>OMJG01000029.1_pt1 | contig 99159 bp, 90 predicted proteins | sample 1646431 | NCBI WGS metagenome assembly OMJG01 (sample SAMN03771674, study PRJEB25209) | food metagenome | isolation source: Cotija cheese | place: Mexico:Jalisco,Michoacan | collected 2011-12-12 | reverse complement strand
ATACCTCAGCCTTCCAAGCTGAAGACGCGGGTTCGATTCCCGTCATTCCCTCCACTTTAATTATCAATCCTGATACGAGAGCGGCGTCAGGGTTGATTTTTTTATTCCGCCTTTCGGGGATTCCTGAAAGCGGATCGGGGTTTGGGCGATTGCTGCATTCTCTGCAATCGCCTGATGTGCTCAGGTCGTGACCTGGGGGTTTAGATGAGGTTCATTGCTCCCATCTGGCCGACCTGGTGGGTGTTGCCGATGAGTTTTCCGCCGGGTTGTTGCAGGCGGATTTTTCCGCGGTGCCTGGTCATTTTTCCTCGCTTGCCGGTGCCGTCATCATCATTGATGCCGTTGTGGTACTTGCACAACATGGTCAGGTTCTCCGGGGTGGTCTGACCGCCATTCTTATGAGCTTCGAGGTGGTGGGCTTGGCAGCGGTCTGCTGGCACGTTGCAGTCGGGCCAGGGAAAACCAGGTTTTCGGCCATTGCTAGGGTGCGTTGCTTGTCGGAAGCAAAGCGGGCTTCGTAGAGGTTGACCGGGCCTTTGGTGGGGTGGAAAAGTCCGACGTAGAGTTTGTCGCCGAGGAGTCCTTCCATGTTGGCGTTGACGAATTCTGCGCCGGTCATGAGGGTGCCGTCGGAGACGGCGACAAGCTTTTCGTCGGCGTTGGTAGGGTCGTCGAAGATTTCTGCGGATTCGGGCAGACCTAAAGAAATAACGCCGCGGTATTGCTTGGTGACAATACTGTCGCGGCCTTCGATGAGGTCCCAAAAAGCATCATGGAGGCCTTGCTGGCGGGGTTTGGATTCGTCGCGGTTGGCGTCGAGGTCTTTTAATAAATCGGCTAACTTGCGTTCTTCGGTGGTCAGGGTCAACGTCTGTGTGCCGTTTTCGGGGCGGCTAAGACGCATGCCGGGCTCTTTGGGCTTTTCGCCTTCGATTTCTTTGACACGCTTGGCGCCGTGGGCATTGATTTCTTCGAAGGTGCCATCCATGGCGATGAGTTCGTTGCGTAGTTTCCAGTCGGCGCCGCGCTGGGAGAGTTTCTGCGCGTGTTTGTCCACCATGAGTAGGTGGTCAACGCTTAAGCCTTTTTGCTCAGCTAAGGCGATGGTTCTGAGTTGCAAGGTTGGGGAGACGGAAGGTTTGAAGAAGGCATCGGCAACCTTGGAATAGTTTTTGGCGGCACTAAGGACGATGCCGTGGCTGGCGACATCGTAAGGCGAGCGTGTGGTGACTTCTCTTAAGAAAGCCACCCCGCTGTTCAAAAAGTGTAAGTATGCGTCGAATGGATTCATAAAACCGACGCTAAACACTTCTGCAAGGGGAGGCTAGGGAGAAGGTATCGGAAAGCCGGCGATCTGTGGATAACTCGCCTTGTTCGTTGGCGCGTCAACGGAGTTATCCACAAGCGAGGGGCCTGGGAGTGCACTGGAGGTGGTTGCTTTTTGAGTTGGGAAAGAGCGGTTTTGGTGAGAAGTGACCACTGTTGCGTGAAAGGGTTGGTTTCGCGGCTAGCGGTTTGACCTTTGGTTATGGGGGAGTTTTGAGTTTAATTGGGGGCGGATTTGTAGCTTTAAAACTTCCTAGGCTAGAGTAATCAAACGTACGCAGCACGGAGGCAACTCCGGTGGCTACATACGGGGCGTGGCGCAGTTTGGTAGCGCACCTGCTTTGGGAGCAGGGGGTCGCAGGTTCAAATCCTGTCGCCCCGACGTATGGGGTCTGGGAAACCTGGTAAAGGATTTCCCAGGCCCCTTTACTGTTTGAAATAGCCGTTTGGTAAATTATGCAGTTGACAATTGCTAAACACTGCAGCAGTTAGTAAATGCAGACAACTAATCAGGAGAAATACTCGTGAAGACTACCGTGGACAAGCTGAGCGACACCCGCGTCAAGCTCACCGTCAACGTTCCGTTCGCTGAGCTCGACAAGGAAATCGACCAGGCTTACTCTGCGATTGCGCAGCAGGTATCAATTCCGGGTTTCCGTAAGGGTAAGGCCCCTCGCCAGTTGATTGATGCCCGCTTCGGCCGCGGTGCAATGCTGGAGCAGGTCGTCAACGACATGCTTCCTTCCCGCTACGAGCAGGCAGTCAATGAAAATGACCTGAAGGTTATCGGCCAGCCAAACATCGACATCCCTAAGGTTGAAGACAACGACTTCGTTGAGTTCACCGCTGAGGTTGATGTTCGCCCAGAAATCGAAGTACCTGACTTCTCTAAGATTTCCGTTTCTGTCCCAGCATTGGCTGTAGCTGATGAGGATGTAGACAACGCACTCAACGATCTTGCAGAGCGTTTCGGTGAGCTCAAAGACACCAAGCGCAAGCTGAAGACCGGTGACTTCGCAATCATCGACGTTGATGCAGAAGTTGACGGCGAGAAGGTTTCTGAAATCTCCACCGAGGGCCTGTCCTACCGTGTTGGTGATGACGACCTGATCAAGGGCCTCGACACCGCTCTTCGTGGTCTGAAGACCGACGAGGACAATGAGTTCACCGCGACCATCGAGTCCGGCGAGCACAAGGACAAGGAAGCAACCATCAAGGTTCACGTCCAGCAGACCAAGGAGCGCAAGCTTCCTGAGCTCGACGACGAATTCGCACAGATGGCTTCCGAGTTCGACACCATCGAGGAACTGCGCGAGAACACCAAGAACGGTCTCGAAGAGTCCAAGAAGAACGACCAGGCTGTCGCAATCCGCGACGAGGTTCTGAAGGCAGCTTTGGCTGAGGTTTCCTTCGAACTTCCTAAGTCTGTTGTTGATGAGCAGGTTCACTCACAGCTGCACCAGATCCTCGGCGAGATGGCGCACGATGACGCTGCACTCAACCGCATGCTTGAGGCTCAAGGCACCACCCGCGAGGAATTCGACAAGGAATCCCGCGAGTCTGCTGAAGAGTCCGTTCGCACCCAGCTGTTCCTGGACACCTTGGCTGATATCGAAGAGCCAGAGGTTTCCCAGCAGGAGCTGAGCGACCACATCATGTTCACCGCTCAGTCTTACGGCATGGACCCTAACCAGTTCATCCAGCAGATCTCTTCCAACGGTCAGATCGGCAACCTGTTCTCCGACGTTCGTCGTGGCAAGGCACTCGCAGCAGCTATCTGCCGCGTTGAGGCTAAGGACGATGAGGGCAACGCAGTTGACGTTGAGCAGTACTTCGGCGAAGAAGACACCAACGAAGCTAACGCAGAAGAGAACACCAACGACGAGGCATAAATTAGCTTCTGAGTGCTTCTCAACTCCTCGCTTGAGGGTGAATTAGCCTAATAAGAATTAGGTCCTAGCTTGAGAGCTAGGACCTTTTTCGATCTGCACTGACTCCTCGGCGACATGCGAGCATTGGCAGTGGTGTGACCTGTTAAACCCCGAAACTTATGTTTCCCAAGGACGGTTAACGCTATCAGCGAACAAGCCCTATTTTTCTCGCACGCGGTGGCGAAGTTTAAGTAGGGTAGGTGCCATTGACAATGAAGAGGTACTTCTTCAAAGCCAACAATAAAATTTAGAACTGACAAGGAGCATTAACCATGTCTGACAAGCTTCAGATGTCCTCCCAGGGCGCAGGTATGAACTTGGGTGACAGTGTTTACGAGCGCTTGCTGAGTGAGCGCATCATCTTCCTGGGCACCCAGGTCGACGATGAGATTGCAAACAAGCTGTGCGCGCAGATTCTGCTGCTGTCCGCTGAGGACCCAACTCGCGATATCTCGCTGTACATTAACTCCCCAGGTGGTTCCGTCACCGCAGGCATGGCAATCTACGACACCATGAAGTACTCGCCATGCGATATCCGCACCTACGGTATGGGCTTGGCTGCTTCCATGGGCCAGTTCCTGCTGTCCGGCGGCACCAGGGGCAAGCGCTTCGCACTGCCTCACGCACGCATCATGATGCACCAGCCTTCTGCTGGCGTTGGCGGTACCGCATCCGATATCGCAATTCAGGCAGAGCAGTTCGCAGCTACCAAGCGCGAAATGGCTGAGCTTATTGCAGAGCACACCGGCCAGACCTTTGAGCAGATTACCAAGGACTCTGACCGTGACCGCTGGTTTACCGCACAGCAGGCCAAGGACTACGGTCTTGTTGACCACGTCATTGACGCCGCATCCGGACCAATTAGCAACTAAGGGATAAAGGAGAAACTCATTATGTCTAACTTCCAAATGCCTTCATCCCGTTACGTACTGCCATCTTTTATTGAGCAGTCGGCACAGGGCACCAAGGAAACCAACCCGTACTCCAAGCTTTTTGAAGAGCGCATCATCTTCCTGGGCACCCAGGTTGATGACACTTCTGCCAATGACATCATGGCGCAGCTGCTCGTGCTCGAAGGCATGGACCCAGACCGCGACATCACCATGTACATCAACTCCCCAGGTGGTTCTTTCACCGCGTTGATGGCTATCTACGACACCATGCGTTATGTTCGCCCTGACGTTCAGACTGTCTGCTTGGGCCAGGCTGCTTCCGCAGCTGCCGTCCTTTTGGCAGCGGGTGCTCCAGGCAAGCGTGCTGCGCTTCCTAACTCTCGCGTTCTGATTCACCAGCCAGCCACCCAGGGCACCCAGGGTCAGGTTTCTGACTTGGAGATCCAAGCTGCAGAGATTGAGCGCATGCGTCGCCTCATGGAAAACACTCTGGCCGAACACACCGGCCGCACCGCAGAGCAGGTCCGTATTGATACTGACCGTGACAAGATTCTGACCGCTGAAGAAGCAGTAGAGTACGGCATCATCGACCAGGTTTTTGATTACCGCAAGCTCAACAACTAGTTTCAGCTAGAGCACAGCACGTCGTAGCGTGCTGTGCAGTTAAGTGGGATGGTTCCTTAATAAGGGCCATCCCACTTCGCTGTTTTCTCCCCATGATTTCTCATCACGGTGGGGCAGTGGAACTCATCGTTAAGCACTGCGATGCCATTCGAAAAGGCCGCGGATCGCTCGCAGAATCTCAACTAGTGAGAAATCAGACCGCAAGTGCCAATTGTCTCTTAGTTCACTTAATTGACTATTTTGTTGGGTGCTCAATTATTGGGGGTGGTGCTGTATCCGAGGGCGAAAAACTGCGTAATTGGAGACGTGCTTTGGTGTTGCTCTAGGTTGCATTTACTGCAGTAATAGGTCTGAAACAGCTCATCTTTCTTGAATTTAATAGTGCTTAATCGCGGCACAACTTTGGCCAAAGCTAGGTTTCGGCGCTTGGGTGTTGCCTGTGTGTCAACGGCTATGAGCTGGGAAAAGTGCGGGTTTATGATTTTGAACAGCCGGATAGTTTGTGTTCAAATCGAATTCATGTCTTCTACTCAAACACAAGCTGGCGCGAGTGATCAGCATCGCGCGCAGGAGCAGGAGGAGAAGCAATTCTTCGGCCATCCTTGGGGATTGGCTAACCTCTTTGGCGTTGAAATGTGGGAGCGATTCAGCTTCTACGGCATGCAAGCCATCGTCCTGCTCTACATGTACTACTCCGTTACCGACGGCGGTCTCGGAATCCCTCAGGCAGCGGCAGCCTCCATTGTCGGCGCCTATGGCGGTCTGGTCTACATGGCCTGCCTGCTGGCATCCATCGTTGCTGACAAAGTCTTCGGCTCTGAACGCACCCTGTTCTACTCGGCCATTTTGGTCATGCTGGGACATATTGCCCTGGCGATCATCCCGGGTATCACCGGCCTAGCTATTGGCCTGGTCCTTATCGCTATCGGCTCCGGTGGCGTTAAGACCACCGCGCAGGTAGTTCTGGGCTCGCTGTACACCAAGGATGACCCACGCCGTGATGGTGGTTTCTCCATCTTCTACATGGGCATCAACATTGGTGGCTTGCTCGGCCCACTTCTTACCACCGCGCTGTGGGGATGGAAGGGCTTCCACTGGGGCTTCGGCATCGCCGCAGTCGGCATGGGGCTTGGCCTTATCCAGTACATGATGATGCGCAAGCACACCATCAAAGATGCTGGCCATGACGTTCCAAACCCAGCAACCAAGTCTCAGCTGACCACAGTGATCATCGTGATTGCTGCCATCGTTGTCATTGCTACCGTGCTGTTGACCACCGGCATTGTGAAGATGGACTGGTTGTCCAACATCGTCACCGTCGTTGCACTGATCGCGGCAATCGTTTTATGGCTGCAGATGTACCGCTCTGAGCTGACCACCGATCTGGAGCGCAAGCGTCTCATTGGTTTTATTCCAATGTTTATCTCCGGCGTGCTCTTCTTCGCTATCTTCCAGCAGCAGTTCACCGTGCTGACCATCTACTCAGATGTTCGCCTGGACCGCGAAATCTTCGGTTGGGAGATTCCACCGTCACTGGTGCAGTCTATTAACCCAATCTTCATCATTATCTTCTCTGGTGTCTTCGCCGCTGCCTGGACCAAATTGGGCAAGCGTCAGTGGTCCACCCCAGTTAAGTTCGGCGTCGGCAACATCATCATTGGTGTCTCCCTGTTCTTCTTCCTGCCGTTCTCCGGCGGTGCAGCGAATTCCACCCCAATGATCGCCATCATCTGGATCCTGTTCTTGTTCACCATGGGTGAGCTGATGCTCTCTCCAGTGGGTAACTCGTTGGCCACCAAGGTTGCACCGGATGCATTCCCATCGCGCATGATGGCGGTGTGGATGATGGCAGTGTCCATCGGTACCTCACTGGCAGGTTCTTTGGCTGCTTATTACAACCCAGAAGATGCTTCCGCTGAAAACACCTTCTTTATCTCCTTGGGTGTCGTCTCTGTCATCCTGGGCGTCATCTTGCTGTTCATCAGTAAGTGGGTAGTAAAGCAGTTCGCTACCTTCCGTTAGAAAGCTCGTCTTGCGCTAGGCGCCGATTGGCATAACGACCGGTCTCTTCCTCGAATGTGGGGGAGGAGGCCGGTCGTTGCAGTTTTCAAGGTCGACGAAGATGGCGTTTGTAATGCGGGAAGTTCACAGCGGTGCGGATGGAATGCGCCGGATGGATGTCGCGTTGGTAAGGATCGGGCTGCATTTACTAAGGTGGAGTAAATACGGTGCGGCGGGGAGAAGTTGACGCCGCACAAGTAGAGGCTGTGGCTATAGGCTGCAGTGACAAGTAGACTTCAAGCTCTAATTTTCTTCAAGTAGAAAGATCTTCATGGCACGTATGCAAGAAAGCGCTGACCTGCTTAAGTGTTCCTTCTGTGGCAAGAGCCAGAAGCAAGTTAAGAAGCTGATCGCCGGTGGCGGAGTGTACATCTGTGATGAGTGCATTGAGCTCTGCAATGAAATCATTGAAGAAGAACTTGGTGCAGCACAGGCTGCCGCCGCTGAGAGCGAAGAAAAGAAGCTTCCTCGCCCTTCGGAAATCTCATCCTTCCTTGATAAATACGTCATCGGCCAGGATGCGGCAAAGCGTGTGCTGTCCGTAGCGGTGTACAACCACTACAAGCGCATCAAGGCTGAAGAAGCACAGGCCGCTGCAGCATCCTCGAGCCGTCGTGCGAAAGAAGACGATGATGTTGAGATCTCCAAGTCCAACATCTTGATGCTCGGCCCAACAGGTTCCGGCAAGACCTACCTTGCCCAGACCTTGGCGCGCATGCTGGATGTGCCTTTCGCTATTGCCGATGCCACCTCGTTGACGGAAGCCGGCTATGTCGGTGAAGACGTGGAAAACATTCTGCTCAAGTTATTGCAGGCAGCCGACTTTGACGTTGACCGCGCAAGCCGCGGCATCATCTACGTTGATGAGGTGGATAAGATTTCCCGCAAGTCGGATAATCCATCCATTACTCGTGACGTCTCCGGCGAAGGCGTGCAGCAGGCACTGCTGAAAATCCTCGAGGGCACGGTTGCCTCTATTCCACCGCAGGGTGGACGTAAGCACCCAAACCAAGAGTTCATTCAGCTAGATACCTCAAACATCCTGTTCATCGTCGCGGGTGCGTTCGCAGGACTGGAAAAGGTTATCGCTGAGCGCGTGGGTAAGAAGGGCGTAGGCTTTGGCTCCAAGCTTGATACCCAGGAAGAGCGCGAGCGCGTGGACATGTTTGAAAAGGTCCGCCCTGAAGACTTGGTCAAGTTCGGTCTCATCCCAGAGTTCATTGGCCGTCTGCCAGTTGTGGCAACAGTTGAAAACCTTGACCGTGAGTCCTTGGTCCAGGTGCTGACGGAACCGAAGAACTCTCTTGTCAAGCAGTACCAGCGCCTGTTTGAAATGGACGGCGCGCACCTTGATATCGAACCAGAAGCTTTGAGCGAAATCGCTGATTTAGCACTGGAACGCAAGACCGGCGCACGTGGTCTGCGCGCCATCCTGGAAGAGCTCCTGGTGCCAGTCATGTATGACTTGCCAGACCGCGAGGACATTGACACGGTTCGCGTCACCGCGCAGGCAGTACGTGGCGAAGCAGAGCCAGAGTACGTTTACACGGACTCTGAAGAAAAGGCGTCCTAGTTCTCCTCCTTCCAAGCAAAGATTAAGGCCCATCTGTGCACATAAAGTGCGGAGATGGGCCTTTTTGCTAGGAATTCGATTACTTAGGAGAAGATGTCATCCGTGCCACCATCGTCATAGATGCTGGCAGAAGAATCCGTCTTGGACTCAGACATATCTTCTTCAAGGTAGCTTTGGTGACCGCTGTCGGGGATATTGGACGTCAAAAAGGCCAATACCATGTCCACAATCAAGCGGTGTAAGCCGCGGACGTTGTCAGGCGATGACAAGTCAACGCTGAATAGGTTCTGCGCGATGTTTTGTGTGGTCACAGGCAACAAAGTCATGGAGGTAATGAGCAAATAAAGGTCATTCGCAGAAATACCCGGGCGGAATGCGCCGGAGTCTTGTCCCAGCATGAGCAGGCGGTTGAGGTGCAACATCACCCCGGATAGGTCCGCAATCGCAGGATGTTCAGCAGCATCAATGACGGGGTGAGAGTTTTCTTCCACAATCATGCGCAATGCGTCCTGGTTCTTCATGAACAGTTCAAACAGGCTGTCCACTAATTTGCGCATGCCTTCCACTGGAACGGCGGAGTCAATAACCAGCTGGTCAAAAGGAGGCTGCAACTTATCCAACGCGGCTTCAAGGCTCTGCAAGTACAGGCCTTTCTTGTCACCGAAGTGATAGTGGATCATGCGCTTGGACATGCCGGACTCGCGGGAGATGTTTTCAATTTTGGTGCCGTCGTATCCGTCGGCGGCGAACTGGGCAATGGCAATGCCAATGACTTCCTCAACAGTCACATTGGCCGGAGCGTCAACGTGGTCATTGGTGGTCATCCTGTGCAAATCTCCCTTTGCGTAGTTTCGGCATAAAAATAGAGCGTGCGCGTGACTATCCCTCGCGAACCGAATCAAATCCAAAAATGGAAACATTAATGATACGTACTTCCCTCCATCGTGCACTAAACAACACTCGGGTGTTGCCTGTGCGTAGCAACGGCGTTAGTTTTCGGCCAAAAACGCAGGAGAAATGGGGGTAGCGGCACAGTCAAATGTGAGTTTGTCAACCGATTTGGGGGGTGGGGCAAAGCTTAAGATTTTGGTCTAGGCTGGGGGTGAATAGTGAAGTTTCTTTGCATAGCATGGCCTTGAAAGGTGTATTCGCATGTCCACTCCTGAAAATCTTCTCAATTCAGCCGAGCCAGTCAAGATTGCAGTCACTGGTGCTGCAGGAAACATTGCGTATTCCTTGCTGTGGCGCATTGCGGCAGGGGAGGTGTATGGCCCGAATCAGCCTGTGCAGTTGAACTTGCTGGAGATTGAGCAGGCTGAGCAGGCTGCACGGGGTGTGGCGATGGAGTTGCTGGATTCGGCTTTCCCATTGGTGACCGATATTAAGGTCACGTCTGAGCCGCGTGAGGCTTTTGAGGATGTATCGGCGGCCTTCTTGGTTGGCGCGCAGCCGCGCAAGAAGGGTATGGAGCGCGCTGATTTGCTCACCGCCAATGGCGCGATTTTCACGGAGCAGGGAGCTGCGCTTAATGACGTCGCACGCAGGACCGTTCGTGTGCTGGTGGTGGGAAATCCAGCGAACACCAATGCGTTGATTGCTTCCTCCAACGCGCCGGATTTGGCGCCACAGCAGTTCAATGCGCTCATGCGCTTGGACCATAACCGCACAGTATCGCAGCTTTCCGCCAAGTTGGGCATTCCAGTCGCTGACTTCGCGCAGATCGCTGTGTGGGGCAATCACTCGGCGTCGCAGTTCCCAGATATCAGCTATGCCACGGCGCAGGGTAAAAACGTCGCAGAGCTTGTCGATGCCACGTGGGTGCAAGATTATTTGATTCCGACCGTGGCCAAGCGCGGTGCAGAGATCATTGAGGTACGCGGAAGCTCTTCGGCGGCATCGGCAGCCTCTGCGTCGATTGACCACATGCGCGACTGGATTCATGGCATTGAAGACCCGGCCGCGTGGCGCACCGCGGGCATCTATTCCGATGGTTCCTACGGTATTGAAGAAGGACTCTTCGTGGGATTGCCAACCCGAGCTGTTGGTGGCGCGTGGGAAGTTGTCACGGGACTGGATGTGACCGATGCCCAGCAAGAGCGCATTCAGGCCTCGGTAGATGAGCTGAAAGCAGAGCGCGACATGGTGGCTGACCTGCTGAAGTAACTGGGGTAGCTGCCGTGTAGAATCGTCTGCGTGACTAAGGAAAATAAGACTATTGGTACCAATCGCGCAGACGCTCTTCCTAAGTCCTGGGATCCCCAGGCAGTAGAGACCGAACTGTATGAAGGCTGGGTTGAAAAGGGCTACTTCAAGCCTGATGAAGACCCGAACAAAGAGCCTTTTTCTATTGTGCTGCCACCGCCTAATGTGACAGGTCAGCTGCACATGGGCCACGCGTTGGACCATACGCTTATGGACTCGATTATTCGCCGCAAGCGCATGCAGGGCTACTCGGCGTTGTGGTTGCCGGGCTATGACCACGCGGGTATCGCGACTCAGACCAAGGTTGAGGCGCGCCTGAAGGAGACCGAAGGAAAGTCCCGCTGGGATTATGACCGCGAAGAGTTTATTGACAAGGTCTGGGAGTGGAAGGATGAGTTCGGTAAGACCATCACCTCCCAGATGAAGGCGATCGGTGACTCGGTTGACTGGTCCCGTGAGCGCTTTACTCTGGATGAAGGTTTGTCCCGCGCAGTCCAGACCATTTTTAAGCAGCTTTATGATGCTGGTTTGATCTACCAGGCCAACCGTCTTGTCAACTGGTCACCAGTTCTGGAAACCGCGGTTTCGGATATTGAGGTTGTGTACAAGGACGTGGAAGGCGAACTGGTTTCGCTGCGTTATGGCTCCCTCAATGATGATGAGCCGCACATGATTGTTGCCACCACCCGTGTGGAAACCATGCTCGGTGACGTTGCTATTGCTGTGCACCCAGAAGATGAGCGTTATGCGGATCTGATTGGCAACGAATTTGACCACCCATTCCGTGATGACCTGAAGTTAAAGGTCATCGCTGATGATTACGTGGATCCGGAATTCGGTACCGGTGCTGTGAAGATCACCCCGGCGCATGATCCGAATGACTACGCCATGGGCAACCGCCACAACCTGGATATGCCAACGGTCATGAACACCACCGGCCATATCGCTAACACTGGCACCCAGTTTGATGGAATGTCGCGCGAAGAAGCACGCGTGAAGGTCCGTGAGGCTTTGGCTGAGCAGGGTCGCATTGTTAAAGAAATCCGTCCTTATGTTCACTCCGTCGGCCACTCGGAGCGCTCCGGTGAGGCAATTGAGCCACGCCTGTCTCTACAGTGGTTCGTCGCTGTGGAAAAGCTAGCCAAGATGTCTGCGGAAGCAGTCCGCGCGGGCGATACCAACATCCACCCTGAGGCCCAGGAAGCTCGTTACTTCGAGTGGGTCGACAACATGCATGACTGGACTATTTCCCGTCAGCTGTGGTGGGGTCACCGCATCCCAATCTGGTACGGACCAGGAGACGCCGAGGGCAACCGCGACATCGTGTGCGTCGGACCAGATGAGACCGCGCCGGAAGGCTACGTTCAGGACCCTGACGTTTTGGACACCTGGTTCTCCTCTGCGCTGTGGCCATTTTCCACCTTGGGCTGGCCGGAGAAGACTCCAGACTTGGAGAAGTTCTACCCAACCAACGTGCTGGTCACCGGCTATGACATCATCTTCTTCTGGGTTGCCCGCATGATGATGTTCGGCACCTTTGCATCCACCCAGACCCCAGAGCTGTTGGGCACAGGTGAGAACGGTCGTCCGCAGATTCCATTCAAGGATTTGTACCTGCATGGCCTGGTGCGTGATGAGCAGGGCCGCAAGATGTCGAAGTCTTTGGGCAACGGCATTGACCCGATGGATTGGGTCCGTGACTACGGTGCGGACGCGCTGCGTTTCACCTTGGCGCGTGGTGCAAACCCAGGCACTGACTTGCCATTGGGCAGTGATGCCGCGGCTTCGGCTCGTAACTTTGCCACTAAGCTGTTCAACGCCACCAAATTCGCGTTGATGAACGGTGCGGGTATTGACGTGCTGCCAAACCGCGATGAGCTCACTGATGCCGACCGTTGGATCCTCGACCGCGCCGAGGATGTGCGCGTTCGCGTGGATGCTTATTTGGATGATTACCAGTTCGCGCGCGCTAATGAGCTGCTCTACCACTTCGCATGGGACGAGCTGTGTGACTGGTACTTGGAAATTGCCAAGACCCAGATTCCTCGTGACGGTGAGTCCGCAACCGGTCGCAACACCCAGATCGTTCTGGGCCGCGTCCTCGATGTAGTCCTGCGCATGCTGCACCCAACCATGCCATTTGTGACCGAGGTTCTATGGCAGGCGCTGACTAATGGTGAGCAGTCCGAGTCCATCATGATTGCGCCGTGGCCAACCGCGGCGGATACCAACGGCGGTGCAACCGCTGATGAGACCGCGCTGCGCCGCATCCACGATTCGGAGAAGCTCATTACGGAGCTGCGTCGTTTCCGTGCCGACCAGGGTGTGAAGCCTTCGCAGAAGGTTCCGGGCCGTCTGGACTTCGCCGTGGTTGACCTGCAGAACCAGGAAGATTTGGTGCGCAACCTGGCTAATATCACCACCCCGGAGGATGACTTCACGGCATCAGCCACCGTTGAGGTGCGCCTCTCACAAGGCACCGTCGAGGTCTCCCTGGATACCTCCGACGCGATTGACGTTGAGGCAGAGCGCAAGCGCCTGGAAAAGGACTTGGCTAAGGCACAAAAGGAACTGCAGCAGACCGGCGGCAAGCTGGGCAATGAAGCATTCCTGGCCAAGGCACCTGACCACGTTGTGGACAAGATCCGTGAGCGTCAAACCATCGCGCAGGAAGAAGTAGAGCGCATTGAAGCCCGCCTCGCGGGGCTTAAGAAGTAGGTTTCAATAAACCCGAAAACGTGCCGGTGACCTCACAGAAGTCACCGGCACCTTCACGTACGGCGCAGGATCCGAAAGAGCGGCCTTCCGCTCATCGAAACACACATCCAACTGGTAGTTTCTCCGTGATCCCGTGGCTCTGTGTTTATCCAAGTCATAGCGGTTGCCCTGGCAGGCGGGTGCCGTCACGGAGCGGAAGGTCGTCGGCGCTGCAGGGGTAAGTCTTAGGGGGTAGCTTCTGGAATTGTCGCAGTCTCCACATCGTTGTGGACAGGATGGAGAACACGGTTTGGCGTCATAAGTAAACTGAGCTCAGATAGGTTCGCTCGCTCTACGGTACAGCATGGGCAACGCGCAGTATTACAAAATTTCTCAATACTCATTTGGAGGCACTGAAATAGTGACTACCCCAGGGCACGGCAACACCGGTGGCAATAATGCCGGTGGTAATAAGAGTGATAGCGTCGAGGGCCGCCAGCAAGCGGCAAAGGATATGCTCGATGATTTGATTGCGCAGTCCGGCGCTGAGTCGACCGGTGAAGAATATGAAATCGTTGACGCTCTGGCAGAAGGCACGGAGGACAGCCCGGTTGAAATCACAGAATCTGGGCTGAAACTCAACCTGGGTTTCGGTGAGGAAGATGAGTACTCGGCGGCGGCGCCTGAGGAAGTCAGCGCGGATGAGCTAGCTGCGTTGGCCGTGGTTGAGGCGGAGTTGAATCTGCGCTGGCCAGAGACCAAGCTGGAGCCGTCGCTCGAGCGCATTGAGATGCTCATGGATCTGCTGGGCAATCCAGAGAATTCATTTGATGTCATTCAGGTATCAGGCACGAACGGTAAATCCTCAACTTCGCGCATGATTGACGGTTTGCTGCGTGGTTTCCACCGTCGCGTCGGCTTGGTAACCAGCCCGCATCTCCAGCGCGTGACAGAACGCATTGGCATTGATGGCAAGCCCATTCACCCGCGTGATTACGTGCGGATTTGGGAAGAAATCAAGCCCTATGTCGAGATGGTGGATAAAGCCTCCCAGGACAAGGGCGGTCCGGCGATGAGCAAGTTTGAGGTACTCATCGGCATTTCTTATGCGGCTTTCGCAGATGCGCCTGTCGATGTCGCGGTGGTTGAGGTCGGCATGGGCGGCACGTGGGATGCCACCAACGTGGTCAACGCGGATGTTGCTGTAGTCATGCCAATCGGCTTGGATCACACCGAATATTTGGGTGAGACCCTGACGGAGATCGCCGGGGAAAAAGCTGGCATCATCAAAAAGCGCCCCGAGTCCGATGATTTCGCAGAACCCAAAGAAAACATTGCGATCATCGCTGAGCAGGAAAAAGAAGCAATGGATGTCCTGCTTCAGCGCGCCGTGGAAGTTGATGCTGGCGTCGCGCGTTCGGGCAGCGAGTTTGCTGCCGTGGAATCACGCATCGCCGTCGGCGGGCAGCAGCTCAACATCCAGGGCTTGGGCGGAATATATGAGGATATTTTCATCCCGCTGCACGGTGAGCACCAGGCTAAGAACGCTGCGGTGGCACTAGCGGCCGTCGAAGCATTCTTCGGCGCATCTTCTGGTCACCCGCTGGATATCGCGAATGTGCGCAATAGCTTTGCGCATGTCATTAGCCCGGGCCGCCTAGAGCGCGTTCGCACCTCCCCAACCACCTTCATCGATGCCGCGCACAACCCGCACGGTGCTACCGCGCTGGGCAAGGCGTTGGATCGTGATTTTGATTTCGCTCGTCTCATCGGCGTGGTTGGCGTGCTGGGGGACAAGGACGCGCTGGGCATTTTGCAGGCGCTGGAGCCCTTCTTGTCAGAGATCGTCATTACCCAAAACACCTCCCCGCGTGCACTCGATGCCTATGAGTTGGCGGAGACCGCGCGCGATGTATTCGGTGAAGAACGCGTGTATGTTGCTGATGACTTGCCGGGCGCATACGCGCAGGCGGTGGAACTGGCTGAGGATGCTGAGATTCAATCCGGCTCGGGTATCGTCATTACTGGATCTGTAGTCACCGCTGGCGAAGCTCGTGCGATGTTTGGAAAGGAACCGGCATGACCAACAATCAGAACTCTTCGGAGAACATCAGCCCTCTTGGTTTAGGCAATGAGCCAACCAAGGACCCGCTCAAGGGCTTTAACGGCATGGTGTCTGCAACCTTGTTGCTGGAAGCCATCTCCATCTTCCTGGGCCTGCTCGTCGTGCTGAAGATTGACAGTGGTTCCTATTGGACCACCTTCAACTGGATGTTCATTACCATTCTGGGGCTTATCCACCTGGTCATGCTCGGTCTGGTGCGCAAGCCGTGGGCAATTACTGCGATTATGATTGTGCAGTTCGCGGGTGCTATCGGCGGAATCCTCGTTCACTGGTCGATTACGGCGATCATGATTTTGTACATCGCGGTATGGGGCTTTGGCCTTTACCTGCGCTCCATTTTGGTTGAGCGCATGAAGCGCGGTTACCTGACCACGCAGCACTTGGAAGCAAAGAAGTAAACCATGCGCTACGCCTATTCCATCGCCGCCGCGATCTTTTGCCTGGGTGCTTTGCTGGCAAATTTGCTGGATATGTCGCGCGTTATCGCGTTGATCTGTTTGGGCGTAGCAGCGGTATTTTTGATTCTGGCGCTGCGCACCAATCAGACCCCGCAGCCTGGCCGTGACCGGGATCTGTCACGCGATGACTTGTCGAATGATCAGATGGACAAGATTCGCAGTTTGCTTGCCGATGGCCAGTTTGGCACCGCCGTGAAACAAATCCAGCTGTGGTTTAAAAATGTCTCTTATGAAGAAGCAGAAGCATTCGTTAAACGCTTCGCTAAGTAAGCGCCCCCAAATCTGCGATGTGCTTGGTACTCGTCTACGATATTGAGCATGACTGAACGTACACTCATCCTTATTAAGCCAGACGGCGTTGCTAACGGCCACGTCGGTGAGATCATCGCACGTATTGAGAGCAAGGGCCTCAAGCTAGTTGAGCTGGACCTGCGTACCGCAGACCGCGCAACCGCTGAGAAGCACTACGAAGAGCACTCCGACAAGCCTTTCTTCGGCGAGCTGGTTGACTTCATCACCTCCGCTCCGCTGATCGCTGGCATTGTTGAGGGCGAGCGCGCTATCGACGCATGGCGTCAGCTGGCTGGTGGCACTGACCCAGTGTCCAAGGCAACCCCAGGCACCATCCGTGGTGACTTCGCTCTGACCGTTGGTGAGAACGTTGTTCACGGCTCCGACTCACCTGAGTCCGCAGAGCGTGAAATCGGAATTTGGTTCCCAAACAAGTAAGCACTCATTAAAGAGCTGGACCTAGCGTCCAACCCTGAATCAGTGAGAGCCCAGGCAGAGTTCATCTGCCTGGGCTCTCACTCTTACTATCACGGCATCGTTAGCCACGCGAAGCAGGGACTAACGATGCCCCAGCTGGGCAATGTTGCGGATGCCATCCGGGGTGATGGTGACCTGCCAGTGCTTTGCTTTTTGGTACAGGCCTTGGCCGGAAATTTTGACCACACCACTAGATTGCAGTTCATTAACGCGGGCTTGCAGCGCAGGGATTTCTTCGTTGTCCCAGTCCATGAGTTTGCCAAGTGAGGCAACGGATAATTCGTTGCCGTCCACGGCGCCTGCGGTGACAAGCGCGCCGAGTATGTCCCCGTTTTCTTCCACGGCTTCCATGCGGGATTCGCTGACGCCGTCCAGGCTTTGTTTCTCGGTGATCTTTTTGATGCGGCGCTTGCCGATACGGAATGCTTGGTTCCACATGCCCCAGGCGCCAAATGAGATGCCAGCTCCGAACAACAGCCCGCCGAAGACCCCGCTGATGAGCGGCGGAGTTTCTAGCGCTTCAAATCCTAAAAAGTCTAAGGGAATGGCGACGAGCCAGCCCAGCGCGGGTAGAAACGGCGCCCACATTTGTATAGCAGTATAGTCACCGGATTTGTATTCGGCTTGACCAGCTTGGACTGATTTAGGACGCCTGCGTAGCAGCTTGACGCCGGAGACTACGGCGATACCTAGTAGCGGAATGGCAAGAAGGCCCGTTGCGAGCTCACCAGTCTGTGCCAATGCAAGTGCGAAACCGGCTGGCATGCCAGTCCACAGGGTTTGGCGGAGGTCGAGCTCATTGATGCTGCGATAATGTTGAATCTGTTTATTCAGGGGAGCTGTTCGCGCAAGTTGCGTGGAAGGCCTGTGCGCAATTTCTTGGCTGGGTTCCGCGCCCGAGATCTCTTCCATAGCGGCCAGCATAGTGGTTCACGCGCAATACTTCATCCCTTTTTATGCATGGCAATCTCGCACACCCGGCATATATGGAACAATGGAAGCCATAATTTCATACAGTTGACGAGAATTTTCATATTCACAAGGTTGCTACTCCTTGTGTGGCGGCAGCGTTTACCCAGCAATTTCCCAATCGGCGATCGCCGGTTATTTAAGAATCAAGTGGGGGATTGCTTAAGAAGACACACGCCTGCGCCCGAGGTAAGCACCGTACATGACCTACGACAGGAGCGTGGCCTATGGCTACAGCAGACGAACAATTGAAAGAACAACTATCGGGTGCCGCAGCACTTGCTGCGCAGATTGATAAAGAAAAACTGGGGGACAAGGTCCGCGTGTACTCGCTGGCCAAGCAGCTTGGGATTTCCTCTAAGCTGTTGATTGAACAGCTACACCTCCAGGGCATCTCCAAAAGGGCGCAGTCCGCGCTTTCCGCAGAAGAAGTGGGCAAGGTATTTGATTCCTTGCCTGGCAAGGAAAGTGCTCCAGCTTCTGCAGAAGCAGAATCAGCGGCAGCGGCAGAGGCAGAGGCAGAGACAGAGGCACCAGCTCCGAAGGCCCGCAAGGCTGCGAAGAAGGCTTCGAAAGTAACCAAGAAGACTGCTACGAAGGCCACAAAGTCGACTCAGAAGAAGACGACCCGCAAGAGCGCGGCGAAGTCTGAAGCACCTGTAGAAGTTAAAGATGATGCCGCAGCCCCAGCCGTTGAAGAGACCTCGGCTGATGCCCCTCAAGCTGAAGAAGCTCCACAGAAGAAGACCCGCAAGCGTGCGGTAAAGAAGAACACCCGTAAGCAGACCAAGAAGGCTGCTGAATCAACACCGATTGAAACTGCACCTGCCGCAGAAGAAACTCCTGTAGATGACGCTGCTGTAGAGGCAGCGGTAGAGGCGGAAGCTCAGGCAGCTGTGGCAGAAGCAGCAGCTGCACCTGTTGCTGAGGAAACCCTACAGACCGAAACACGTAAGCGCAGCAAAACACGTCGTGTGGTTAAGCGTTCCGCCGGCACTCCTGAAGCTCCTGCGACGGAGAGCCCAGTTGCAGAGACAACCGCTGCCGACAATGAATCAGAGGCTGAATCCGGCGATGACAGCGATAAGCTGCGCTACCGCGTGCAGAAGAACGTAGAAAATGAGATTCTGCAGATTGAAGGCAAGGTCGAATCTGAGCTGGCTGTAGTAGCTTTGGAAGCCTTGGCGGAAAAGAACCATGACGGCGATGACTCGGAAGACTCCGATGAGCATGACATCCAAATTGATGACTCATTCGTTGAGTCGCTGCTGACTCCACCTGCGCCAAAGAAGACCGAAGAAGACGACGTTCTGGCGGCTTATGCACCGATCTTTATGCCGCCGCAGCCGGCATCGGCAAGCAATGCGGCTGTAAAGGATGCATCCTCCGACGGTGACTCTGCGGACTCCCACGACGATAATGCTGCCGATGGCTCCTCTGCCCGCTGTCGCCGGGGACACCGCGGAACCTCCCGCGGCCGCGGCAAGGACACAACCACCTCCGCCAACGCTGCAAATCCGGAGAAGCCGGAAGTAGAAATCATTGACGAGCCACGCGGAATCAAGGGCTCAACCCGCATTGAATCCCAGCGGCGTCGCCGCGCCGAAATGCGGTCCAAAGACCGCGAGAACCGCCACGTTGTCACCCAAGCCGAATTCTTGGCGCGCCGGGAAGCAGTTGAGCGCACCATGGTCGTGCGCGAACGCGAACGCCACGACGGACCTGACACCATTACCCAGGTCGGTGTGCTGGAAGACGGCATGCTGGTCGAGCACTTCGTCACCGACGAAACCAATACCTCGTCCATCGGCAACATCTACCTTGGCCGCGTGCAAAACGTCCTCCCGTCTATGGAAGCTGCCTTCATTGACATCGGAACTGGCCGCAACGGCGTGCTTTATGCCGGTGAAGTGAACTGGCGTCAAGCAGGACTGGGCGGGCGCTCCCGCAAGATTGAACAAGCCATGAAGTCCGGCGACCAGGTCCTGGTGCAGGTTGCCAAAGACCCAGTCGGGCACAAGGGGCCACGACTGACCACGCAGATTTCCTTGCCAGGACGCTTCTTGGTCTACGTTCCTGGTGGCCGCAACGCGGGTATTTCCCGCAAGCTTCCTGCTCCTGAGCGCAAGCGCCTGAGAGAAATCCTGGAAAAGGTGGTACCAGATCAGGGTGGTGCCATCATCCGCACCGCGGCGGAAAACGTCGCGGAAGAAGCCATCGCGGCAGATGTTAACCGTTTGCATGACCGATGGAATGACATCCAGGAATCTGCGAAGAAGGAAAAGTCCTCCAAGGGCTCTGACCCAGTGGCCCTGTATGAAGAGCCGCAGATGCTGGTCAAGGTTGTCCGCGACCTGTTCAATGAGGACTTTGACCGCCTGGTTGTTGATGGTGAGCGCCCTTTTGAGGTTGTCAGCTCCTACGTCAACCGTCTGGCACCAGAACTTGCTGATCGCGTATTCAAATATGACCGCTCCGAAAATGGCGGCGTCGATGCCTTCGAGACCTACCGCATTGATGAGCAGCTGCAGAAGGCACTTTCACGCAAGGTCTGGTTGCCATCGGGCGGCACCTTGGTCATTGACCGCACTGAAGCCATGACCGTGATTGACGTCAACACCGGTAAGTTCACCGGTACTGGCGGCAACTTGGAAGAAACCGTGACGAAAAACAACTTGGAAGCAGCCGAGGAAGTTGTGCGTCAGATGCGCCTGCGTGACCTTGGCGGCATGATTGTTGTGGACTTCATTGATATGGTTCTGCCTGAAAACCAGGAGTTGGTCCTGCGTCGGTTGAAGGAAGCTTTGGGCCGTGACCGCACCCGCCACCAGGTCTCTGAGGTGACTTCCCTGGGTCTGGTTCAGATGACCCGTAAGCGCCTGGGCTCCGGGCTGCTGGAGACCTTTTCCACCGAGTGTGAGGCATGTCAGGGTCGTGGCCTTATCCTGCACGAGGATCCAGTGGAGGAAGGCCCATTTGAGGCGCAACCTCACGATCATCGCAATGACCACCGTGGCGATAGCCGCGATAACCGTGGTGACCAGCGTCGTGGGCACAAGAACGCTCGCGATAACGCACGTGATAACAACCAGCACGACAAGCATGACAACGAGCCAGATGATCAGCACGATCAAGGCGATTCGCACGATGAGCATGAGGACAGCAATGCTCATACTTCTGAGCGCGGCAGCCGTCGTGGGCAGTCTCGCCGCAGCGCCACCAAGCGTGCTGGGCGGCGTGGACCATCTACGCGCAACGAGCCACGCCGTAATGACTCACGCCGTAGTGGTTCCAGCAACGATGATTCCAGCCTGGAAGATTTGATTGCTGGCATCGTGGTGGATTCCTCTAACGTCAAGAATGAGGATAGCCGTGATGACCACCGCGATGCTCAACGTCGTGCGCAGCGCCGTTCCCAGCGCGGCTCGCAACGAGATGCGCAGCGGGATTCCAAGCAAGAGACTCAGCATGAAGATTCAGGAAGTGGCGTGAGAGGTGTCAGCGACATCGAGTCCATTGCATTCGCGGCTTCCGACCGTGCTGAGGCACTCGATGAAGTAGGGGAGTTCTCTTCTTACGTCTCTGAGGACAAGGATTCTTCTGCAGACCTTTCTGTAAAGCAGGGCGGCAAGTCCTATGACGAAGCAGTAAAGGAATTTGAGGCATCACCTCGCCGCAAGCGCAAGACGCGCGGTAACTCCCGCAGTGACCATGCGCCGCGCCCGCAGGACTTCGATGATGCAGTGGCAATAAGCAAGTCATCCACTGACTCGGATTCGGACGGCGATGCTCGTTCGGCGAAGGGGTCACAAGATGATGCTCCAGCCAAGGAAATCAAGCGTGATTCGAAGCGCCGTCGTGTTCGTGCCACCAACCGGAGGCAGGACACTGAACAGCGTCCTGTGAACGTGGGCAACGGTGCTACCGAAGACAGCAGCACCACTGAGCGTGGGGCAGCGAAGAGCGCTTCTGGGCAGCGCGAGGATTCGGCGCGCAGCGAGGCAAAGCGTGCGCAGGTCCAGGCGGTTACTCGTGGACGCCGTCGCGCGGTGCGCCGAGTCTCGCAGCCGCGAAACCCAAACCAAGGTGCAGCGGCTGAGAAGAATGCACAGGCTGAGTCCCGTGAGGCTGCCAACAGCGGTGTGGAAACTCAACGCAAGCGCACAGAAAGTGATGTGGAGGTAACCACGGTGCGACGTGGCCGCAAGCGTGCTGTTCGTCGTGTGAATCCGCGTGCAGAAAGCCAGCAGGAAACGAAGCAGAGTGGATCTGGTGCTTCGGAGAAGAAGGCTGCACAGCGTGAGCTACAGAAGAATGAGCAGGTGAGTGGACAGTCGAGTGAGCAGTCGACAGCGCAGAAGAGCTCCGGTGGTCGTACCCGCCGTCGCGTTGCACGGCGCGGGAGCAAGTAAGCACGCCACAAAGTTCTTAGGCGGGGGGAGTGTGCAGCCAGCAGCGGTTTTAGAATCTGTGGGAGCTGGCTGTACTCTTATCCCTAGGCAAGCCGTACTCATTGTGTCTTCATAGTGAGTATTGGCTGCGCAACAGTCAGAGTGAATCAAAGGCGTGTCGATGACGCGGTTTGTATTTTTGGCCTCACTCGGGGTACTCTTTGACAGTTGCTGTTTAGGCGAAGAACTTGCTGCCCCATCGGGACAGTGCACCGCTTAAACGCTGTTTGAAGTAATTGTCCATTCAGGGACTTGCCTTTTTTAACTAACACCCGGGCAGGTTCTTGAGCCGAGTTTAGATAAGGGGTAACCCTCTATGTACGCGATCGTCAAGACCGGCGGAAAGCAGTACAAGGTTGCCGAAGGTGACCTCGTCAAGATCGAGAAGATCGAGGGTGAGCCGGGTTCGTCCGTAGCTCTTACCCCGGTTCTGCTCGTAGATGGCGCAGATGTTAAGTCCAAGGCTGATGACCTGTCCAAGGTTTCTGTTGCGGCTGAAATCGTTGAGCACGCACGTGGCCCAAAGATTGACATCCTGAAGTACAAGAACAAGACTCGCTACAAGAAGCGCATGGGCCACCGCCAGCCGCTTACCGTAGTCAAGATTACCGGTATTAAGTAAACAACCACCGAACACCTTTAGAAGGAGGGAAACCACATGGCACACAAGAAGGGTGCATCCAGCACTTCCAACGGTCGCGACTCTGAGGCAAAGCGTCTCGGTGTCAAGCGTTTCGGTGGTCAGCAGGTTAAGGCCGGCGAGATCATCGTTCGTCAGCGCGGCACCAAGTTCCACCCAGGTGAGAACGTTGGCCGTGGCGGCGACGACACTTTGTTCGCTCTCGAGTCAGGTGCAGTTGAGTTCGCTATCAAGCGCAACCGTCGCACCGTGAACATCGTTCCAGCCACCGAGCAGGTTGCAGAAGCAACTGCATAAGTGCAAGCGCTATTTTAAGCGCGACTAAAGAGTCTGGCTCCCTGGTGGGGTCAGGCTCTTTTCCTTTTGATGCTTGTTTACAGGTAAACTGGCAAGCCACTAACTATATTTTCTCGAGGAGTTATCGAGTTGGCACGATTAATTGACCGCGTTGTACTGCACCTGCAAGCCGGCGACGGCGGGCACGGCTGTGTCTCCGTACACCGTGAAAAGTTCAAGCCGCTCGGTGGTCCCGATGGCGGCAATGGTGGACACGGCGGAGACATTGTTTTGGAAGTCTCCCCGCAAATCCACACCCTGATGGATTTCCACTACCGTCCGCACATCAAGGCTGGCCGCGGCGCTAACGGCGCTGGTGACCACCGCAACGGTGCGCGTGGTGAGGACTTGATCCTGCAGGTCCCAGCAGGCACCGTGGTGCATAACTCCAAGGGTGAGACCCTCGCCGATCTGACCATCCCCGGCACGCGTTTCATCGCGGCCGAGGGTGGTTTCGGCGGTCTGGGCAACGCAGCCCTGGCTTCGGCACAGCGCAAGGCCCCAGGTTTTGCGCTGCAGGGCGAGCCTGGTCAACAGCATGACCTCGTTCTGGAACTGAAGTCCATGGCTGATGTGGGCCTGGTTGGTTTTCCATCGGCAGGAAAGTCTTCCTTGATTTCCGTGCTCTCAGCAGCAAAGCCAAAAATCGGAGACTACCCATTTACCACCTTGCAGCCAAACCTCGGCGTGGTGGACATGGGTGATGCCTCCTTTACCATCGCCGACGTGCCTGGTCTGATTCCAGGTGCGGCCGACGGCAAGGGCTTGGGCCTAGACTTCCTGCGCCACATTGAGCGCACCGCCGTGTTGGCACATGTGGTGGATACCGCGTCGATTGAACCGGGCCGCGACCCACAATCAGATATTGAGGCGTTGGAAAAGGAACTGGCGAACTATCAGTCCGCGCTCGATGAAGATACTGGTCTGGGTGACTTGCGCGACCGTCAACGCATCATCATTTTGAACAAGGCTGATGTGCCCGAAGCAGAAGAACTCGCAGAGTTCGTCAAGGAAGACCTGGAAGAGCAGTTCGGCTGGCCAGTCTTTATTATTTCCGCAGTAGCACGCAAGGGCCTGGAGCCATTGAAGTACAAGCTGCTGGAAATGGTGACCAATCACCGTAAGACCCAACCGCGCGTGAAGGTGGATAAGGAACACACCATTATCCGTCCAAAGGCAGTGACGAAGAAGACCTCTGGGCGGTTTGCGGACTTTACTGTTAAGCCAGACCCTGAGGTCGAAGGCGGTTTCATCGTTGAGGGCGAGAAGATTGAGCGCTGGATTACCCAGACCGACTTTGAAAATGATGAGGCAGTTGGTTACCTCTCTGACCGTCTAGCTAAGGCTGGCGTGGAAGATGCGTTGCGCAAGCAGGGCGCCGTGGAAGGCTGCCCAGTTTCCATTGGCTACATCACATTTGAGTGGGAGCCAATGACTGCAGGCGACCCAACTTTGGCGGGTCGTGGACAAGACGCGCGATTGTTGGGAACATCACGTGCCTCTGCTTCAGAGCGTAAGCGCGCTTCCCAAGCACGTCGTGGCCTTATTGATGAGTTTGATTTCGGTCAAGATGAAGAAATTACCCGCGAATCCGCGAATAAGGACCGCTGGCAGGGTTAAAATCATGGCATGAGTTCTTCGACAACTTCCGAGTCCCTGTCAGACCTGTTGCCAGAAGCTACCTTGCGTGCGCAAATCAATGCCGCGAACCGAATAGTTGTAAAAATCGGTTCTTCCTCGCTGACCGAAGAAGATTTTTCGGTCGCGAGCGACAAGATTGACCGCATCGTCGATGCTGTAGTCAAACGCATGGAAAACACTGATGTCATCATTGTTTCCTCCGGCACAGTAGCTGCCGGCATGCGCCCGCTGGGCCTTAAGCAACGTCCGCGCGGCTTGGCCGATAAGCAGGCCACCGCATCCGTTGGTCAGATTCACCTGGCCAATGAGTGGTCCCGTTCCTTCGCACGCCATGGCCGTACCGTCGGCCAGGTTTTGCTGACTGCATCCGATGCAGGCCAGCGCGATAGGACACGTAACGCCAAGCGCACAATTGATAAGCTCCTGCACTGGGGCGTGGTGCCAATCGTCAATGAGAATGACACCGTGGCGACATCCGAAATGCGCTTCGGTGACAATGACCGCCTGTCCGCACTGGTTGCTCAGCTCACGGAGGCTGAGGCACTGTACCTGCTGTCCGACGTAGATGGTTTGTACGACAAGAACCCGGCAGAACATGATGCCAAGTTTGTATCTGAGGTGCGCACTGGGGAAGACCTGAAAGAGGTTGCAGCCGGTGACGGCGGCAAGGTTGGTACCGGTGGCATGGCCTCCAAAGTGCAGGCGGCACGCCTGGCAACCCGCGCAGGCATTCCAGTGCTGCTCACCTCCGCTGAGCGAATTGACCACGCACTCGGGGAGACCCGTGTGGGAACCGTGTTCCATACCCGCCCAGAGCGCAAGCTCAGTGCATGGAAGTTCTGGGCTCTGTACTCCGCTGATACCGGCGGCGTTCTGCGTATTGACGCGGGCGCGATGAAAGCCGTCACCGAGGAGCGTAACTCCTTGCTGTCAGTCGGTATTACTGAGGTAGACGGTGAGTTTACTTCCGGTGAGATCGTGGAAATCGTTGGTCCGGACGGTCAGATCATTGGCCGCGGTGAAGTAAGCGTTGACTCCACTGATTTACGCAAAATGGTGGGTAAGCAGACTTCTGAATTGCCAGAGCACCTGCAGCGTCCAGTGGTGCATGCGGACTATCTGTCTAACTTTGCATCTCGCGTCTAACTCGGCAATAAATAGCACGTCAGTGACGTAGTCTGTGTCCATGAAGTATTTTTTCGGGCCGAGCGAAAGCGCTTCTCGCCAGTGGACACATATGAAATCCGATATTGATGCTGCGGGGCATCAGCAGGTTGATTCCATTGAACAGGCGCAGGTGTACATCAACACCTCATCAAAGCCGTCGGAAGTCCCTGAGATGCCGGCGAATATTGAGTTCGTGCAGCATTGTTTCACCGGTGTGAATCAGATGATTGATGCCGGAATTATTACAGAAAGCTCTATCCCGTGGTGCAATGCTGCGGGAGCATTTGCCAAGCCTGTCGCGGAGTCCGCGTTGGGCTTGTTGCTATCCCAGGCACATCACCATAAGCGCTTTGCGCTGGAGGCAACTTGGGATGGTGCACGCGAGATCGATGAGTCTCAGGCATGGCTGTATTCGCCGAAGGGACACGCCCCGAAACGCGTCGCTATTTTTGGCGCGGGTGGCATTGGGCAGGAATTAATTTCAATGCTGAAGCCCTTCGGCGTGCACATCACGGCGGTCAATCGCTCAGGGCGGGCAGTAGATGGTGCGGATCAAACGCATTCGCTTACCGATGCCACGTCGGTCTGGTCCAAAGCCGACTTTATTGTATTGATTTTGCCGTTAACTGAAGAGACAAATGGCCTGGTTGATGCCGCTAAATTGAAGGCAATGAAGTCAACTGCCATCTTGGTCAATGTGGGTCGAGGCAAGCTGGTCAACACTGATGATTTGGTGGAGGCTCTACGCACCGGGGAGATTGCTGGCGCTGGTTTAGAGGTCATGGATCCGGAGCCGCTGCCGGATGGCCATCCGTTGTGGGAGTTGAAGAACTGCACCATGACTCCTCATATGGGGGCAAGCTGGCAGGTGGCAGATTTACATCTGGGCGAAATTTTCAATGCTAATGCGAGGGCATGGGAAGAGGGAAAACCGCTTCCTACTCACGTTGATCCGAAAGCAGGTTACTAAAAAATGAAGTATGCAATGGTTCCTACGAAGTGGGAAGAATCAGCTGCAGCGCTTGAGCAGGCAGGCCATAGCCTGGTTGAGCTTTCTGAAAATCCTGATTTCTTGTTCTTTAGCGGCAAGACGGAGGACTTCCCGGAGGAGCTACCGGAGTCGGTGAAGTTCATTCAGGTGCCGTTCGCAGGCGTGGATGGCATTCTGGATCTGATCGCCGATACTCATAAGAAGTATGGGGTGCGCTGGTCCAATGCGGCTGGTGTCTATGATTCCACGGTGGCGGAATCCACTATTGGTCTGCTGTTGGCGCAGCTGCACTCACACAAGCGCATGGCGCTGGCCAAGACTTGGTCTGTGCGTGATGAGGCCGAAGCAAACACCACATTCCTGTTTGAGGATAAGACTGTGGCGATTATCGGTGCCGGCGGAATTGGTAAGAAGCTCATTTCCATGTTGCAGGGTTTCGGCCCAAAGATTATTGCGGTTAACCGTTCCGGCAAGCCTGTCGATGGCGTCGATGAGGTATTCACCTTTGACCAGATCGATCAAGTTTGGCCCGCTGCGGACTACTTCGTGATGCTCGCGCCGTTGACCCCGGAGACCAACCACATGGTTAATGCTGATGCGCTGGAGAAGATGCCGAAGCATGCTGTTGTGGTCAACGTCGGACGCGGTCCACTGGTTGATACTGATGCGCTGACCGAGGCGCTCAAGAACGGCGTCATTGCCGGAGCCGGCCTGGACGTCACCGACCCAGAACCCCTGCCAGATGGGCACCCACTGTGGGATGAGATCAACTGTGTCATCACCCCACACTTGGCCAATCCGCCGTACTCCGTGCGCGAGCGCATCGGTGCCCACACCGTCGAAGTCGCACGCGCCTTCGAAGCCGGCGATCAGTGGCCGACCGAAGTCGACCCAACTCTTGGCTACTAATTAGCTGCTTCCTCTAGCTCCTAGGAGTTATCAGGGCCCCAAAGATTGTGGCGTTCTGAAAATTCCTTGGAGTTTCTTTTTGCCTGGACCGCGGTAAATACCGCGGCGACAAGGCGGCGGCAATCCACGGCCAAATGTCATCCAAGTTCGGTGCGTGCCCTCGGGCAAAGGAGAAAGCTATCCCGAAGATCAGCGTGACAACCACAAACCATGCGGTGCTACTGATCAGCATTCTCTGTATGTATTTCTTACGCATAATTGCACCCCCAGTTAGTTCGTGGGAACGATTTCGACGGTGATACCAGCGGCGCGCAGGCCTGCGACTTCCTCGGGGTGCGCGGAGTCATCGGTGACAAGCGTCCACGGGGTGGGTAGGACTGCCCAGTGGTGGAAGGCGCGGCGGCCGATCTTGGAGCCATCGGCAAGGACGTAGACATCTGAACTGCGCGAAGCGATGATTTCCTTCAGGCGCGTCTGGTCGGGGTCTGCTTCACAAAGCCCAAACTGCGCGGTCACACCATCGGCGCCGAGAAAGGCGCGGTCAAAAGTTTCGCGCTGTAATGCTGCTTCAGCGCCAGGTCCGACGAAGCTTTGGCTAGACGGGCGAATGATTCCGCCTGGGCTGCTCAACTCAATGTCGTCGCGGTCAATCAGCGAGTTGATAGCGTTGACGCCCATCGCGGTAACGCGCAGTGAATCGCGCTTGCCCAAGGTGGCGGCGAGGGCGCCGACGGTCGATCCGCCATCGAAAAGCACGCGCTCATGGTCTTTGATGCGCTGCGCCGCCCACGATGCAATCGCCCTTTTCGCGGCGAAGAACTCGCCCTGGCGTTCCTGTAACGGAGACTCATTCTCATCGGAGATGAAAATCGCACCACCATAAGTCCGCGCAATGAGGCCCGCTGCCTCCAGCCGGGAGAGGTCACGGCGAATAGTAGAAGAAGTAACCCCGTAGCGCTCCCAAAGCTCTTCCACGCTGGCCAAGCCGATGGTGGAGGCCAGGCGAGCGATTTCTGAACGACGTTGCGCCGGTGAGTGTGAAGTTTTCTTTCTACTCATCCGCGCATTACCTGTTCTTTCTTAAGCGGAGTCTTTAACTTTTTCTAGCCTACGTGGTTCGGCTCATGCTGACTGGCCATTTCCGCCGCCTGGTTGAGAGCCTCGACCATGCTGCGCGGGTCAGCAATGTTCTTACCTGCAATATCAAAGGCGGTGCCGTGGTCCACGATAATGATCTCATCGCGGCAATCCACACCCCGAATGGTGAAACCGCACGCCAGCGCGCAAGCCAAGGCTTTACGTTTATTACCCTTGCTTCTGACCTGACCCACTTAGAGCAAGCAGCGCGTGATCACTTGGCTAAGGCCCGAGGAAACTAGCGCTATCTGATATAGAACGGCTCCCCGGTGGCTGGTCGGAGAAAACCGAAGCCAACTGCACGGGGAGTTGTTTATGCAGGGAATTTATTCAGCCAATAAATCACTCTGCCTTTGGCCTATAACCGCGGGTAGGCTGTTGAATATGACGACGCCACAGCCTTATTCTGATCCGTCACCGGACAATGCTCACTTTCGCGTCGGTGACAAAGAACGCAACCACGTTCTAGATCTGCTTTCTGCGCACTTTGCCGATGGCTATATTGATGTCCACGAATTTGAAGAGCGTACTGGTCACGCCGCCATCGCGCGTACCCGTGGTGACTTGGACACGCTGTTGAAGGACCTGCCTTCGGGCAACTCCTCAGCACCAGCGCCAAACCTGGATCCGGAACTGCAGGAACGGCAGTCCTCGCCACACAAGGCGGTGGCGAAGAATTCGGATAGGGAATTAGAAGAGCTCATAAACCGCGGCAAGAAAGTGCAGCGCCTGGATTCCACCATCTGGACAGTGGCGATGATCTTGTTCTTCGTGTTCATGTTCCTCACTGACTGGTCTTATTTCTGGCTCTTCCCAGTTGGCGCTGTGGGTGGCTCCATTGCTATCAGGGCGTTTTATAAGCTCGATGATGATGAAGAAGAAATCTTCAATGAAATCAATGAGAAAGAACAAAATGAGCGCAGCAAGCGACTGCGCAAAGCAGCGGAACGCCGCCGTGAATTAGAGCAATAACCATTGCTTTCAAATATTTTCGATCGTGAAAACGTGTTGCAAGGTTGTTATGCCTACCTGGTGGGAAACTAGCCCATGGGGTGGGCATTTTCCGTAGACTGGTCACCATGACTGATCAACAAACTCTTACTCGTGATCAAGAACGTGCCGAAGTGCTTGACAAGGCCGCAAAGGCCAAGGAGGTAACCCCAGCGGTTGCCCGACTCAGCACTCCGCAAAAGAATGAAATCCTGCTCGCAGCAGCAGAGGCACTCACCGCCAATACTGACAAAATCATGGCGGCGAATGAGGCCGACCTGCAGGCCGGGCGTGACCGCGGCATGAATGAGTCATTGCTTGACCGATTGGCTTTGAGCGCTGAACGCATTGAAGGTATCGCCGGGGGACTGCGCCAGGTAGCGGGTCTTTCTGACCCAGTGGGTGAGGTTCTTCAGGGCCGCCGAATGGACAATGGCATTGAAATGAAGCAGGTCCGCGTGCCTTTGGGTGTGATGGGCATGGTTTATGAGGCTCGTCCAAATGTGACCGTGGATGCTTTTGGTTTGGCCTTGAAGTCCGGCAATGTGGCGTTGCTGCGTGGTTCTAAGTCAGCGCGTAATTCCAATGCACAGCTGGTGGAAATTCTGCAGGACACTTTGGCGCAGTTCGATGTCCCACGGGAGGCTGTTCAGCTTCTGCCTTGTGACTCCCATGATTCCGTGCAGGATCTGATTACCGCACGTGGTCTGGTGGACTTGGTAATTCCACGCGGCGGTGCTGGTCTTATTAATGCAGTGGTTACTGGCGCGACCGTGCCAACCATTGAGACTGGTACGGGTAATTGCCACTTCTACATTGATGCATCGGCAGATATTGACAAGGGCATTGCCATGGCTCTCAACGGCAAGACTCGTCGATGCTCAGTGTGCAACTCTACTGAAACCATCCTGCTGGATAAGTCTTTGGATGATGCTACGAAGCTGCGTGTAATCAAGGAATTCCAGGATGCTGGCGTAACTGTGCACGGCTACTTGGATGAGCTCAAGGCTCTCGGTGCGGAAAACGTGCACGAGGCAGAGCAGTGGGATGATGAGCACTTGTCTTTCGATGTCCGCATCACCGCCGTTGATGGTGTTAACGGCGCAATCGAGCACATTGCCAAGCACACCACCGGCCACACCGAGGGCATTGCAGCCCAGGACGCTGACGTGCTGTTGCAGTTCGCCAATGAGGTAGATGCCGCAGCCGTAATGTTGAATGCTTCCACGGCGTTTACTGACGGTGAGGTGTACGGCATGGGTGCAGAGATTGGTATCTCCACGCAGAAGCTGCACGCGCGTGGACCAATGGCATTGCCAGAACTCACCTCCACCAAGTGGATTTTGCAGGGCACGGGACAGATCCGTCCCTAGAAGCAACTAATTTCTAGATTCAATATATGTAAGGGCTGGGCTAAGACCCCGGCTCTTTTACCGCGCCACGATGGGTACGCATAAGGAGTTAACAGCAACATGAAGATTGTGTTTATTGGCGCGGGAGCCATCGGCGGCTACTACGGTGGCCAGCTGGCTAAGGCGGGGCATGACATTACCTATGTGGTGCGCGAGGAAACCCGCAAGGTTATTGAATCTGAGGGCCTGACGCTGATTAATCCAGAAGGCACGGAGAATGTCTCCAACGTCTCGACCGTGGCGAGCTTGGATGAGGTGGAATCCGCGGACCTGGTTATTTCGGCCATCAAGATTTTCGGGGAACCAGCCCTGCCGGAAAAGCTGCCGGAGGGTGCGGTGTTTATGACCACAGAAAACTCCGTGGAATACCCGCTTCTGGCTGAAGAGAAGTACGGCGCGCAGCGCTTCATACCGGCAGTGGTTCGTGCATTTATTCACCGCGAAGGCCCAGCAACCGCACACCACATGGGTGGCGTTCTGGCGCTGTCCTTTGGTTCATTGGACCCAGCAACCGAGCCAGTGGTGCAGGAACTAAATGAGGCTTTAGGGCAGACTCCCATTAAAGCCAAGATTCACCCGGATATCCTCAGCGATGTGTGGATGAAAGCCATGATGGTGACCTGTTTTGGTGCACTGGGCGCGATGCAAGAAGAGCCGATCGATGTATTGCGCACCAAGTATCGTGAGAGCCTGCGCGCGCTGATGGTGGAAGCCGCAGCAACCGCGAACGCGGCTGGGATTGAGCTCAAAGAGGGCACCGTGGACAAAGTCATGGCATTCGTGGACCAGCAGCCAGAAGGCGCAACCTCGTCCATGCAGCGCGACATCCTCGAAGGCTTGCACAGTGAGCTGGACTCACAGGTGGGCGGTATCGTGCGCATTGCCAAAAACAGCGGAACCACCGCGCCACTGCACCAACTGGTGTGGGACGCGCTGTCTGCTAAAAGCGCAAAGCTCCGCGGCGAGAAATAACGCACACTGCGTTATCTACACCAACGGAGCAGAACCTGAGTCGGCTTAGCAACCCCGGACCGGGTGAGACGAAGCCGACGCAAGCTTTAAAAAGTTAGGCCATAACCTGCGCCCACTCGTCGCGCTTAGCCAACAGCGCGCGGGCGGCTTCTTGTGCGCCCTCAAGGGAGTGGGACTCGCCCCAACCACACTGCACTTCATTGGCGGCAGGTACTTCCGTTGCGGTGAGGACATCGTTGAGGCCCTTTTCCAAAATGGATACAAACTCGTCGGTTTCCACACCGAGCATCAGGGCATAAAAGCCGGTTTGGCAGCCCATAGGGGAGAAATCAATCAGCGCATCAGTGTGGTTGCGCAGCAGCTCCGCCAGCATGTGCTCCAAAGAGTGCACGGTTGGCATTTCCAGGTGCTCACTGTTGGGCTGCTTGAAACGCACATCGTACTTCACCAGGACATCGCCACCAGGTAGTTCCTTGCGGTCAGCAACGCGCACGAAAGGTGCGGCCACCGCGCGGTGGTCAAGGTTGAAAGATTCGACGTTCATCTTTTGTGGGGTATCAGTCATGGCTCCCAGGGTAGTAGGTTGCTTGGTTAAAGTGTGACTTCCTGCAACACACGGCCGTCGGCGCTAGGATTTGGGTATGTCGATGTTGGAACGTGAACTTGAATCTGCCCTTGTCAAGGCGTTAAAAGGCCAGGAGTTCACAGGCGCTGACAGCATGTGGGTCAAGCCGGTGGCTGGTATGGCCAATGCCTATATCGCGGTGGAAATACCTACTGCTTCGGCCACATTTGCAGATGATTCGCAGACGGCTCATGTCACTCCGATGTTTCGGCTGCTGGTAGACATTGGCCAGGTTGAGCACTTGCTCCCGGCGGAGGCTACAGCGGATATGCTGCGCTTTCACGGCCGTATATTCGGGCAGCTGTGGGTGCAGCGGCCTTTTGATTTAAGTGACATCATTCCCACCACCATCGGCGTGCGTGATGAGGTGGAGATACGCAAGGCCGTTGAGCGCCAGGTTGTTGGTCGTTTAAAGATTTTTGAAGACCAGGTTGATTTGATGGCTTGGTCCATCAAGGGTTTGCTGGGGCTTTCGCTAGAGCTTATCGATGGCTACCGGTTGTCCCCGCTGCACTGGAAGACAGTGCTGATGGTGTTGGCAGCCAGTGGCCGCGACGGCCGTGCAGCTTTTGAGCACTCAGCGCGCCTGATTGATGCACACTATGGAAACAACATTGGCGACGCTTTTTTGAAGCTATTAGATTCCGTCCCGATGGATAGGTTGAAGCTGTGGTACTTGGTTGGCGCGGATGAAGACCCGGAAGATTTTCAGATTCAGCCACTGCCGCGCCCCGGGGCGATTGTTCCTTCGCGCGCCGGGTGGCGCCGGCAGAATATGCCCGTGCGAGCGCCCAGCGGCAAGCGCGTCGAAGCCATTGACCTCAATTGGCCAGCCGATGATATTGACGGCTGGGTTGAGCACACTGAAGAAATTGTTGCTGACTTCCTGGCGTGCGATGTGTTCTTTGAGGTGGATTTCCACGACCTCAACTTTGCGCATGCGATGGCTTTGGAATGCCAGCTGTTGGATACTTTCACCGATTACGCGGATTTCTCCCAGCCGCAAAACTTCTACCTGCAGACCGCATACTTGCGCGTCTTTGGGGAGTTCTACCTCCACCGGGTACCGGGCGCTGGGTGGGTGCGGCACCCGGATGACCGTTGGCTGCACCCTGGAATCCAGCTGCCCGATGGTGATGTTGTGGATCTGTTTGCCCTCTGCGAGCAGATCTTTGACAAGCGCAACGGAATGGTCACAGGTGACGCACTGCCGTTGGGCCGGTACTGACTGCAGTTACGCCAGTTAGTGCCGTTAGATTCGGCTAGTTGGCGACGTAGAACAACTGCTTGTTCACGAACTCGTCCATGCCCAGCGGGCCAAGCTCGCGGCCGTAGCCGGAGCGCTGAATACCACCGAAAGGCATCTCGGCGCCGGCAGTACCAGGCGCATTGACGGCTATCATGCCGGTTTCAATCTGCAGCGCGACATCCTGGGCGCGCTTGGTGTCAGTAGAAAATACTGAGCCGCCGAGACCGAAGAGGGAATCATTCGCGATGGCAACTGCTTCTTCATCGGTGGAGAACTTGTACACGGAGGTCACAGGTCCGAAGAATTCCTCATGGAAGGACTCGGAATCCATCGGGATATCGGTGAGAACGGTCGGGGAGTAGTACGCGCCGACATCGGCAAGCACGCCGCCCGCGCGCACTGTTGCACCATTGGAGGAAGCCTTCTCCACCTGTTTGGCCAGGCGTTCCGCCGCATCACGCGAGGACAGTGGACAGTACTTCGCACTGTCACGCTCATCCGGATTGCCCGGGGACATCTGCTGTGCCAACTTGACCAGCTCTTCCACGAACTCGTCATAGATATCCTCGTGCACAATCAAGCGCTTATTAGAGGTACAAGACTGGCCGGTGTTGGACATACGCGTCCACCATGCGGTGGAGGCAGCTTCCGCGACATTCTCAGTATCCAAGATGATGTATGGGTCATTGCCGCCGAGCTCCAGCACAGACTTCTTCAGGTTCTTACCAGCGTGAGCTGCGATAATTTCACCAGCGCGCTCCGAACCAGTCAGAGAAACACCATGCACGCGGTCATCGGCGATAATATCCGCGACCTGGTCGTGGGTGGCAAAGATGTTGATGTACACGCCCTTTGGCACACCAGCATCATCCAACAGTTTCTGGATTGCCAGCGCGGAACCCGCACAAATCTCAGCGTGCTTGAGCAACACCGTGTTACCCAGCATCAAGTTCGGCGCGATAAAACGTGCCACCTGGTAATAAGGGAAGTTCCATGGCATGACGCCAAGCAGTGTGCCCAGTGGAAGGCGGCGAATGATCGCTTTGCCGTCAGAGTTGGTGGGGATTTCTTCGTCGGCAGCAAACTGCGCGCCATTATCCGCGTAGTACTTGATAATCGAAGCACAATACTTGACCTCACCAACGGCCTCGCCCATGCGCTTGCCCATTTCCTGGCCTGCAATCTGCGCGAGCTCAACGCGGCGCTCCAGCATAAGGTCTGCAACCTTGCGCATGACTTCCGCGCGGTCTTCGAAGGACAGCTTCGACCAGGATTTATATGCCTGGGCGGAATCATCGAGGGCAATATTAATATCCGCATCAGTGGTGAAATCGTATGTTGCTACGACTTCATCATTGACCGGATTTTGAGTGCGATACTGTTGCATTCTTCTTAGTCCTCGCTCATTCATCTAGGTTTTGGGAACTAGATCCCACTGTAGGTAAAAATGTGACCCACGGCCACGGCTAATCTGGTTTTGGGCGATGAACTGTGCGAATGGACTTCTAGAATGCGGCGTGCGCGCTACTTTTGCACAACGTCCTGCACATCAAGCGTTGCGGTAGACGGGTCTTCATCAGTGACAAAAGCCGGGATGCCTAGATAGCCCTCAGCCTTAGCACCGTCGAATACGGGGTTGGAGTCACGCAAGAACGTGAATTCCTTCAGCGCTGGTACGGAACCCGTGATGTCCACGAACTCATACGGGGTGTTGGAATTTTCCAGCACCTTGTGCGCATCAACGCAATCCGGGCACATCATGGTGCCATAAAACTTCAAAGCCATTTCTTAACTCTCCTTAATCGGGTAGTTGGGGGGTACTTGTTATTTCACATCCGCGACGGACAAGGTCAACTCACCGTCATCCTTAATGAATGCAGGAATGCCAATGCGGTCTTCTTGACGTGCGACATCAAAAAGAGAGCTGGAGTCACGCAACTGCAAAAACTCCTTGAGGTTATCTTTGGAGCCGATGACGTCAATGAACTCATATTCGGTGCCGGCCTCTTTCAATTCTTCGATGGCGGCGCGGCAACGTGAGCATTCAGTAGAACCGTAAAACTTCATTGTCTTCTCCTGATCAGCGGTGATGCTCCGAAGTTAGAACTCATCAATGATGAGCTTTTTCATCTTCAACATGTTTTCAAAACCCTGCGGGCGTGAAAGCAATTCTGGAAGATTCTGGGGAGCTATTTGCCAGCTTAGTCCGTACTTATCTTCCAGCCAGCCGCATTGCTCAGCCCTCGGATTAGCGGACAGAGCGTCCCAGTAGCGGTCAAGTTCTGCTTGGTCTTTAACCATCAGCATCAAAGACACGCCTGGGGTGAAGCTAAAGGGCTGCGCAACGCCGGAATCCATGGCAGCAAACCATTGCTCGGCGAGCTGGAAATCAGAGAAGGCGACATCGGAAAGCTGCGGGATAGAATCCGGTGAATTTTTATCTGGTGCTGCACCCATCGCGCCGTAAGTCACGCGGTTTCCCAATGCAGCATCATTGAAAAGCTCTGTGTAAAAGTCCACCGCCTCAGTGGCCTTGCCTTGGGCTGCGCCACAAAACATCAAGCTCGGAAGAATAAAGGGACGCGGCGCATTATCAGGATTGGTGAGCATGAGCTGCCAGCTGAAACCAAAACGGTCCGTGACCCAGCCGTACAGTTTGCTAAACGGGTATTCGCCCAATTCCATGAGCACTTCACCATCCGCGGTGAGGTCATTCCACACGCGCTTGAGGTCGCCCTCAGCGTCACTGCGCTGTGCAGGATCGAAATTCAAAAAGAAACTGATGGAAGGATTAGGAGTGGCATAAGGCCCGCCATTAATCAGCGCGATGCGGTAGCCATCAATGTTTACTTCGGCAGTGACTTCTTCGCCGGTTTCCGGGTTGCTGAAGCCGTTGACGGCATGGGCGTGGGGGAAGACAGACGCATAAAAGTCAGCGGCGTCGCGGATATTCTGGTCAAACCATAGGTGCGGCACAATCTTCTGCATGGTGCCCAGCGTACTCGCGCGACGCAGCTAACAATAGGGAGGATTTCCCGCACAAGCGGGAAAAGCCTACTTGGAGTTGTGCTTTTCGATGATTTCTTCGATGCCGTCCAACACGACGGAAATGGCGAAGTCCAGCTGCTCACTATCAGTGGTTAGAATTGGACGCTCTGCTACTTCCTGCAGCAGTGGGAACGTATCTTCTTGCTCTTCCTTAAGTGCCTCGGTCAACAGCTCATGGCGCAGTGCGGCTACGGAATGCTTAGCAATAGCTACGTCACGGGTGTACGCCGCGCAGGCGTTGTTGATGACAGCAACGCAGCGAATAGCGGTGTCGATGTCCAGGCCGGCGTTCTTCAAAGAACGAAGCAACATCTCCGAAGCCTTGAGGAAGCGCGCGGCAGTGTTGGAACCTAGACGCAGGTAATCCGACAGCAGTCCGGCTGCGAGCATGCCATTGGCATTGCTGTGTGCGAAGGCTGATGCGACGGTGCGCCAGTCTGCGTCCTCTGGGACATTGAGGTCATCAAATGCTTCAGAGAATTCCACCGCAGCGACGATGGAGAGAAGGTTCTCACGATCGTGCACGTAGTGGTTGAGTGCCTTACGGTCAACACCAAGGGTGTTGGCAACCGCCTGCATGCTCAGTTGGTTCTGCGGCAAGGAGCGCGCAGCTTTGATGATCTTGTCGATGTTCAAGCCAGCGCGGTGGCCGCGCGGTCTACGGAAGCGGTTCGTTTGCTCCGCAGCAGGGGGCTCGCTCACGGCGGCTGCGGCCGGAGCAGAGGACTCGAATGACTTGATTAATTCATTGTTGGTGCCAGACACAATGTTAAGGATACAAAACCTAGGGTCCCCCTGGGTGAAAACGGGGGCATTTCGATAACGGTTGTGGTTACATGCAGCAACTTTAAAAAATTTACGGGGGTGAAATAGTGTGCTTTAGATTACGTGGCATAACAACAAAGTCGATTTTCCCTATTCTTTATGTAAACGATTGTAGATAGCACTTTGGTAATTTAACCTCTAATTTCGTTTAGGTAGCAGTTAAATCTTTGAATATTTTCCTTTCGAAGTACTTACAGCTTCCAAATTCACTCATTTTGCTCCGCGGGGGTACTCTTTCGTTCCTTTTTGCCCAAGGTGGTCTTTAATGACGATGTGATTGAGCTATCAAGTGAAATGTGGAGAAGGAATTCTGGTTCCCCGGTGGGGCTTGGGTAAGCTGAGCCTAAAGAAACCCACTAACAAACCCAACAACAATCTTGGTGAGTTTCCCACGCGATAATCGTTTGGAGCGAGTGCTTTCTATGGATGACATGCTGGCGGATTTCCCCTTCTGGGGAGCATGGATATTTATGTTTATCCTGGGTACGCTGCGCGGTCAGGGAACATACTGGATCGGACGCGGTGCCTCCAGCGCGGCGACGCATGTCGGCTCGGATGAAGATACGGGAAGCAAGTGGGCGAAGGTCAAAGCCTGGTTCAACAGCGACAAGACGAAGACCGGGCGCACCTTGGTGCACAAGATCGGTGTTGTTGCCGTTCCCTTGAGCTATCTCACCGTTGGCCTTCAGACCGCAGTGTTGGCTGCCGCCGGCTTGGTTCGTATCCAGTGGTGGAAGTTCACCGTTGCGCAGATTCCTGGCGCAATGGCGTGGGCAACTATTTACAGTGGCGTTGGCCTCGCCGGCTGGAAAGCCGCCATCGCAGTCTTTACTGGCGACGGAATCCTCCCAGCAATTGCCTTGGTCGTGCTTGTCGCCGCCGCCATCGTGGGTGTCGTATTCATCTCCAAATCAATCCGCAAGAGTTCCGCCGCGAAGAACAACGGCGGGGCACCTGCTGCTTCACCAGCCGAGGACACCGTCCCTGGCTCAGAGTCAGCCGCCGAGGCTGGGACCAAGACCGAGTCTGCAGCTGGGACCGAAGGTCACGTAGAGACCCGGCATTAGAGGCTCTTAAATCCACAGTGATGTACAAGTAGCTTCAAAAAGTTTGGGCATACAGCAAACGGTCCCTTTCACTGAGACAAAGCTCAGAGTGAAAGGGACCGTTTACGTACTGCTAAGTGCGATTTTTACTTGTTCACGTAAGCGTTACGGATGCCGATGTACTGCACGGAGGTGTACTCCTCGATGCCCTCAGCGCCGCCTTCGCGGCCCATGCCGGACTGCTTCATGCCACCGAATGGTGCAGCAGCATTGGAGATAACGCCTGCGTTCGCGCCCATGAGGCCGAACTCGAGACCGTCAGCAACGCGGAACATGCGGTCGATGCTCTCGGTGAAGACGTAGGAAGCCAAGCCAAACTCGGTGTCATTGGCAATCTTGAGTGCTTCATCCTCATCGGAGAAGGTGATGATTGGAGCAACCGGGCCGAAGATTTCTTCCTGAGCAACGCGCATATCAGGGGAGACATTCGTCAAAACGGTTGGCTTGTAGAAGAAGCCAGCGCCCTCAATACGCTCGCCGCCGACGAGAACCTTCGCGCCCTTTTCAACTGCGTCATCAACGAAGGAAGCAACAGATTCCTGAGCCTTCTTCTCCACCAGTGGGCCACAGGTGATGCCGTCTTCGAGGCCGTTGCCCAGCTTCAAAGCACCGATCTTGTCCGCGAACTTCTGTGCGAACTCTTCAGCAACAGACTCGTGAACGATGAAACGGTTGGCTGCGGTGCAGGCCTCGCCGATGTTGCGCATCTTGGCGCCCATTGCGCCTTCCACGGCCTGGTCAATGTCAGCGTCTTCGAAGACGATGAATGGTGCGTTGCCGCCGAGCTCCATGGAGGTGCGCAGAACATTGTCAGCGGCAGCCTTGAGCAAGGTCTTGCCCACTGGGGTGGAACCGGTGAAAGACACCTTGCGCAGACGGGGGTCTGCCATCAGTGGACCGGAGATGGCGGATGCGGAGTTGCCGCAGACAACGTTGAGGACACCTGCTGGCAGACCGGCATCAATCATGGTCTGTGCGAAGTACTGAGAAGTCAGTGGGGTCAGCTTCGCTGCCTTCAAAACCATGGTGCAGCCCGCTGCAACAGCTGGTGCAACCTTGCGGGTTGCCATAGCCAGTGGGAAGTTCCATGGGGTAATGAGCAGGCAAGGGCCAACTGGCTTGCGGCGGGTGATCATGTTCAGGGTGCCTTCTGGGGCAGGGAAAGCGCGGCCGTAGTCACGGACTGCTTCCTCAGAGAACCAGCGCAGGAACTCGCCGCCGTAGGTGACCTCACCGCGGGCTTCTGCGATTGGCTTACCCATCTCAAGAGTCATCAGGGTTGCAAAGGTCTCAGCGCGTTCCTGAACCAAGTCGAAGGCGCGGCGCAGAATGTTGGAGCGCTCACGAGGAGAGGTTGCAGCCCACTCATCTTGAACTGCGCAAGCAGCATCCAAAGCGGCCTGTGCGTCCGCTTCACCTGCAGAAGCCAAGGTTGCAATAACCTCGCCTGTTGCAGGGTTTTCAACATCAAAGGTTGCGCCGTCCTGAGCGTCAACCCACTCGCCATTGATTAATAGGCCAGTTGGGACTTTGGACAAAACCTCTGAAATGTTGGCAGTCATTTAGATCTCCTTAAAATTGTTTCTTGACCCTACCCACACTAGCCCCAAGGGAGCGATTTTGGGACACAAATTTTAGTGATCCTTAGCCATGTGTAAGTGAGCGTCAGATCAGGGATTGACTGATGAGAACAATCGATGCGCCGATGGACACGGTGATGACGATTCGGTTGAGGAGCTTGCGGTCAACAAAGCGATTGAAGTAGCTGGCTGCGAACAAACCTAGGATAGCCAGCGGAAGATAAATCGCAGCGAACTTTAGCTGGTACGTGGTGATCTGGCCGCCAACTCCCAAGGTCAGCATGGAAACAACACTGCCGAAGACGAATGTGGCAGAAAGCGTGCCGCGCGCTTTGGTGGGATTAAAGGATTTCATCAACAGCGCCATCGGCGGGCCACCGATGGAAGTGGACGTTCCTAGAAATCCTGAGAGCAGGCCAGCGAAAATGGTATTCGGAGCGTTGACCTTTGGTGTCCAGCCCAAAGAGCTGAGCACCATGGTGAATATAACTGCGCAGCCAATAAACAACTGCAGGGAATTGGTGGACAAGATTGCCAATGCCCACACTGCTAGAACCGTGCCGGGCAGGCGAGCGATATTGGAATACCACACCATCTTCCAGTCTGTCTCCGACCAGGAGCGGTGCAGTGTTGTGCAGGCGATGATAAAAGCCAAGCACAGAACCACAACAGGGACTAGTTCTGGCTTTATGAGCGCCATGATTGGCGTGGAGATCGTGCCAAGCCCAAAACCAATGACACCTTGCACGGTAGAACCGATGAAGATGACGAGCCCTAAGAAGATGTAGGGGAGTGCGTCATTGAGTGAGGTGATGTCCACCGAGGCAGCCTTTCTCCGGCGAATTTTGATCCGTCAGATAGCGTACGCCCATTCCGATTGCATAGCGCAATTGAAGGGAAATCTCCGGCTCACGCAAAATGCTTTTGCCTTTGAATAGTTCAACGTTAGGGAACTTTCGTACCGTCTTTGTCTAAAGCTCTTCCCAACCGGGGTACCAGATATTAACGTCTGAATTGTTGAGTCACTGGGAGTAGTTAAACCACAAAATGTGGTTGAGTCACGGAGAGGAATGTAGATGAAGATTTAAAAAGGTGAACCTTGGTCTCGGGTGGAGGACCAAGGTTCACCTTGTTCGGGGCGGGGCAGCCAGTTTGCATCGGGGGGGATCAAATCCGGCGCCTCTCAACCTCGCACCTCGATATTAACGCGCCGCGAAGGAGTTGTACATCATCCAAAAGTATGACTCTCGATTTTTGCTGCCAGAATTGTTTTAGAATTTGGGCATGACTGCATTTGATGACGTTCCAGGCGTTGGAAACCCAGCCCGCCGTGCACTTGAAGAATACGGATATCCGGATCTCGAATCCCTTGACGGCGCGGATTACAAAACCCTGCTTAGCTTCCATGGTGCGGGCAAACGCGGTCTTGAGCGCTTGCAACTGGCTCTGAAAGAACGCGGAATGAGTATGTCCGGTGACGTTCCAGAACCAGAAGAACGCAAGAATGAGTGGTTCATTGGCCACACTGGTGTTCAAGACGAAGACATCAAGACTCACGCCGGCAATGATGCAGACTTAGAAGAATATCTAGCGACTGTAGAAGGTCGCCGCGCAGATCATGCACAACTACTTCTAGAGATTTTTGCCCGTGCCACAGGAGATGCCCCGCGTCTGTGGGGACCGTCGATGATTGGCTACGGAGAGGCACACTACAAGTACGCGACTGGGCGCGAGGGAGATACCTTCCGCGTGGGATTCTCACCGCGTAAAGCAAAGCTGTCGCTCTACGGATTACAAGAAAGTCCGCGTTGGGAAGAACTCAGCGCATCTTTGGGAAAGCACACCACTGGTGCTTCCTGTGTCTACGTCAATAAGCCAGAGGATATTGATCTTGAGGTGCTCAAGCAGTTGATTCGTGAAACTTGGGAGCACGGCCCCCAAGACTGTTAGTGCGTGCAGCACCGCGCTGCTTGTCTAGAGGCGCGCGGTCGTGTTTTCGTTATCAGCAATCTCCTGTAGACGCTCGGCTGTGGTCAAGCCGGAAACAACTACTGCAGAACCGCCAGCGGCGAGCGGGTGAAGCACGGCGACTGTGAAGGTCTCTTTGTCGTGCCACCCGGTGGACAGCAAGCGAGACGCTGAGCCTGCTTGTGGGTACAGCTGCGGCAGAGGGGTGGTCTGCCCGAAGTAGTCATCGCCGTAGAAACGCACCGTGGGGCCAAAATCGATTGCTCCGGAAGGCAGCTCGCCGCCGGATTCGACAACGCCGCGACCGAAGGGATCATCTGTCACGAGCGCGAGATCTGGCGTAGAACCGTCTGTGGAGGTCGCGATATTGCCCACGCTGTAGAGCTCAAACTTGTCGGGGGAAGTAAACACCGCGTCAGCGCTCAAGATCTGGCTCGAGTCGGCGCTGTCATTCGGCGCGGAAGAATTAACAAAATCAAAATCAATGCCGGCAGCAAGCGAGCCCAGTGCAATAACCGCTGCTTGCCAGGTCACAGGAAGATCAATGAGCAGCGAATCATCTTTGCTGAGTTCAAGTTCTTCCTCCAGCATGTTGGCGATCTTGGCCACCCAGTTCTCCAGCGTCTGCGCGGAGAAATCCATGCGTGCGCCGGTGGATTCGTTATAGACCGTCAGGCGAGGAGCGGCGGCATCAGCAGTCAACAAATGATTAAGCATGTCCATACCCGCCCATCGTAGGCAAAAACCCCGCCGACTCACCGTTGGTTTTCACAAACGGCCAGTACAGCGGGGTAAGCCAAAGGGGGCGAAGCTAGTTTACACAGCGAGGGCCATCGCCGCCCGCGTCGATTTCTGGGCTGACTTCAGCAGCGCCGAAGTCTTCACCAGGAGTGCCCACGGTGTCCTCAGGGCTTGGCTCATTCATTGAGGTTTCTGGTTCGGTCGAAGACTCATCTAATGGACCGTTGTAATCATCTGCAGTGACAATGACCAAGGAAGACGCATCCAGGCCAGCGTTAGCCGTGATTGGCAGACCGCCGAGCTGTTCCGCCAGAGCAATGGCGCGTGGGTCGGATGGATCTGCCGCAACGATCTGAGATTCGCCGTAGATGCCAGGCATTGAGTTGGAGGTTTCCACCACGGTGTAGCCCGTCTGTTCCAGCCAAGCGGTCAAACCGCTGGCCATGCCGGTGACGGATCCTGCATTGAGAACGTGCAAGGAGATATCCTCAGCTACTGGCTCCTGGCCAGTGCCGGAAGGTGCTTTCTCCGACTCGGTTTCTTCCGGAGCAGGTGCTTCGGAAGAAGTGTCAGAAACAGACAAGTCTTCGAAGAACTGGTGCACCTGGTTTGGATCGACAGTCACGATGGACTCGCCGTAATCACCGGTGCCGTCAACGGATGTAACCGGGATGGTGTTGAAGGTGACGTTGCCGCCGGCCAAGTTGGCCATTTGGGTTGCAAAGCCCATGATGTCCCAGTCCTCATCGATGATGACGGAACGCTCGACTGCCTCAGAAATCTGGCTCAAGGTGCCAGGGGAGGTCAGAGTGCCGGTGGACAGAACCTTGTTGACCAAGGAAGCCATGAACGCCTGCTGGCGAACGATACGGTCTAGGTCATTGCGTGGAAGGCCATAGCGCTGGCGAACGAATGACAGAGCCTGCGCGCCGTTGAGCGTCTGCTCACCCGCAGGGAACTTAGCGCCAGACATTTCATCATCAACTGGCTCGTTCAAACAAACGTCCACGCCCTTGACTGCATCAGTCAGAAGCACGAACCCTAGCAAGCCGACCTCTGCATAGTGGTCAATCTCAATATCAGTCAGGCCACGTACGGTCTCAAGCAGTGCAGCACGGCCGGTATCCACACCAGCCTGCTCAATTTCTTTCTCCGACATTAGCTCGGAGTCATCGGCCCCTTCGCTGCGCTTGGCCTCGTTTTCTGACACCAGCTCATCAACCTTGGCTGACTTGTGGGCAGCGTAGACACCATTGATCTTCATGTTTCCGTATTCCTCATCGCGCACATAAGTATCACGTGGGATAGAAACCGCAGTCGCACGTGAACCATCATCGGGAACACGGATGACCATCAACGTATCGGTGTTTTCTTCGCCATCGTCCACACCAGCGTGCAGCGCGGCCAACTCTTCATCGGAAAGCCTGTTGCCGTGGGCATCGGAACGGGAGTCAGAACCCACGAGCAAAATATCGACAGCGCCGTCGACGTTGTCTTTGAAGCCCTGGCCACCGCCGTTTCCATCACCGCCCAAATTCAAGTTGGAGGCAGAGGACATGCCGCCACTGAGTCGTCCGACGGTGAAATAGCCGACGCCCGATACCAACAGCACGATGACAGACAAGATAGCAATGAAGGTTTTAATTGCTGTGGAACCTGTCTGAGAAGTCGCCGGAGCACTTGTTGGCGCAGGTTGGATATCGCGCGCCTTCCGGAAATTGTCAGAGCTCACTTATATTTCGCTTCCCATTTTCTAAGCGGGCAGGGTTTAAGAAACCTCATTCTATGGCATAGGTCCATGAATCCCGCATAACTATCGCCACGGAGCTCAAGTTCAAGCGATCTTTCGAGGCTCCCACAAGGGAATAGATGCATTTGATGTCTACTGTGACTACCTTTTGGCACGGATTAGAGTGACCCTTCACATAGACACATTTTCGGCGGTGTCAATTGGTGATGTTTGGTCCAAGTTTGGGTACGCTAAGTGCCATCGTGAACGATTCAATATCATCTTCTGCGGCTTCGCAGTCTAAGTTTCAGGCCCCACTGGGGATTGTCACGGTGACTTATTCACCAGGTGACTACCTCGGTCGATTCTTGGACTCAATTTCTCCCGCAGTCGCACAAGGCGCACACGTCGTGCTGGCAGATAATGGTTCCACCGATGGTGTGCCGCAAGCCACCGCTGACAAGCTGGACTGGGTGCAGTTTTTAGATACCGGTGGAAACCTGGGCTACGGCGGCGGCATGAATGCCGGTGCGCAGGCCTTGCGTGCTGCCCGTGATGCCGGTGAAATCGACCAAGAGTATGTGCTGCTATCGAATCCGGACGTGGAATTTACGCCAGGGAGCATCGACAAGCTTATTGCGTGCGCAAAACGCTGGGACAATGCTGGTGCCGTCGGCCCGCGCATTGTGGAACCTGATGGCTCTAACTATCCCTCCGCGCGCGCTGTGCCCACCGTTGCAAACGGCATTGGCCATGCCCTGCTTGGCAATATCTGGCCTGATAACCCATGGTCCAAGGCCTACCGCGACGAAGAGGACATGAGTAGTGAGCGGCCTGCCGGCTGGCTTTCTGGCTCGTGTGTTTTGGTGCGCTGGTCAGCATTTGATGCCATCGGGGGGTTCGATGAACGCTATTTCATGTACCTCGAAGACATTGATTTAGGCGACCGTTTCTCCCGCGCTGGCTATGTCAATGTCTTTTGTCCAAGCGCATGCATCACCCACGCCAAGGGGCATTCCACCTCAGCGAATTCAAAGAAGATGCTGCGCGCGCACCATGAATCTGCATACCGCTTTATTGCGGACCGCTACCCGGGCGCGTGGCAGGCGCCCCTGCGGGGGGCAGTGAAGTTTGGCCTTGCAATTCGCTCACTGTTGGTTAGCTCATAGAGATTTTGCCCGCGCCGCAGCACTGAAAACGGCTTTCATCGGCATACAATTTGGGCAAGATTTTCTGAGATAGTCTGTGAAGGCTATCTATTCATGATGTTTAAAGAACTGAAAGGTTGCCTTCATGGCGAATAGCCTTCCAAACGCAACGGGCAATGATGCCCAGCGTTTTGCTGATCAGCAACCGGCTGCCGAGCGCGCAGTGGATGCGGTGATTCTCGTCGGCGGTCGTGGTACACGTCTTCGACCCCTGACAATTGGCACCCCGAAGCCAATGCTGCCGACCGCAAACCATCCTTTCTTGCAGCACCTACTGGCACGAATCAAAGCCGCGGGCATTAAACACGTGGTGATGTCCACGTCTTTTAAGGCTGAAGTCTTTGAAGAGTACTTCGGTGACGGCTCCGAGATGGGCCTGGATATTGAATACGTCGTGGAGGAAACCGCGCTGGGAACCGGCGGCGGTATCCGCAATGTTTATGACCGCTTGCAACACGACACCGTGATGGTCTTCAACGGCGATATTCTCTCCGGCATGGATCTTGGCGGAATCTTGGATACGCACCACAGCAAGGACGCGGATCTGACCATGCACCTGCTTAACGTGCGTGACCCGCGGGCCTTTGGTTGCGTGCCAACTGATGCCGATGGCCGCGTACTGGAGTTCTTAGAAAAGACTGAGGATCCACCAACCAATCAGATCAACGCTGGTTGCTACGTGTTTAAGAAGGATCTGATCGCCACCATTCCGGAAAACCGCGTGGTGTCAGTGGAACGCGAAACCTTCCCTGGCGTGCTGGAAGCCGGCTACAACGTCTTTGGCCACGTGGACAATTCCTACTGGCGCGATATGGGCCGCCCCGATGACTTCGTCCGTGGCTCCTCCGATCTGGTTCGCGGCATTGCTTTCTCGCCTTTGCTGGAAGGCAAGACTGGTGAGTCTCTCGTGGATCCATCCGCTGGCATTGCCGGTGGCGTGCTGTTGCTCTCCGGTACCTCTGTGGGCCGGGGCAGTGAAATCGGTGCGGGCAGCCGCCTGGACGGCACTGTTGTCTTTGATGGCGCCACCATTGAGCCGGGCGCAATCATCTCCAACTCCATCATCGCTTCAGGCGCGCGCATTGGCGCAAATGCCCACATTGAAGATTGCGTGATTGGTGAAGGCGCATCCATCGGCGCACGCTGCGAACTGCAGCACGGCATGCGCATCTTCCCAGGCGTTGACATTCCAGACGCCGGAGTACGTTTTAGCTCCGACGCCTAACCCTCAGTTAAGGACACTGTTCTATATGGACGGTGTCCTTTTCCTTTGGCCTGTCCCTTTGTCCGTTCGCTTTTCTCTTCCTTCGCCCTTTTCTCGGTATTGCTGTCTCTGTGCTTTTCGACCGTGCTTTTCGACCGTGCTTTTCACAGGTGGATCCCAGAAAACTGGGAAAGCGGTGCGACACGCCGTGTTTTCCTGAAAATAGTTAACAGCTTTAAAACTGGCTACTAGATGTGGTACCCCCATAAAGTAGCCCCACCCCTGAACTCCTGTGACTAGTGTGACTGGTGGGGATCCTGACGTGCACTTTCGGGGCGAAAGGGAATTATTCCCGTAAATCGGGTTGACGATATTTAGTGTTTCGGTGTGTAATCACATCAGTGTTATTTGCGCCCCACTACCAGTGTGCGGCGTGAAACCAATTTATTAATCAATTCAACTACGGAGGAAGGAATCGGCGTGGACAATCCAAACAATAACGCCATTCTCCGTGGCGGTGCTGCTGCAGAGATGACGCTCGATGAACTCTTTGGTGCCGTCGAGCAGGAGTGGCAAGACCAAGCCTTGTGCGCGCAAACTGACCCGGAGGCGTTCTTCCCAGAAAAGGGGGGTTCGACCCGCGAAGCTAAGCGCATTTGCCAGGCTTGTGCCGTCCGCGATGAGTGCTTGGAATATGCACTTGAACATGATGAAAGATTTGGTATTTGGGGTGGACTCTCAGACCGTGAGCGTCGCCGCCTTAAGCGCCAGATTGGCTAATTGCGTTCAACTTTCAGCGCGTGAGAGATTAGTGCCAGTGCCCTGACTGGTAGTGGTGTTGACGCGGCTAGGGGCAAAATTTAACAACATAACCTCACCATGTGGTGGGGTTGTTGTTTTGTCACCAGTTAAACCGGGGATCGATGACCTCAGGATCGATGTTGAGGTAATTGGCTACTAGGGCAGTCAATACTGCGCTGAGTAGTTCTTCGCGCTCTTGCCGGTTGGCACACCGGGACTCAATGGGCTTGCGAAAGACCACCAAACGCGCGCGAGTAGGGCGCCCCTCAGCGTCCACGCCGGCAGGCACAATGCGTCCCAGGGGGACAGGGCCATCAGCCACGATATCATCGGGCAAGATGGTGATGTCCGCGCGCAGGCGCATACGCGGCACGGTATCGACTGCGATGTCGAGGCCCAACAGCTCATCCAAATAAGCATTGTGGATGGGGGAGTAGGCTTCCAGTACCTCCATGTCGAAGTGCTGGCCACGGGTGCGAAAGCGTGGGGTTTGCTGCGGCAACATCGGTCCACGCAAGCCGCGACCATGTCGGTCGCGCGCGGGGCGAATGTGGTTGCGCGCTGTACTCATGCCCCACATTCTAAGACTTGCGCATTGAAATCTGTGCCGCGCCACGCGAGGGGGCGTGAGGGTGAGATTTGCTGGGGGACTATCTAAATCTCAAGTTAGGGTTTAGACTTGTTTCTCGTGAATGAGTTTCGTCGTTGTACCCGCCCTGGCTGCGGCCGTCCGGCCGTAGCGACGTTGACATATGCCTACAGTGAGCAAACCGCCGTTGTTGGCCCGTTGGTTGAAGAGCATGACCCGCATTCCTGGGACTTGTGCTCAGACCACGCGGATAAGATTACTGCTCCTCAAGGCTGGGAGCTCGTGCGCGTTGACCACATTGAGCTCTTTGATGATGAAGAGCTGATGGCCTTGGCCGAGGCGGTGCGTGAGGCTGGCCGCGTGACCACCGGCTTGGTGGATGACAACACTGCCGGCGCTGGACGCGACCCAATTGATTATCAGGCAAACTTTGATGGTGCAGATCCGCAGCGCTCAAACCATCCAGTCTTCCGCACTCGCCGCGTCGCAGATGCGCACCAGCGCCGCCGCGCTCACCTGTCGGTTGTGCCGGATGTGACCCCGGAGCCTTAAAAGGTTTTTCCTATGATGTCGGCAACACGGCCGCCAAATGAACTGCCCGATAGCCGCCTGATTGCTGAAGGCGGCTAAACTTTCGGGTTATGCGTAACCGTGAAGCACTGGATGTAGTGATTAAAGCCTATGACGTTCGTGGCGTTGTCGGCCAAGACATTGATGAAGCATTTGTCCGCGATGTAGGAGCAGCGTTTGCTGACCTCCTGCGCGGGGAGGGCGAGACCACTGTGGCTATCGGCCACGACATGCGCCCATCATCGCCTGCGTTGGCAGATGCCTTCGCTGAGGGTGTCACCTCTCAAGGCTTGGATGTTGTGCAGCTGGGCCTGTGCGCTACCGACCAGCTCTATTTCGCAGCGGGCACTTTCAACTGTGCCGGCGCTATGTTTACTGCCTCGCACAATCCGGCGCAGTACAACGGCATCAAGCTGTGCCGCAAGGGTGCAACCCCAGTGGGTGAGGCAACCGGCCTGGCAGATATCAAAGACAAGATGGTCGAAGGTATTGCGCCTGCCGATGTCACCCCGGGTACTGTCTCCCACCGCGACATTTTGGGTGATTACGCGGACTTCCTCAACGACCTGGTTGACCTGAAGTCCTCGCGTCCACTGGTTGTTGCCGTGGATGCTGCTAATGGCATGGGTGGGCACACCGTTCCAGCTGTCTTTGAAGCATTGCCTTTCGATGTCCGCCCGCTCTACTTCGAACTCGACGGCACCTTCCCGAACCATGAAGCTAATCCACTGGATCCAAAGAACCTTGTGGACTTGCAGAAATTTGTGGTTGAGCAAGGCGCAGATATCGGTCTAGCCTTTGACGGTGATGCTGACCGTTGCTTCGTGGTTGATGAAAAGGGCGATCCTGTGTCCCCATCGGCTATTTGTGCACTGGTAGCGGAGCGCTACTTGGCCAAGTTCCCAGGCGCGACCATCATCCACAACCTGATCACCTCCAAGACGGTGCCAGAGCTGGTTGCAGAACACGGTGGCAAGGCCGTGCGCACCCGTGTGGGGCACTCTTTTATTAAGGCGCAAATGGCAGAGCATTCCGCGGCCTTTGGTGGAGAGCACTCCGCGCACTACTACTTCCAGGAATTCTGGAACGCAGATTCTGGTATGCTCGCCGCCCTCCATGTGCTTGCCGCACTGGGGCAGACAGAGCAGTCTCTTTCGGAACTCATGGCTCAGTACTCCCGCTATCAAGCCTCCGGTGAAATCAACTCCACCGTGGCTGACCAAGCGGCTAGCCAGAAGTCCATCCTGGATGAGATGGCAGATGACATTGAGTCTGTTGATGAACTTGATGGTGTCACCGTGGAATTGAAGGGAACCGACGCCTGGTTTAACGTTCGCGCCTCCAACACCGAGCCGCTCTTGCGCCTAAATGTCGAGGCCAAGACCCAAAAAGAGGTCGACGGCATAGTCGAACGCGTGCTCGGAATCATCCGCGCTTAAGGTCATAATAGGAGGAGAAAACACTCCTTAACGCACTAAAACTCGCCTCTAAAGCAACCGCTTTGAGGCGAGTTTCGTGTTTTCCCGCATCATTATATTCGGCGGGACACTTTTCCATTCGTGCTGCTTGGCGGTGAAACCGGCATAAATAAATCTATAGACCGCTCTGTCTGTATTGTGCGAACTAAGTGGTGTGATTAACTTGGTTCTAAACGATTTAACTCCCCACGTTAGGACCAAACATGACCACTGCGACAGATAAAAAGCCACGCGCTCGGCGCGCGCCCAAGCCTGAAGGCCAGTGGAAAATTGACGGCACCGAACCGCTCAATAATGATGAGCGCATTAAGCAGGAAGATCCCGGCCTTTCTGCCAAGCAACGCGTTATTGATATTTACTCCAAGCAAGGCTTTGCTTCTATCCCGCCGGAGGACTTAGCACCACGCTTTAAGTGGTTGGGTATTTATACCCAGCGTAAGCAGAACCTTGGTGGTGAGCATACGGGACAGTTGTCCAATTCGGAGCTTCAAGACGAGTATTTTATGCTTCGTATCCGCTTCGACGGTGGCCGAGCTACTCCACAGCAACTGCGCGTTGTGGGTGAAATTTCTAAGGAATTCGCTCGTTCTACTGCGGACTTCACAGACCGTCAGAACATTCAGCTGCACTGGATTCGTATTGAAGACATGCCTGAAATCTGGGATCGTCTCGAAGCAGTAGGTCTTTCCACCATGATGGGGTGTGGCGACGTTCCACGTGTCATCTTGGGATCGCCTGTAGCTGGTGTTGCAGAAGACGAAATCATTGACGCCACCCCGGCGATTGAGACCATTGTCAATGAGTACCTTAACCGCGATGACGTGCAGAACCTGCCACGTAAGTTCAAGACCGCGATTTCTGGCAACGCCCGTCAGGACGTCACCCATGAGATTCAGGATGTTTCTTTCGTTGGCACCAACCACCCAGAATTTGGCCCGGGCTTTGACTGCTTCGTGGGCGGTGGCTTGTCCACTAACCCGATGCTTGCGCAATCCATTGGTGCTTTCGTGCCGCTTGAGCGCGTTCCAGAGGTTTGGCATGGTGTGGTCTCCATCTTCCGTGACTACGGCTTCCGTCGTCTGCGCAACCGTGCGCGCCTGAAATTCCTTGTTGCTCAGTGGGGCCTTGAGAAGTTCCGTCAGGTGCTCGAAGATGAATACTTGGAGTCCCCACTGCAAGACGGCATCCCAACCGTTCCACACATGGGCAACCGTGACCATGTTGGCGTGCACAAGCAGCAAGACGGCAACTTCTACGTGGGCGTGAAGCCGACCGTTGGACACACCACCGGCGAGCAACTCATCGCGATTGCAGAAGTTGCTGAATCCTTCGGCATCGAACGCGTTCGCACCACCCCGATGAAGGAGCTGTTGTTCCTCGACGTCAAGCCAGAAATCATCGAGCCACTATCCAAGGCACTCGATGAGACCGGTTTGTACTCCAACCCATCGGAGTTCCGCCGTGGCGTCATGAGCTGCACCGGCCTGGAGTTCTGCAAGCTGGCGCACACCACCACTAAGTCCCGTGCGATTGAACTCGTGGACGACCTAGAGGAAACCCTGGGCGATCTGGATGTCCCAATCTCCATCACGTTAAACGGTTGCCCGAACTCTTGCGCCCGCACCCAGGTCGCAGACATCGGTTTCAAGGGCCAGACTCTGACTGATGAAGACGGCAACCGCATCGAAGGTTTCCAGGTGCACCTCGGTGGCGCAATGGGCCTGAATGCGGACTTTGGCAAGAAGCTGCGTGGACACAAGGTCAAGGCAACTGAAGTAACTGAGTACGTCACCCGCGTGGTCACCAATTTCAAGGACCAGCGTCAACCCGGCGAGCAGTTCCGTGACTGGATTCTGCGCGCCGATGATGAGGACTTGTCATGAGGTTTCGTCGCGAGCCTAATCCCAACCGTAACCACCCACTGCACTGCCCATACTGCGCCGGTGAGCTGCTGTTTCCAGATGAGGAAACAGACTTCGCCTGGTCTTGCCAGGATTGCTTGCGCGTATTTTCCGTCTATTTTCACGGACAGGATGAAGCGCCAGTCACTCCGGCTGCAGCGCCGTCATCCCAAGAAGCACTGGCCAACTCGTTGAAGAAGAAAGGGCACGACCTATGAACCAGGCATTTATCGCATTGTCGCACGGGTCGCGCCATGCGCAGGCAGCACCAGGTATCGATAAGCTCGTTGCGCGAACCGCGGAACTGACTGGGGCTTATGGCAAGGCAGCTCACTTGGAGTTCAATACGCCTTCGCTTGTTGATGCCTCGCTAGAACTACGCGAGCACGGCTTCGACGAGGCCACATTGATGCCTTTGCTGTTTACCAACGGTTTTCACATGCGCTATGACGTCCCGAATGTCATGGAAGAAGCCCGTCGAGTAAGCGGCGTGGAGTTGCATCCCACCCCACGGTTGGGCACGGGAACTGAGCTACTGGAAATCCTCGAGACCCAGCTGGCACGCGATGTAGCGCCGGAGGAAAACCCACACGTCATCTTGTACGCGGTGGGCTCATCCAATGCCCAAGCCAATGAGTCCGTCGTGCGTTTGTCGGTTCGTCTGGCTGATGCCACTGGGCTGCAGACCAGCACCTTGTTCGCCACCTCCGGTGCCGGCAAAGCTGGCTACCTGTGGGGGAGTGAAGGCTTGCGCTTGCAGGCAACCGCACATCCACGAATGCACATGCTGCCACTGTTTGTAACGCAAGGGCTTTTGCTGGATTCTTTGAACCACTCGCTGCCAAACATGATGCAGCTCACGGGTTCGAATATTACCAGCTCACAGCCCTTGGGAACGCTACTTTCTGAAGTATTAGCTACCCGCCTTCACCAATCCCGTCGCGCCACCGCTGCTTTGTCAGCATGAGTGCCCCAAACTACTTAGGATGAACACATGCCCACGCTTATTTTTATTGCTATAGCAGGCTTTGCTGCGCAACTAGTCGACGGCGGAATTGGCATGGGCTTTGGCGTCACCTCCACGACGCTGCTGCTATTTCTAGCCGGACTGGGCCCTGCCCAAGCATCAGCTGTGGTTCACACAGCAGAACTGGGCACCACGTTGGTTTCCGGATTTAGCCACTGGCGCTTTGGCAACGTGGACTGGAAGATTGTTTTCTCCCTAGCCATTCCCGGTGCTATCGCTGCATTTATCGGCGCGACCTTGCTGTCGAATCTTTCTTTGGACGCAGCTGAACCCATTACCTCTACGATCTTGTTCATCATCGCGTTGAACCTGATGTGGCGCTTTAGCCGCGGAAAAATCAAGCGCACCGTTTCTAATAAGCCGCACTCCGCACCATTTTTGATTGGTCTCGGATCTGTCGGTGGCATGGTTGATGCCACCGGTGGCGGCGGCTGGGGCCCGGTCACCACGTCCACCTTGTTGGCAGCAGGCCGTGAAAAGCCACGCCGCGTAGTCGGTACCGTTTCGGCGGCTGAATTCTTGGTCACTCTTGGCGCAACCTTGGGCTTCGTCTTTGGCCTGTGGGAAGAGCTCGTCGCTCACCTCGGTGCTATCGTGGCCCTACTTATCGGTGGTTCAATTGCTGCTCCCATCGCAGCCTGGTTGGTCTCTCGTCTCAACCCGATTGTTCTTGGTGGCCTAGTTGGCACCGCCATCGCGGCGCTGAATATCTCTACCGTTTACGGTGGCCTCGGCTTCGAGCCTTCCACCTTCTGGGCATGGTTTATTCACTTAGGCATCATTGCAATCGGAATCGCTGCAACCTTGCGTGGACACTTCCGTGCCCGTGCACAGCGCGCCCAAGATGCAGAAGAGGAAGCAGCGGAAGCTGCCAAAGAAGGTGATGGTGCGGACGCGAAAGCAGTCCGCGCACCCGAAGAAGCAACCGCCCGCTAGTTCTTAGCGCAGGTCCGCGACTTCACCAATCACAAACACCGCCGGTGGCACAATCTGTGCCTCGGCGGTCTTTTCACCCATAGACGCCAACGTCGTCTTAAAGACACGCTCTTCATCTATGGTGCCGTTTTCAATAATGGCAACCGGCGTTGTCGCGGCGAGGCCACCGGCGAGTAGTGCATCCGCGATGGCACCCGCATTGCGAACACCCATGATCACGCTCAAGGTCGCACCGGAGCGCGCCAATGCTGCCCAGTCCACCAGGCTCTTTTCGTGTCCTGGAGGCAAATGCCCGGACACAACCGTAAACGCATGCACGATACCGCGCTGGGTAACTGGCACGCCGGCACTCGCCGGAACCGAGACCGCAGAAGTCACGCCGGGGATAACCTCAGTCGCGATACCCGCCTCGGCCAGGGCCTGGACCTCTTCAAAGCCACGGCCAAAGACGAAAGGGTCACCGCCCTTTAAACGTGCAACCTTCTTACCCGCGTGCGCATGTGAAATGAGAAGCTCGTTTATCCGGTCCTGCGACACTGACTTTTTATAAGGCAGCTTGGAGACATCAATTATTTCTTTTGAGTCCACATCGCACAGTTTGTTTAGCTCAGCGGTGGGGCCCAAATGATCCGCGAGAATCACATCAGCATTCTGCAGCGCATGCATGCCGCGCACCGTGATCAAATCCCACGCTCCTGGTCCACCACCAATGAGAACAACAGGTTGGGGATTTACCGGGGAATCTGCTGAAAAAGTCATGCAAATAGATTACCGCGCCACCACCGAAGTACACCTTTTACTAGGCTTGAACGCATGACAGATGATGGTTATTTTTCCGGGGCTTCGTATGACCCGGAAACCGTGCGATTTTTCGATGTCGCACACGAAGGTGCGCAAATCCGCACCATCGCCGCACATACCCAGCACCTGGGAACGCTACGCGGGGCAGAGTTTCGCTCCATCGTTATCCTGCCAACAGACCAAGTCGCGCGTGCGGCGGCAGAGATGGTTATTGAATTAATATCGCCGCTTCCATGGCCAATGTCGGTCACGGATAAGCTGCCACATTTTGTGGGTCCGCTGGACTTGGTCATCGTGGTGGGAGAGCGCGCGGATGCTGATTGGGCATCCTTGGCGCTCATTAGCGCCGCGCGTCGTGGTGCTACAACTGCACTCATCGGCCCAGGCCGCGGTCCGCTGAATGAAGACGCCCCCGCGGACACCATTAATTTCCCAATTCCGCCAACGGCGGATGGGGCATCACCAAGTCGCTATATCACCGGGCTTTTGGCATTGCTGTGGTCAATCACCGATGACGGTGTCATGGTGGCAGATCGTTTGCATGAGCTTGCCGATGCCGCGGATGCAGAGCTAGAGCAACTCTCGCCAGAGCGCGATGCCACCGTCAACCCTGGCCGCGCACTGCGTGACTTTACGGCGGATGCACGCGTGATCCACACTGGATCGCGCATTGATCAGCCGGCGGATCTCCCCGCGAGTATAAACGTCGGTCTTGCTGTGGCACGGTGTGCGGCAAGCATCTGGTCGACGCGTGGTCTTTCGGGAGAATTCCTCGAACCCGAACAAGTGCCGGTTGTATTAGAACGCAGTCAGGAATCTTCGGCGAGCGACGACATTTTCCATGACCCTTTCCTGGATGGGGAAAAGTCTCTAGTATCCTTGAAAGTAATTGTTTGGGGGCAAGCACAGTCACAACTGCCAAACTCGCTTGCCATGGCATGCACCGACACTGACACCAGTGATCTGGTTTGCGCCGTCCAACTACTCACGCGTGCATTCGCCGCGACCGCTTACGATGTTTCAAAGGAAGATTAATGCAGCTGCTTAACAGTGCGACCCGAACCTATTCATGGGGTTCAAAGACACTAATTCCGCACTTGCAAGGACAGGCCGCATCCAACCATCCCATCGCAGAGCTGTGGTATGGAGCGCACCCTGGGGGACCAGCCACCGTTGATGGCAAGCCATTAGAAGCTATTATTGCCGCCGACCCGCAGGCTGCGTTGGGGGAGCACGTGGCTTCGACCTATGACAATAAGTTGCCGTTCTTGCTCAAGATTCTCTCCGCCGATGAGCCTTTGTCTTTGCAGGCGCACCCTTCGAAGGAACAGGCCGAAGAAGGCTTCGCGCGTGAGAATGCCAAGGGTGTTGCGATGGACGCATCCAACCGCAGCTACAAGGACGACAACCACAAGCCCGAGTTGATTGTGGCACTGACTGACTTCTACGCCATGGCAGGTTTCCGGCCATTGGTTCACACGCGTGAGCTGTTCAATGCTCTCAATTGTGAAGAACTCAGCCGCTACGCCAACATGCATATCGCTGATGGCCGTCTTACCAGCGCGGATGAAGCAGATAGCCTGCGTGCACTGTTTACCACCTGGATTACCATCCCAGCAGTCAAGCGCCGTGAGCTCATCGCCGCCTTGCTTGAAAGCGCGAAGCAGCTACTGGCCACCGTGAACCAAGACTCTTGGATGCGTCCAGTGCTCAAGACCATCATTGAGCTGAACGAGCTCTACCCAGGTGATGTGGGCGTACTGGGTGCGATTCTGCTCAACCATGTCCAGTTGAGCCCCGGTGAGGCCATCTACCTCGATGCCGGTCAGCTGCACGCCTACGTGCGCGGGCTGGGCGTGGAAATCATGGCGAATTCTGACAACGTCTTGCGCGGTGGTCTCACACCAAAGCATGTGGATGTTCCCGAGCTAGTCAAAGTCTTGTCCTTCAACACCGTTGCTGACCCACGCGTCAAGCAAATTGACCGTTCAGATTCTGCACCCGTCCACGGCGCGCAGGCAATGAACTATCCCGTCCCAGTCGATGAGTACGCGCTGACCCGCTGCGAGTTGGGTGCTGGCGATGAAGTGGAATCGGAAAGCGAAGGCCCCGGCGTTATCTTGTGTACCTCCGGCACCTTAGTGTTGACCGCCGAAGACGGTTCCGTCCTGGAGCTGACGCCTTCTCAGGCAGCATGGGTTCCAGCCTCCGATGGCAAGATCATCATGACCACCCCAGATAACGCCCAAGCTTTTATCGCCCGGGTTTAGTTCTGGTCTGAACTATTTGGAGCTTGCGCCTCATCAGTAGGAGTAGGCTCCTCGCTGTCTTCTGGCTCACTTGGCTCAGAAGGTTCCGCCGGCTCAGAAGGTTCCGCCGGCTCTGAAGGCTCTGACGGTTCAGCAGGCTCAGACGGCTCGCCCGGCTCTGAAGGTTCCGATGGTTCCTCAGAAGGCTGGGACGGACTTGGGATACCTGTTGTTGGGTCATCGTCATCACGATCCGAGTAATTCGGACGTGTACGCGTTGGCGAATTGTCCGAAGTCTCATTATTCGGAGTCTGCGAATTAGAGGTACCGGGCTGTGGGGACTGGCTTTGGCCTTGACCCTGGATAGCAGAGATCTGCGTTGGAGTCTCGGTATCCGTTGCTACCGTGCCTTGGTCAGGTGCCTGCGCATAGTTATCAGGCTGCTGGCCAAAGATTGGCTCGGGACGGTACACATTCGTTGGGCTGGTGGTCTCACGGTGAGGATTAACCACGGAATTAGGTGCCAAGAAAGGATCGTCTGAGAAATCAGGAGTGTTGTCCTGGCTGCGTGAAGAATTATTCGATGAAGAATTCACCCGGCGGTTCTCTGAATCAGACTCTTCCGACTCATCACGGTCCTGCGCGTCACGCTGAGTGGTTTCCGTCGTGGACTGCGTTGCCATCGTCGGATCGGCGTTAACCGAGGTCGGGGTGCCCATTCGCCACACACCAAAACCCACGGCAGCTGCCACAAGCAGTCCTACCGTGAAAAATATGGTGACGCGACGAACATCTGAATTCACAGGCGCCCTTTCGGTTGGTAACGAATTAGTAACGAGATTACCACGCTCTGCTGAGAATGGAAATAGGTCCACCTCAACTTTTTCCCGCGTGGAAAAATTAGGGCTGTTCTGCTGTTTCGTTCTGCGAACACTTGCCAAAAGGGGCTGTTGTGTTCAACCTTACCCAGGTGGTTAAGTGAGTCTTGATACTTGGTTGTTATTCAGTGCCGGCATGCCCGGCGGGTTTTACTAGGCTTCATGTATCAAGTTGGCTAGTGTCGATTGTGCAGTACTGTCATGGCAAGCAAATGCGTTGTGAAGGATAACGAAAATTAAAAGGAGCAAAGCCCATGAGCACTTGGGATGAGCATATTTTCACCAGTGACGTCAATGTTGAGTTTCTGGATGATCTGATCTCTTTGGAAGAAGACGACATCATTGAAGCGATCCGCGACGCAATTGTGTTGGCCACCGATGACAGTGGGGCAACAGAATACGAAGAGCAGAACGCTCTGGCCGCAGCGACCATCGCTGCAATTTGGGCCGGTGCACCATTTTCTGCCGGCGAGGTTGTCTCCAATTACCCGTACATCCGTGATTTGGTGGGCTACTCTTCGGAGACTCTCAATGAGAAGGCCACCTCTTTGCTGGAAGACGTGGAAGAAGAATACGACCTCGAGCCTTTCCTTGAAGCTCTCGCTTAATGATTATTGCGATTGAAGGGATTGACGGCGCCGGAAAAAACACGCTGGTGCAACACCTGCGTGGGGAGCTAGATATCCCAGTCGGGGTTTTGGCCTTCCCGCGCTACGAGGAATCTATTCATGCCCAGCTCGCCCAGGAGGCGTTGTATGGCCGCATGGGTGATCTGACTTCTTCGGCGTATGCCATGGCAACGTTGTTCGCGCTTGACCGGCATGGTGCAAAAGAGCAGTTACTAGCAGCAGCGGATAGCCCAGAGTTGTTGATTTTGGATCGCTATGTGGCATCGAATGCAGCGTATTCCGCAGCACGGCTTGCTGATGACTCGGTGATGGACTGGGTCTTTGACCTGGAATTCGGGCGTCTGGGCCTGCCCAAGCCGCAGTTGCAGATTTACTTGGCCACCGATGTGGAAGTGGCCGCAGATCGTGCTTCTTCGCGCTCGGCACAAGATGCCAGCCGTGAAAAAGACGAGTACGAAAAAGACGGAAACCTTCAGGCGGCAACCGCTGCGGCTTATGGCCGACTCGCCGAGTCCAATTGGGCAGGCCAGTGGATTGCCACTGCTGATAAGGGTATTATCATCGACAATGTTCGAAAACTTGTAGGGGAGTAAACGTGGCGCCAAAGATCCTGGTGGTGGATGACGATCCTGCCATTTCGGAGATGTTGACAATTGTTCTGGAATCCGAAGGATTGCAGCCTATTCCCATCACCGACGGCAATGATGCAGTCGCCGCTTTTGAGCAGCACAATCCTGAGCTCATCTTGCTTGACTTGATGCTGCCTGGAATGAACGGTGTGGATATTTGCCGCGCCATTCGCCGCGATTCCAATGTGCCGATTGTCATGCTCACCGCAAAGACCGACACTGTTGATGTCGTCCTGGGCCTGGAGTCCGGTGCGGATGATTACATCACCAAGCCCTTCAAGCCGAAGGAATTGGTGGCTCGTATCCGCGCGCGCCTGCGCCGTACAGAGACCACGTCGACGGAGATCATCGAAGTCGGCGATCTGCATGTTGATGTCTCTGAGCACACCGTGACCCGCCGTTCCCCGGACGGTGGCCCGGGCGAAGAGCTGTCTTTAACCCCGCTGGAGTTTGAACTTCTGGTGGAAATGGCTCGCAAGCCTGGTCAGGTGCACACCCGTGAGGAGCTGCTGGAGAAGGTGTGGGGCTACCGCCACGCATCCGATACCCGTCTGGTCAATGTTCACGTGCAGCGCCTGCGCGCAAAGATTGAACATGATCCGGAAGACCCGCAGATTGTGTTGACGGTGCGTGGTGTTGGCTACAAGACCGGCAAGAACGACTAGTAAATAGGTTCGTTCCTTCTGGTTGATGGAGGCAGTTCGTTATTAAGTCCCGGTTGCGTCATTTACGTGACGTGCTCAGTGAGATGTGGCGTACCTCGTTGCAGGTACGCGTTATCGGCATGATCTTGGTTGCCTCCACCGTGGTCATGATCATCTTGGCCTACGCACTGGTGTCGGTGCTTACGCAGCGTCTTGTTGATCAGAAAATCGACATCGCTGATCAAGAAGTTGAACGCGCGCGTATTGCAGTAGAGCAGCAGATTAATGCCACTGGCTCAGCGAACTCAGTCCAAGTCAGAATCAACTCGGCCCGCGCTTCATTGACGCAAATGTCGGCTGAGGGCGGCGAATCCCACGCGGTGTATGAACCGGTCATCGTGGTTGAAAACACTGCCGGTGAAATCACCACCTCGCCAGAGGGCTATCGCATTCCGGAACCATTGCGTGCCTCGGTCGCAAATGACCAGGTGATGTACCAGTTCACCACGATTGATCAGCCGGGAGGTTCTTCTTACCGCGCGCTGGTCGTGGGCACGCCTACGATGGCGGATATTCCTGACCTCCAGTTGTATCTAGTGATGTCGATGGAAAATGAAGAATCCACCATGGCTCTGATGCGCGGCCTACTTTCGGCCGCTGGCGTCGTGGTCGTTGTATTGGTCGTAGGTATTGCCTGGCTGGCTATTCAGCAGGTTATTACCCCGATTCGTTCGGCCTCGCGCATCGCTCAGCGTCTAGCCGCCGGTCACCTGCGTGAGCGTATGGTGGTTGATGGCGAGGATGAAATGGGACGCCTGGCAGCGTCTTTCAATGACATGGCGGACAAGCTATCCAAGCAGATTACCCAGTTGGAAGAATATGGTGACCTGCAACGGCAGTTCACCTCTGACGTCTCCCATGAGCTGCGTACCCCGTTGACCACGGTGCGCATGGCCGCAGACCTTATCGCTGATGATGCTGAAAACCTGGAACCGCACACCCGCCGTGCCAGCCAGTTGATGACGCGCGAGCTTGATCGCTTCGAGGAACTGCTCGCGGACCTTTTGGAAATTTCTCGCCACGACGCTGGCGTTGCAGACCTGCAATCAGCCAACATCGATATCCGCTCCTGCATTGAATCAGCTATGCAGCAAACAGAGCACCTGGCCAAGGAACTCGGCGTCGAGGTCATTTCGAACGCGCCTGAGACTCCCGTGAACGTGCAGGCTGACTCACGGCGTATTGAACGCGTCTTGCGCAACCTGCTGGCCAATGCCATTGACCACTCTGAAGGCAACCCCGTCACCATCGATGTTGGGCATACTGAGACTGCCATTGCAGTTGCGGTTACCGATGAAGGCGTGGGGCTGAAGGAAGGCCAAGAGGAACTCGTCTTCAACCGTTTCTGGCGTGCGGATGCCTCCCGTAAACGCCACTCCGGCGGCACGGGCTTGGGCCTGGCCATTGCGCGTGAGGACGCGGTGCTGCACGGCGGTACCCTCGATGCCACTGGCATCCCGGGCGTGGGCTCGCGCTTCCGTCTGATTATTCCGCGCACCCCTGGTGCTCCTTTCGGAGACGAGCCTTTGCCGCTCATGGTGCCAAATGCGCCAGTTGTGGTTGAGGAAGAGGATGAGGAGGCAAATTCATGAAGCGCTTTATCGCCGCCCTCGCTATAACAGCATTATCTTTGTCAGCTTGTTCCACGCTGCCGAGTGCCTCCGACCCGCAAGTTCTGCGTTCTTTCTCACCTCAGCCCGAAGTAGACCCTGCGGTGGGCCCAACCCCTGGGCAAGAAGCTGACCTGTTGGTCCGTGAGTTCTATTCGGCGGCGGCTATTCCGTCCTCGGACTACAGCGCTGCGCGTTCATTCCTGTCTCCGGAAGCGGCAGAGAACTGGAACCCGGAAGAATCCATGCGCATCGTGGATCTCATTGAGCTGACTTCACAAAATACTCAAGGCTCTAACCAGCGCACGTTTACCGTTCGCGGCAGCGTCATTGGTTCCATCGCATCGGGCGGAAGCTATGTTCCAGAAAACTCTGGCTACGAAACCACCATCCGCATGGAGCAAGTCGACGGCGAATGGCGCATTACTGACCTGCCTGATGGCGTGGTGTTTGAACGCACCGAGTTACGCAACCATTACCAGCCGCTGCCGGTGTATTTCTATCGCCAGACGGGCAGCGTTCTTGTTACTGATAGGCGTTGGCTCTTCGGCAGTCAAACCTCCTTAGACGCGCAGCTGATTACGTTGTTGCTGGAAGGTCCATCGGCACGCATTGCACCGGCGACCACCACCGTGGTGCCGGAAGAAGCTACCTTCGTGGGCGTCGAAGACGGCGTCTACAACTTCGCGGGCATGCAGAACATGTCCGCCGATGACCGCCTGCGTTTTGCAGCTGAACTGGTGTGGACACTGTCACACGCAGGGGTGCAAGAACCATATTCCGTGACCGCTGATGGTGCGCCGTTGGTGGAAAACCTGGAATCCATGACCACCGATGACTTCGCGGAATACAACCCTCGCGTGGCATCAAACTCCGTTGCACCGTTGTACGCGCTCAATGACGGCAATATTTTGCAGGTCTCCGGCAACGCTGCCGAACCGCTCGAAGGTTCATTGGGCGATAGCGGCAATATTGAATCCGCTGATATCTCTGCCAATGGCGTCGTTGCCGCGGTGCGCCGCGAAGGTGATGAATCGCAGCTGATCTTCGGCGAAGTCGAAGGTCAACCAGAAGAAGCTCTGCAAGCAGAAACCATTTCCCGTCCGACATTTGAAAACGCCGGGCAGGCCGCATGGGCTGTGGTCGAAGGCGATGAAATCATGCGTTTGGTGCGCTCACCGCAAACCGGAGAAGTCACCACCACGCGCGTAGATAAATCTGAACTGGATGACATCGACGGGGAAATCTCAGTTATTCGCCTGTCCAACTCAGGTGCCCAGGCCGCGATGATTATTGGCGGTGAGGTCTACATCGGCGTTGTGGAGCGTCAGCGCTCCGGCGATTTCCGCCTCACCAACGTCTACAACCCGGCCAGTGAACTCGGTGGCACCGCGCTTAGCTTGGACTGGCAGGCGGACGGCTCGCTGGTGGTGGGCACTTCCACGCAGGAAACCCCAGTGTGGCGTGTTGAGCAAGATGGCTCTTCGGTCTCTACCTTGCCATCGGGCAATATCACCATTCCAGTGGTGTCCATCGCTGCTTCACCGTCGACGTTGTACATCACCGATTACCACGCCATGCTGCAACTGCCAGTGGAGACAGAATCCACCTACTGGCGCGAAGTCCCAGGCATGCAAGGGCTGCGCTCAGCGCCGATTGTGGCGAATTAAATGGAGCTGCTCCTCCCGCGCGCGTGCGCTGGCTGCCGGCATCCTGGCGCCGTATTGTGCCGGGAATGCCAGGAGAGCTTGCGGGAGGTTCCACAGCGGGTGTATCGCACTTCGCTAATCGGTGTCCCCGTATTTTCCTTAGGCGCCTATTCCGAATTAAGGCGCAACATCATCATCGCGATGAAGGAGTACAACAACCGGGCGGTGCGGCCCTATGTAGGCGCGGTGGTGCATGCGGGTTTGAGATATCTCATAGCCCGCGGAGACATTCCCGATGATGTGGTGTTGGTACCCGCCCCAACGCGTGCCAAATCAGCATCCTTGCGCGGCGGCGACCCAGTATTACATGTCTGCCAAGCAACGGGGATGAACGTTGAAAACTGCGTGCGCATTTTCAGGGGTGCTGCGGACCAGTCGACGCTTTCTGCCGAAGCGCGCCGGGATAATATGCGCCGCAGCGTGGAACTGTTCACCCCAGTGGTAAAAGCCCCGCTCATCCTCATTGATGATGTCATGACCACAGGTTCTACCTTGTCCGCGACGGTGGAAGTTTTGCGCGGAGCGGGGGCAGAAGTAGCGGGGGCATTAGTTTTTGCTGACGTTTAGGGCACATTGGTTATGACCACTGGTAGGATTAATAGTGTCACACACAGTAGATGTAAACATCGAAGTCACACCTACTGATTGTGAGTACATCCGGCCCCAGGGGCCCAATGTTTGGCCCCGCGAATACAGGGAGGCAAGTCATGACCGACACCACCACCACCGCAGCACAGGTCACCATTACCGGACGAAATGTGGAGGTGCCAGAGCACTTCTCCGACCGGGTCAAAGGGAAACTTTCCAAGATTGAACGCCTCGACCCGACGTTGACCTTCTTCCACGTCGAGCTGCAGCATGAGCCAAACCCTCGCCGTGATGCTCAGTCAGAGCGCATTCAGATCACTGCAACGGGCAAGGGACACATCGCTCGCGCTGAGGCGAAGGAAGACTCTTTCTACGCAGCACTTGAAACAGCCATGGCAAAGATGGAACGTTCTTTGCGCAAGGTCAAGGTTCGCCGTGAAGCAACCAAGTCCGGTCACCGTGCTCGTAAGGGCACTGGCGAATTGGCTGCAGAGATCGTTGCGGATGCTGAGGCAGCACGCGAAGATCAGCGCGAGGAGCGCTACGTTGACCCATACGCAGAGACCATTGAGGATCAGCGTCCAGGCCAGGTAGTTCGTTCCAAGGAGCACCCAGCAACGCCAATGAGCGTGGATGATGCTTTGAGCGAGATGGAGCTTGTCGGCCACGACTTCTACCTCTTCATCAATGAAGAAACCCAGCGCCCATCCGTGGTGTACCGCCGCCACGCTTTTGACTACGGCCTGATTTCTTTGACTGAGGACCCAGAAGCTTAAGCCTTAAGCTTTACGCCCAGTCGTGTTACTTCGGTAACGCGGCTGGGTTTTACTGTTTTATTTGGGGAGCTAAGGCAGTACTTAATAAATCCTTGCGTACAATAGCGGGGAGCTAGTCAACAATGTCGTGGAAGTAAAGGAATAATTACAAGTGTTTGGACTTTCCAAGCTGCTGCGTGCGGGTGAAGGACGCACCGTTAAGCGGCTCGACAAGATGGCTGACCAAGTCATTGCTCTCGAAGACGATTTTGCAGCGCTTTCCGATGAAGAGCTGAAGGGCAAAACCGACGAGTTTAAGAAGCGTCTGTCTGATGGGGAGGACCTCAACGACATCCTCCTTGAAGCTTTCGCTACTGTCCGTGAGGCTGCATGGCGCGTGCTGAACCAGAAGCACTACAAGGTGCAGATTATGGGCGGCGCGGCTTTGCACTTCGGCAACGTTGCCGAGATGCGCACCGGTGAGGGCAAGACCCTGACCTCTCTGCTCGCGGCTTACCTTAATGCGCTGGATGGCAAGGGCGTTCACATCGTGACCGTCAATGACTACCTGGCGCGTCGTGACGCGGAGATGATGGGCCGTGTTCACCGTTGGCTTGGTCTGTCCGTCGGCGTGATCTTGAATGACATGCGTCCGCCAGCGCGTAAGGAAGCTTATGCGTGCGATATTACGTACGGCACCAACAATGAATTGGGCTTCGATTATCTGCGTGACAACATGGTCCGCAATCTCAAGGATTGCGTGCAGCGTGGGCATAACTACTGCATCGTTGATGAGGTGGACTCCATCCTTATCGATGAGGCCCGTACCCCGCTGATTATTTCCGGCCCGGTTGATGGTTCTTCGCAGTTCTATGGTGTCTTCGCTACTTTGGCGCCGCGCATGCGTGAAGGCATCCATTATGAAGTGGACATTAAGAAGCGCACCGTTGGTGTCTTGGAAGAAGGCGTTGAATACGTCGAGGACCAATTGGGCATTGACAACCTTTACGCTCCTGAGCATTCCCAGCTGGTCAGCTACCTCAACAACGCGCTGAAGGCGAAGGAACTGTTTACCCGCGACAAGGACTACATCGTTCGCGATGGCGAGGTTCTCATTGTTGACGGTTTCACCGGCCGTATCCTGGCTGGCCGCCGCTACAACGAAGGTATGCACCAGGCGATTGAAGCCAAAGAGGGCGTCGAGATTAAGAACGAGAACCAGACTCTGGCGACCGTTACTTTGCAGAACTACTTCCGACTCTACGAAAAGATTTCCGGCATGACCGGTACCGCAGAGACTGAGGCAGCGGAGCTGAACTCCATCTACGAACTCGATGTGGTTCCAATCCCAACCAACCGTCCAAACCAGCGCGCGGACCACTCTGACCGTATTTACAAGACGCAGGAAGCAAAGTTCGCAGCGGTGGTAGATGACATCGCTGAGCACGTTGAGCAGGGCCAGCCAGTGCTGGTTGGTACCACCTCCGTGGAGCGCTCTGAGTACCTGTCCCAGTTGCTGGATAAGCGCGGGGTGAAGCATTCGGTGCTGAACGCGAAGTACCACGAGGAAGAAGGCAACATCATTGCCCGCGCGGGCCGTCCTGGCAACGTCACTGTTGCAACCAACATGGCTGGCCGTGGTACCGATATCGTGCTGGGTGGTAACCCAGAAGTCATCTTGGACATGAAGTTGCGCGAGCGCGGCCTGGATCCATTTGATGATGAAGAGAAGTATCAGGAAGCTTGGGACGCGGAGATTGAAGATGAGCGTGAGCGCTCTAAGCGTCTCGGTGATGAAGTGCGTGAATCCGGTGGCCTGTACGTTCTGGGCACCGAGCGCCACGAGTCCCGCCGTATTGATAACCAGCTGCGCGGACGTTCTGGCCGCCAGGGTGACCCAGGCGAGTCCCGTTTCTACCTGTCCATGCGCGATGAGCTCATGGTGCGCTTCGTGGGTCAGTCCATGGAAAACATGATGAACCGTCTGAACGTTCCAGATGATGTTCCGATTGACTCCAAGATGGTGTCTAACTCCGTCAAGGGCGCGCAGGCGCAGGTGGAGAACCAGAACTTTGAAATGCGTAAGAACGTCCTGAAGTACGATGAGGTGCTCAATGAGCAGCGCAAGGTTGTTTACGCGACGCGTCGTTCGATCCTGGATTCCTCGGACATCAAGGACAACATCCGCACGATGATCGCGGATACGGTTACCGCTTATGTCTCTGGCGCAACCACTACCGGTTATGTTGAGGACTGGGACTTGGACCAGCTGTGGAACGCGCTGGACGTGCTTTACGGTCCGACCATTGACGCACAAGAACTTGTTGATGGTTCTGAGTACGGCGCCCCAGGCGAGCTCACCGCAGAACAGCTCACGGACGCGTTGGTCAATGATGCTCTGGCTCAGTACGACGACTTGGAAGCAAAGATTTCTGAGATCGGCGGCGAGAAGCAGATGCGCGACACCGAGCGCATGATCATCTTGCCTGTCATCGACAGCAAGTGGCGTGAGCACCTGTATGAGATGGACTACCTCAAGGAAGGCATCGGCCTGCGTGCCATGGCTCAACGTGACCCTCTGGTGGAATACCAGAAAGAGGGTGGCGACATGTTTAACGCAATGAATGAGGGCGTGAAGGAAGAAACTGTGCGCCAGCTATTTATGTTGCGTAAGCAGATGACCAAGCAAGAGCAGGAACAAGAAACTAAGCAGGCTTAGAGCAAGCATGCTTAAAGCAAGCGAAAGGCACGCAGCTTATTGTGGCCTTTCGCTAGCCTTCCGGTGAAGGCAATCTGCTTGTCCCCATAGATGGCGGTACCAAAGTACTCGCCATCTTCGCGTCCATGCAGTGACTTCATCCACATCCGCAAGTTCTCAGAACGGTGAGCGCGGGACCATGAGCTCAGGTGCATGGTGATGGATGGGTCGAAATATGTGGGCGTGAGATGCGATAGCGGGCGAAGCCCTGCTGCGACATCGAGCGCGATGCCCACGAGTTTGCTGATTAAGACTCGCTGCGCTGCGTCCATATTGGTGGACGGGGCGGAGTAAATGACCGTGTCTTCTGGAATAAAGCGCAGCAAATGAGCGCATCCAGGAATCGGTTGATACACGTTGCGGGACCTTTCGTTGTAAGGTCCCAGGCGGGTACATTGTGGGCTTAGTAAACATTGTGTCATGAGATTGCGCTAGTCTCGAGTTAAATTTATTTATTATTTGGAGGAACCACACCCATGCGAGGACTAATCGTTGACTATGTCGGGGTCTTGGACGGACCAGACGAAGATGTAAAGCGTTGGCAAACACTCTTATCGGCAGCGAAAGCAAACGGTGTAGACCTAGCGATTTTGTCCAATGATCCAGGCGGCCCAGCAGCGGAACCTATCCGTGAATGGGAGTACAAAGGCCTGGTAGATGCGGTTATTCTCTCCGGCGAAGTGGGTGCTGAAAAGCCAGACCGTGCAGCCTTCCAGGCAGCAGCGGATGCGCTGCAGCTGCCTCTGAGCGACTGCGTGATGATCGATGACAACATCCTCAATGTCCGCGCCGCTGTTGAAAATGGCATGGTGGGCATGTTGTACACCGTATTTGACCGAACCAGCGTGGAAATTCAGGCAGTCTTTGACCTGGAGGGTGAGTTTTAGAGTGCGCGTATACCTACCCGCTACTTTCAACATGCTGGTTGAACTCAATGAGACCAGCGAAGTCTTCGCGCGCTCCGGTTGGGGCTTTGCCTCCACCCAGGCGTTGAAGGAATTTTATACCGAGGGCGATGAGGAAGAGATTGCCTATTCGGCGTTCCTCGAAGCTTCGATGGCCTCACTGCGTTTGCTGGCCATTGGGGATGAGCCACACTTTGCGAAGCGCCGCGTGGTTATCTCCGCCGACATTGATGACTCAGCGATTACCCCGATGCCGGATATGGGCGACCCGGTGGTCAAGCTGGAACCAGCCAAGGTGAGCCTGGATGACATCGTGTGCTTCCACATCGATGTTGAAGAATCCGAGGAAGCCACGGCCAAGGCCATTAAGGTCATTGATACCGCGGACCTTGGTGATGAGGACGCTGAGCTCGCTGTCGGTGACGCCCTGGATAACTTCATGGCGTACTACGATGTCAGCGAGCTGCCTTTCCTCGTCGAGCTTTTCTAAAAGTCGAGTTTTCTAGTACTCGTCGTTACTGCGCAAGGCAGTTAAGAGGGCCCTAACCGCATCGCGTCTGCGAGCGGTGGAGGTGCCCTCTTCCATTTTGTCCAAGGCACACTCTGGGTCAGCTGGGGGACCGGCGTGGGTGCAACCACGCGGACACTGCTCGACGATGGCGTCAAGGTCGGAGAAGACGTCCAAAACGGTGTCTGCATCCACGTGTGCGAGCCCGAAAGAGCGGATTCCGGGGGTGTCGATGATCCAGCCGTCATCGTCAGGCAAACGCAACGCTACAGACTGCGTGGAAGTATGCCGACCCTTGCCCACAGCAGAGACCTCACCGGTATCACGGAACGCGTCAGGCACGAGCCGATTAACGAGGGTGGATTTGCCGACGCCGGAGTGGCCAATGAACGCCGTGACGTGCCCGGAGATAAGCCCGGAGACTGCATCAAGAGTGTCATCAACGCCGGCTTCGACCACAGTGACATCCAGGTCGGCGAAGGTCGCTGCAAAGGGAGCTGCGTCGGCCAAATCTGTCTTGGTCAAACACAAGATGGGATGCACATTGCCGACGAACGCAGCGATGAGGGCACGTTCCACAAAACCCGCACGCGGTGGGGGATCTGCGACAGCGGTGACAATCAACATTTGGTCAGCGTTCGCCACCACGATGCGCTCATAAGGATCCGTGTCATCGGCTGTGCGGCGAAGAACAGATGTGCGCTCTTCTAGTTTGACGATTCGCGACAGCGTATCTTTCTTGCCCGAGGTGTCACCCACCACGCCGACGCGGTCGCCGACTTCTACCGGGGTGCGGCCCATTTCGCGGGCACGCATGGCAACCACCACGGGACCATCATCAAGTGCTACGCCCCAGCGTCCGCGGTCTTTGGTGATGACCATGCCGAATTTGGCATCATCATGCGTCGGCCGGTCCTTGGTGCGCGGACGCGAGCCTTTACCAGGGCGGACTCGGACATCGGATTCGTCATAACGTCTAGCCATTAGGGTTCAGCATCTTCTCCCACATGCGGGCAAAGCCAGGCAAGGTCTTTGCAGTGGTATCAATATCGTCTACCTCAACGCCTTCAACCCGCAGGCCAATAATCGCGCCAGCGGTAGCCATCCGGTGGTCAGCGTAGGCATGCCACAGACCGCCGTGAAGTGGGGCAGGGTTGATCTGCAGACCGTCATCGAGTTCGGTCACGTCACCGCCGAGGCTGTTGATTTCGGTTGCAAGTGCCTTGAGGCGATCGGTCTCATGACCGCGCAGGTGCGCGATGCCAGTGAGCCGCGATGGCGTCTCCGCCAAGGCTGCGAGGGCCGCCACGGTGGGGGTGAGCTCACCGATCTGCGACATGTCCAGGTCGATTCCAGTGATACGTCCATCTGGATTGCCAACGGCGCGCAGGTATTCAGGAGTTTGCTCCACTGTTGCGCCCATATCGGTGAGGATTTGGCGGAAGGCATCACCCGGTTGTGTGGTGGTCGCTGGCCAGTCATTGACGGTCAGTGAGCCGCCAGTGACTGCTGCGGCAGCGAGAAATGGGGTGGCGTTAGAAAGGTCTGGTTCGATATTCCAGGTGCCGCCCTGGACGATTCCAGGATGCACCTTCCACCAGTTCTCGCCTTGTTCGACGGTGATGCCCGCCTGGCGCAGCATAGCCACGGTCATTTCGATGTGCGGCATGGAAGGCAGCGTGCCGCCCTCGTGGCGCACGGTGATGCCATTGCCGTAGCGCGGAGCGGACAGCAGCAGGCCAGAGACGAACTGGGAAGAACCAGAAGCGTCGATGGTGATTTCACCGCCGGCCGGAACACCGGTGGAGGTGACCGTCAAGGGCAGGGTGTCACTGGAGACTTCCACGCCGAGCTCGCGCAAGGCCTTCGCCATGGTTGCCATGGGGCGCACACGTGCTTGCTCATCGCCGTCGATTTCAACTGGCCCGGAGGCCAGTGCGGCGACCGGTGGGAGGAAACGCATGACTGTTCCTGCAAGGCCGCAATCAATTGAACCGCCGGACAGTTCACCTGGAGTGATACGAATATCGGTGCCTTCAGCTTCGACGCCAATACCAAGATTGCGCAATGCTGCTGCCATCAATTCGGTATCGCGGGAGGTGAGCGGGTTGCGAAGAAGTGAAGGTGAATCCGCGAGCGCAGCCAAAATAAAGGCGCGGTTCGTAATCGACTTGGAACCAGGAATCTGTTGGGTCCATTGAATTGGGCCTTGGGCCACGGGTGCAGTCCACGAATTTGTCATATCGTCCATAATAGGGGCATGTGCGGACGATTTGTTTTATTCACCTCAGAGTTACTCGGCCATGTCGGTGAGCTGCCCGGCGTCGAAGAAGTACACGCTCCCGATGGCGTCCCCAGACCGCGATATAACATCGCGCCGACCATGATGGTGCCGGTCGTGCGGGTGCAAGAATCCCTGGCCAACGTCGAACCGGGGCGCTGGGGGCTGCTTCCACACTGGAAGAAAGACTTGGATGGCCCGCCATTGTTTAACGCGCGCGGAGAAACCGTTGCTTCCAAGCCGTCATTTCGGGATGCATATAAAGGAAAGAATGGCTCCGGCCGCTGCCTGATCCCCATGAACGGTTACTACGAATGGCACGAGAAAGTACCGCACTATGTATCTCGCCCCGATGGAAAGCTCATGTGGGTCGCGGGTCTATGGTCCAGCGGGCTGGACCGGCTCTCCGCCACGATGGTGACTACTGAAGCACTAGAACCCATGGACTGGCTGCACAATCGGTTGCCGCGGTTTCTTTTAGAAGAAGAAATGCGCCCGTGGCTCGAAGGAGACATGGATGAAGACTTGCTGCAGCCCTCACCGAAAGAACTGCGTGAACTCTTTGAAATACGCCCAGTAGATAAGGCTGTAGGCAATGTCAGGAATGACTATCCAGCGTTAATCGGCTAAAGGTGGCATCGGCAAGCAATGCGAGGTCTTCAGCGGAAATCTCCAACTCAAGGCCCCTGCGACCAGCTGAAACATAAATGGTTTCATGTTCTTTCGCACTGACGTCGATGACCGTGGCCAGTTTCTTCTTTTGTCCCAACGGCGATATGCCGCCTGGCACATACCCTGAGGATCTCTGCGCCTTGGCGGTATCTGCCATCGCAGCTTTCGGCGCACCCAACGCTTTTGCCGCACGTTTCAAACTCAATTTCTCCGGCACAGGAATCACGCACACCGCAAGGGTGCCGGTAGACAGCTCAACCACCAGAGTTTTGAAAATCCGCGCGGGGTAACCACCAATGGATTCAGCGGCTGCCTCGCCAAAGTTACTGGTGCCGGAATCAAAAGAATGCACCTGATGCGGCACGCTGGATGCTGCAACTACCTGTAGTGCTGGAGTCTTGGCCATGTGACTAGAATAGTAAAAATGGCCGCCAATACTACGAGGAGGACGCCAGTGGCTGATTCTTTTGAGGAACAAGCCCTTCCATTGCTTGATCAGCTCTATGGTGGCGCCCTGCGTATGACCAGGAACCCACAAGATGCTGAAGATCTGGTTCAGGAGACGTACCTCAAAGCGTTCAATGCCTTCGATTCTTATAAGCAAGGTACGAACCTAAAAGCCTGGCTGTACCGAATCATGACCAATACCTATATCAACTCCTACCGGAAAGCGAAACGCCGCCCGACGGAGTCATCCGCGGATGAGTTGACAGACTTTCAGCTGTACACAACCTCCGGGCATGATTCGACTGGTTTGGAATCTGCCGAGGTTGCGGCGTTGAAAGCAATGCCGGATTCGACCATTTCCGAGGCCATGAATGACCTCCCGGAGGACTACCGGATGGTTGTCTACTATGCCGATGTGGCCGGTTTGGCGTACAAGGAAATCGCAGAAATTATGGATACTCCCTTGGGAACCGTGATGAGTCGGCTTCATAGGGGAAGAAAATTACTGCGAAAGGCGTTGAAGGATGTAGCTCGTGATCAAGGAATTGGATTAGGACACCCGGATATGGAGGACAACTAATGTCGCATGATGATCACTCGCGGTGTAGCTCCGAAGAAATAGAGGCGCTATGCTGCGAACTCTTAGACAATTGCACCTCTGAGCAGCGCGCGGAAGAAATCCGTGCACGTATCTCAGAATGCACATGTTGTTCCACGCGCTTGGACTGCGAAGAAGAAGTCCGCCAGATGGTAAAAGGGTGCGATGAATCCACGCACGCGCCAGAGACGCTGCGCGCGCGAATCAGTTATCAGATTCACGTGTCGCAAACCGAAGTACGCTGGCAGAGCTAAGCCCACGCCGAGTGTGACATGGAGGTACCCAACGGGGGAGTGCTTCCAGTGTGGCCGGTGCAGGCGCGAAAACGCGAGTACGCGTGCGCGGTGTTTAAAAGCACGGCCCAAAAACTGCCTTGCGCGCCCTTCTAAGGCCTTGAACCCAAGCCATGGGGATTTATGCTGATACGTCAACCAAGACGTTTGTCTGTCTACAGAATGCCGAACACCCCGTCGCCTTGTGAAAGGTGACGGGGTGTTCGGTGCTTGTCTTATGAGTTAGGACGCTTGCCGCGGTTAGCGGACTTCTTGCGGCGATCCTTACGCTTACGACCACGCTTGCTCATCGCATACTCCTTTTATTGAAGGTAAATGAACTTCTGCTTACTTTAGCGGCAAAGAACGCCAGAACATAAATCGGGGTGGGTATCTCTTAAGCAGAGATACGGGTGCGACCGCGACCGCGGTTGCGGCGACGCTTGAGTGCGCGACGCTCTTCTTCAGAGAGCCCGCCCCATACGCCAGCATCCTGGCCGGATTCCAGAGCCCACTTCAGGCACTGAGTTGCAACAGGGCAACGGTTGCAGACAAGCTTTGCTTTTGCGATCTGGGTGAGTGCAGGGCCAGAGTTTCCTACTGGGAAGAACAGCTCTGGGTCTTCATCTCGGCATACTGCTTCGTGGCGCCAATCCATGATTTATTCTCCTAACTAGATAATGAAAGACAGCGTTTTCAAACGTTGCATAGATGCAACGCATGAGGGTGTTCGTGGGTTGTGCCAGGCTGTGGCGAGTCAGTGGGAATCAGGCTCTTGGCCCGTTCGCGTCGCTGCGCCGTGTGGTTTGCCTGGCGTTAACTTCAAGCTTTCCTGAAGTTAAGAACTGATTAAACAGCTCGTTGTTTTTGCTACTTGGAAATAATCGCATGTTTCCCTACAGTTGGCTAGAGGTAAACGTCAAATTGTGACCAAGCTAACCCCGATTGCCGCTGGTGACTTAAGAATTTTAAGCAGGTTAGGGTTGGCTAAGTTTGGCCAAACCATTGATAACCTGCACCTTTTTGTTGAGGTGCTTGAGTGTGGTCGAACTTACTACGTCAAATCGCATGTGGGGAAGGGGTGGGCGGCGGTTAACCATGGCCGAACATTCCAAAGTATGATGTCCCGCGTGAGCCAAAAGAATGAGAAACAAGTGAAATCGGGTCCAAAACCGCCACCATCAGTTATTTACGCTGCACTTCTGGCGACGCTGCAATCCATTGCGGCCATCGTATTCGGAGTCTTATTGCTGGTGCGTGACTTGTCGGGGGCAGAAAATGAATCGATGGTGACATCGACAAGCACCGCGTCCCACGTCGGTACTGGTACCGCGATCTTTATCTTCATCATCTTTGGTTTTGTGATCGCCTCATCCTGGGCGATGATTCGCGGCTGGCGGTGGGGGCGCGGCGCGATCGTGCTGGTGCAGTTCATTTTGGCCGCCAGCTCTTTTCAAATGATGACCGGCGGATCCGTGCTGTTGGGCATTGTCACCCTCATCTCAACCTTGTTGACCTTGTTCCTCATCTTTATGGTCAAGACCTCCAACGAATGGTTCGCGCTTAACTACTAGTTAAAGCCACCAATTCGCCGTCGCGCGACTCGACGATGTTGCCATCGGCGACACCCAAGTACACCTCACCATTGTACCCGCCCCGGTCCACGGGGATGGTGCGCTCGGTTTCACCCGTGGTCCAGTTGACCACGTCAATGCCCTCGCGGGTAGGAATCAGCGCGCGGTCGCCTGCTGAAACGCCGGTGCCGATAGCTTGTTCCAACACGTGGTCTACGCGCAGAGCGGTGGGAGTGAACAGGTAGAGCCTTTCGCCATCAAACCACGTCATGTGGTGCGGCAAATCGGCAGTGGCCGGCGCGAAGGGGGAAGCGGAGTCATTGATTGCCTGCGAAGGCGCAACATCCGTGCGGGAGGTCTCATTGCCGTTGTCGTCATAGGAAATGACGGCTGGCGTCTCACCCGGCACGTACACAGCGGCAGCGGATTGGCCGACTGCAACCAAACGAATTCCATCACCGGTGACGGAAACATCCTGGGAGATTTCAGGCTCACGCGAATCTTCCGGGGTGGTGTTTTGGAAGCGTAAGAAATTCGTTCCCTGTGCCGACGGGCAGGTTTCAGAAACCACGAGCAATTCCGTACGCGTCAACGCAGAGTTAATAGTGCAGGACTCATTGGGCTGCAAGTCAGGTTCTTGTTTGGCCTCAACATCACCGTATTCGACGGTGCGCACTAAATCAGAGCGCCACAAATCAACCCGGTCGGAGCTGACGGTGCCAATGCGGTCATTGGAGTAAATCGCGTGGACAGTATCTGAGTTATTCGCGCTGCGGGTATCGGCATACATGCCCGTGGCGGCATCAATAGACACCACATCGCCGCAACCACGGCCATTGCGATAAGTGACAACCACGCGGTCCCAGGCAGTGCCCATGGAACAAATCTCAACATTGTCACGGGTGTAGGTCCACGCGGTGGAACCATCCGGGTTGGTGGCAGTGACCGTGTGGTCATCATTGCTCATGACCAAGCCCCGGCTGGCGATGGGACGAAACTGCCCCGCGACGGACTCATTAGGCACTCGGAATGCTTCGGTTAAGGCTTCCGGCGCTGCTTCCAGATAGCTTGCCTGATGCTCAGCACCAGGGGTGTTTTCCCGCTGCAGAGAGGCGTGCGAAATATCTGACGTTGCAACGCTGAATCCGAGTGCAACAGCGGCGATAGCCGTGATGGCACCCACCGCAAGCCAGTCAGCTTTGGTGCGGCGTAAAACTGGAACGTTCATCGGCGGCGACCACCACCACCGCCATCACCGGCAACCTTGCGTGCCGGCCCGACTGAGTCTTTGGCATCCGCTGGAATATCGAGTGCTTCGAGGAACTCCGGGGACGTGCTAAACCACTGCGGTGGCTCAGGCTGCTCAAGGCCCAGCTCGGAGTTAATACCTTGCCATTTCACAAGCTCATCGTAGCCCACCAGCGTGATTGCGGTGCCGGAGTTGCCGGCACGGCCGGTGCGGCCAATGCGGTGCACATAGGTCATCGCATCATCGGGGACCTGGTAGTTGATCACGTGGGTGACATCATCAATGTCAATGCCGCGCGCAGCAACATCGGTGGCCACCAAAATTGGCACTTTGCCGTCGCGGAAACCACTTAAGGCGCGTTCACGGGCCTGCTGGTGCAAATCGCCATGGACTGCGCCAACGGTGAAACCAAGGTCAGCTAATTCTTGCGCAACCTGCGCCGCGGTGCGCTTAGTGCGAGTAAACACAATGGTGCGCTCGCGTTCGGGAATCTGCAGGATGCGGGAGAGCACCGGCAGCTTGTCCATGCGGTGCGCCTGGAAAACAACCTGGCGGGTGGACGCGTGCGTGTGCGCCGAAGACTCAGCATCAGCGCGAATATGCACGGGCTGTTTCATAAAGGAGCGCGCCAAGCGCACAATCGCACCCGGCATGGTGGCCGAAAACAGCATGGTCTGATGCGGGCTGTCCTCGAGTGCCGCCAGAATCTTTTCAATATCGGGCAAGAAACCAAGATCCAACATTTCATCGGCTTCATCCAAGACCAACACGGAGACCTTATCCAGACGCAAATCTTTGCGCTGATAGAGATCAAGTAGTCGGCCTGGAGTACCCACAACAACGTCCACACCACTGCGCAAAGCTTGCTTCTGCGCATCGAAATCCCGCCCGCCCAAAATGGTGGTTATCCGGACCGGGATTTGAGCAGCTGCAATCGACAGATCACTAGCCACCTGCACCGCGAGTTCGCGGGTGGGGACAACGACCAGCGCGCGCGGGGTTCCGTCCAGCTCAGGGACGTCGGCAGCGTCAAAAACGCGGTCCAATAATGGGACGCCAAAGCCGTAGGTTTTGCCCATGCCGGTGCGCGCTTGGCCGATGAGATCGGTGCCGTTTAGCGCAATCGGCAACGTGAGTTCTTGGATGGCAAAAGTATGGTTGATGTCCCGGGCTGCAAGTGCATCGCAGATCTCTGCTGCAACACCCATGGCGGCAAAGGTCGGTGAAGACGTGTTGTTAATTGACACACCTAGATACTAACTGTCGGGGTTATAGTGGGGCTAGTAAGTGAAAAAGTTAGGAGAATATTTCGTGGATATTAAGTTTGGTTTTGCAGATACCCCTCGTGAGCTTGTCATTCGGGTAGCTGGTGATCAGGATGAGCACCTGCAGCGCGTCAATGATGCACTGGCTAATAACACCAACGTGGAGTTGGAGGATGAAAAGGGCAAGAAGTTCATCGTTCGCACCGAGCGTGTCGTATACGTTGAACTGGGTAGTTCCAGCCAGCACCAGGTTGGTTTCGCCGGAGTATAAAATCCCGGTAATCTAAGGCACATGGATTCTTCTAGGCAGAACTCTGACCACGCGCCCGAGCGTCTAGAAGCTAACCCTATTGTGCGCCATATTGTGCGCTTCGCCGAGGAATTTGGATGGTGGCGGGTTGTCGCCATCCCAATACTGGCGGTGATCACAGTGTGGGTTTTGGTAGACATTCTGATTGCTAAACCAGTTGATGGTTCAGAGCCAGAGCTTTCCGATGTTCCAGTGACCACGTCACAACAGGCCACCACGGGAGAAGAAGACCCCGAGGCAACAGGCCCTGACCCAGCAGAAGTCAGCGCGGCGATGGCTGCGGTGACAGATAATCTTCCAGCTGGCGGCGCTTATTCTGAAGGCGGCAATGGCACATTCCGTCCGGTTGGCACCCCAGGCCAGGACGTGGGCGAGGGCAACGAAATCATCATTCGCTACTCCATTGAAGTAGAAAACGGTATCAACACCATTCCTTATGGTGGGGACACGGCGTTTGCCACGATGGTGGACGCAACACTGGCGGACCCACGCGGGTGGACTGAAGATGACCGCTTTAAGTTTGTGCACGTACCAGCAGATTCCAACCCGGATACGCGTATTCAGTTGACCTCACTGTCAACAGCGGCCGAACTCTGCGGTGCAGAGTTGGCGATGGAAACTTCCTGCCATACCCGCATTACTGGTGAATCCACGGTGTTGCTCAATGAAGCACGGTGGGTACGCGGTGCCGTTCCTTTTGAAGGCGATTTGGGCAATTACCGCCAGTATTTGATCAACCATGAGTTTGGCCATGCCATTGGTTATGCCGACCACCAAGCATGCGGCGGTGACAACCAGCTCGCACCAGTGATGATGCAGCAGACCTTGTCGCTGAACAATGCTCAGTTGCATGAGATGTCCCCGGAAGAGGTTTACCCGGATGAAGATGTCACCTGTAACCCGAACCCTTGGCCTTACCCACAAGCTAACTAGGCAGGAGAGTCCATGCCACAGATTGCTTCACCACAGCCGTCCGAACAGGTTTTAGGCGCGTTTAATGCCAGCATGACCCAGCCGGAAAAGATGTCTTCGGCCTGGGATTATGGGTGGCGCGTGGACGATGTGGTTTTCGCTCGCGCAACCGATACGGCACCGTGGTCAGCGAAGCTGCGCTTGAAGTTAGACATCCCGGGCGCACGCGTTGTGCGCCCGATGCGCTCGACGGATGGCCGTTTTGTGGTCGGCGGCTGGAAAGCGAATCGCCATGTCGCGGGCTCGTTGAGCAAGCGTGTTGATGAGACTGCGGCGTTGGCTCTTCGCTGGGATGAAGAAATGGGCACCCGGGGTGATTCGGCTCCGCAGCGTGATGATGTTTTCTCGCGCGCGGAAATGCTCGCCTGGGAAGAAACGGGTGAGGGCTATCAGGACCTGCCGAAGAACCTTGCCACGGTTATTGGCCATGCGGATTTGCTGGCCACCACCACCTACTCGGGCTCGAATGCACCGGTGATTGTGGATGTTATTCCAACTGCTGCACTGCGTCCGAAGGGCTACTCGGCGGCGCTGGTAATCATTGACGGGCTAATTGCGGGTGCATGTGATGACGGCATCTGCGACCGTTTCGCCCATGTCCCCGGTATTGACCAGCTGCTTCTGCGTGCTGTGGCATATCGCCGGCACGTGAATAACCTGCATCCGGAATCGAAATCGTACACCCGTTCACACATTGAAAGGGTGGAAGAATATCTGTTGTCCCGTGTCAATGCGACAATGGGTTCATGAGTGTTGAGCCAACCACCAACCCCCTAACGCGACTGATTCCGCGTGATGTGGACATCACGCCGCGGACCTGGGATATTCCGTTCCCAACCAAGGGATCCTATGTGGTCACCGGCAACGCGGGAACAGGGCTAACAAGCTTTCTCGCAGACACAGTCATAAACCAGATTGCTCAAGGCCAAGACCCAGACAGCATTTTGGTGGTAGCGGCCTCGAAAGAGTCCGGCTCGCGTTTGGGTGAAGACATCACCACTCGATTGGCCGCACACAACGGCCAGGACTTTGTTTCGGAATCCGCCATCGTGCGCTCGGTACACTCTTTGGCTTTTGCGCTCTTGCGCTCAGATAGCACTGAGGAAATCCGCCTGATTACAGGTGCGGAACAAGACGCGGTTATCCGTGAACTTCTCAAAGGCCACGTTGAGACAGGTGCTGGGCAGTGGCCAGCCGATATCCGCCCGGCGTTGGGCTACATAGGCTTTGCACGCCAACTGCGCGACTTCCTTTTGCGCGCAATTGAACGCCAGCAAACCCCAGATTCACTCATTGCCCTCGGCCAGCAATATTCGCAGCCGATGTGGACTTCCGCCGGGCATTTCCTGCGTGAGTATGAGCAAGTCATGGCGTTGTCTAACCTGCATTCTTATTCTGCAGCCGAGCTTGTCACCCAGGTTCTTCTTCGTGAACACCTGACAGATAATCATCCGTGGGAGACCATCGTGGTGGATGAAGCACAGCTACTGGATCCAACCTCGGGTGAGCTCATCCGCAGGCTTGCCGCCACGGCGAAGCTGGTGGTCATCGGCGGTGACGCTGAGCAAGCAGTGTTTGCTTTCCGTGGTGCGACAACAGATTTCTTAGAGACTTTCCCAGCGGATCATCGCATTGAACTTTCTTCCTCACGCCGCCGCCCGGAACCAGCAGGTGTGGCGATTGTGGATTCGGAGCGTACGCAGCGTGATGTGCTCGCGGACTTTGTACGCCGCCGCCACTTGGATGATGGCGTGGCCTGGAAGGACATTGCGTGTATTGTGCGCTCTTCCGGTGACTTGGGTCCGGTTCGCCGTACCCTGCTTGCCGCGGGAGTGCCCGTGCATATCAATCCAACGGACGTGGTGTTATCGGAACAGCGTCTGGTGGCAGCTATCTTGCTGGCTATCCAAGCGCTGGAAAACCCGCTGGCAAATAAGGAACTGGAAGAGTTGCTCACCGGCCCCATTGGAGGTGCAGACCCAGTGGGATTGCGCCGCTTGATACGTGCGCTACGCCGCTGGAACCCAGAGGCACGCGGCATGGATATGCTGCGTGAGATTCTAGAAACAGAAACCATTGAAGAATCACTGCTCGAGGTGCTTAATAACTATGAGAAGAGCACACTAGAGCGCATCATCGGCATTCTCAGCAGCGGCCGGGAAGTGCTCAACCAGGGTGGTTCACCGGAGGAAGTGCTGTGGGCAATTTGGTCCAAGACGGAGCTTGCTAATCGTCTGCGCAATTCATCCTTGCGCGGTGGCGCGACTGGTTCTCAAGCAGACCGTGACCTGGATGCGATGATGAGTTTGTTTGACGCTGCCGGTGACTATTCGGAGCGTCGCCCCGGTGCCGATCTGGCAGCGTTTATTGAACACATCACGGAGCAGGTGCTCCCGACCGGCGTGCGCGATAGGCGCACCGCAATGCCTGATGCTGTCAGCATCCTCACCGCACACGGTGCCGTGGGACGCGAATTCGACACTGTAGCGGTCGTGGGCGCGCAAGAAGGCGCATGGCCCGCGCTGGGGGAGACCGGCACCATCTTTGCCCAAGAAGAGCTCATTGACTTAATCGACTTGGGCATCGCCCCGAACATCCCAGTCAACAACATTGCGGACCGCCTGCAGGAAGAACGCCGCCTGTTTCATGTGGCCACCACCCGCCATACTTCCCGCATGCTGCTGGTAGCAGTGGATAATCCCGATGGTGATGAAGTAGCAGAGCCTTCACGCTTTATTGATGAGTTTGCCAACCGTCCAGGCAGCCACCGCAATATCCCGGAACAGTTGCAGCGCTTGGCGCGGCAGGAGACCTTCCGCAAGCAGCTACTGGCCCGCGAGATGGGCCTGGAGCCACCGGCGACCGTGGAACTGCAGGAATCTGACAAGGAAATCGACCCGCTGCAGGTCTCGGTGCTGTCTGTATCTTCTTTCATTGCGCAGATGCGCACCGTGGTGGGAGACAGCGAGGCAACTGAGAGTGCCCGTGCGCAGGCCGCGCGCCAGCTCGCGCGCCTGGCTGAAGCCGGAGTACCAGGTGCTGACCCGGAGCAGTGGTGGGCAACCCAAACCGTGGCGGACGAACGCCCGCTGAACAACAAGCCGCGGTTGAGCCCCTCACGCATTGAAGCGCTTTTGAAGTGCCCGTTGAATGCGATGCTGAAAGACACCGCTGATAACAACAGCGACAAATACCACCTGGTGCGCGGCAACCTCGCCCACGCCTACATGGAGGCACTTGGCCGCGGTGCTGATGAAGAACTAGCGCGCCGGGAAACGGTAGAGGCTTTTGAGAAGATTCAAACTTCTCCAACCTGGAAGCGTGCGCAAGAACGCGATGAGTTTGAACAGCTTTTGGTGCGCACGAATCAGTGGATTCAAGAAACCCGAGGCGTGCTGGAATTGGTGGACGTAGAAGTCCGCGTGGATGTAGAATCCGAGCCAGGTGTGCGCATCACCGGCTACATGGACCGACTTGAGCGCGCTGTCGGGGAGGGCGGTGAAGAGGGCGGTCTGCGCGTCATTGATCTGAAGACGGGCTCTTCAAAGCCTTCGGATGAAGAGGCCTCGGCGCACCCACAGCTCATGGCATACCAGCTGGTCTTGGCTCATGGGCAGCTGCAGCAAGAAGGTGGGTTGACCAAGGTGGTCAGCTCGTCGCAAGGCGAAGAGCGTGACGGCGCAACTTTGGTGTACCCGGGAACCGATACCAAGAAGATTGGTACCGCGGACCAGGCGCGCAAGGAAGACGAAGAGCTCGCCGAATTCGCGGTACTCTTGCCGCCACTGTTGGATGAGTTGGCTGGCCCGCGCGTGACGGCGCGAATTAGCCCGGAATGTGACCGCTGCCCGCTTAAACCCATTTGCCCGGTGCAGGCCGAAGGAAAGGTGACCACGGATGTCAACGCCTAATTTTTCTCCCGCTGATATTGCGGCGGCAGTGGGCAAGAAGTTTGCGCCCACCGCCGAACAGGCCAAGGTCATCGAAGGCGGCTTGGGGCCAAAGCTGGTGACAGCCGGCGCGGGTGCCGGAAAGACTGAAACCATGGCATCCCGCGTGGTGTCTTTGGTAGCCAACGGTCTAGTGCGCCCCGAGCAGGTGCTGGGTCTGACCTTTACCCGCAAGGCAGCGCAGCAGCTGGAACAGCGCATTAGAAAGTCATTGATCCAGCTGCGGGATACGGGATTGTTTGCCCCAGGCAGTGAAGTGGCGAAGTCACTGGAATCCATCGCGCCGAAGGTATCCACCTATGACTCATTCGCCGGAGAGCTAGTGCGCGAATATGGCCTTTACCTGCCCGTGGAGCCGAGCGCACGATTGATTACGGATGCGGAGCGTTTCGCCATTGCGCATGAGATTGTGAGCAATTATGAGGGCGCGATGACCACGAAGACTTCGGTGGCAACGGTCGCGCAAACGGTGCTGAAACTCGCCGACAGCATGGGCAATGTGCTCATGGATGCTGATGATATTCGTGAGCATGCCCGGGTGATGCTCAGCGATGCAACGGAGCTGCCGAAGGCACGCAAGTCTGGCCCGGAGTTCTCACAGGAGCTGCAGAAGATCCTGGATGTGCAGCAGATTCGCGTGGAGTACTTAGAGCTGGTTGCCGCCGTTCAAGCCGAGCAGCATGCGCAGGGCGTGGTCAGCTTTGGTGAACAGATGTCTTTTGCTGCGCGCGTGGCGGATGCCAATCCGGGCATTGGTACGATTCAGCGCCAGCGCTACCGCGTGGTCATGCTGGATGAATACCAGGACACTTCGCACTCCCAGCGAGTGTTGTTGCGCAGTTTGTTTGGCGGTGCGCCACACCCGAACCTGTCAGTAACAGCCGTGGGTGACCCGATGCAGGCGATTTATGGCTGGCGCGGTGCCACCACGGAAAACCTCAACGCCTTCATTCGGGACTTCCCGTTGGATGACACGACTGCGGCGCCGCAAGACCAATTGACGGTGTCGTGGCGTAACCCTTCCCGTGTGCTGGATTTGGCGAATGTGGTGGCAGATGACATCTTTGCCGGCGCCAACCCGCGTCCGGTGGATAGGCTTAGCGCGCGCCCTGGCGCAGAGGCTGGCGATGTAAAGCTGGGCTATTTTGAGACCCTTGAACTAGAGCGCGAGTTTGTGGCTCAGCACATGCGGGCTATCTATGACCAGACACAGGAAAACAAGGAGCCACTGAGCGCTGCTGTGTTGGTACGCACCAACCGGCATGCCGCCGAAATTGGTCGACACTTGGAAGCACATGGCGTTCCCTTTGAAATTGTCGGTCTGGGCGGGCTGTTGTGGGAACCAGAAATCCAAGACTTGGTAGCAATCGCCACCATGCTGGTGCGCCCACAAGACTCCGCATCCGCGCTGCGCATTTTGGCCGGCCCGCTGTGCGGACTGGGCATGTCCGACATTGTGGCGCTGCACAAACGCGTAGAAAACATGACCGGTGCTTCGGATGAACGCGTGGTCTATACCCCAGGCGATGACCCGCTAGAGCATCTGCGCGCGCAGCTGCAGCAGCAGGTAGATAACGCCACCACCAAACGTCCCGAACAGATTCTGGGATTGGCCGATGCCGTGGCGGATATGGGCGAGGCGGAACGCTATACCGAGGAAGGCCGCGGGCGCATCGAAAAGCTTGCGTCAAAACTGCGCCACCTGCGCAGCTATTCCTTGGGCAAATCCTTGCCCGACCTGTTTGCTGATATTGAATCCATCTTCAACCTGCGCACTGAGGTCTTAGCCCGCGACCGCGCTGGTGGTGCCACCCACCTGGATAAATTTGCGGACATCGTGGCCAGCTACCAGGGCGATACCCTGGGCGGACTGCTGGATTATCTGGAACTTGCCCGTGAACATGAAGATGGCCTGGACCCCGGCGAGGTCCCAGCCGTGGATGACCGCGTGCTGGTGCTGACCGTGCACAAATCCAAAGGCTTGGAATGGGAGCATGTGTCCGTTCTGCACGCTGATTCTTCGACCTATGGTGCGAAGGCGAACTCTTTTATCACCAAGGTGGAGCAAGTGCCTTCGGAAGATGACGTGATTGAGCCGGAGCCGCAGTATGACAAAAACGGCGATGAGAAACCCATTACCCGCACCGATTATGGCAAAGCGGCAAAGGCACTGGAAAGGCAGTACAAGGATGCCAATGCTGAGGAATCGGCGCGCCTGTTTTATGTCGCGATGACGCGTACGGAGAAGTCTTTGACCGTCACCGGTGGCGGTACAAATGCGCATAAGGCCGGGCATGGTTCCAAGAAGGGGCCATACGTTTACCTGGAAATGCTGGCGGAGAAATTCCCTGACTTGGTGGTGGAGTGGAATGTTCCGGAAGACCCGGCCGATGAAGCGGCCGATATCAGTGCGGATTCGGGCCAGTTTCCATTCCTGCAGCCCACCCCGGCAGCGTTGTTGGGCGCACAGTTGGTCAACGCCGCGAAGGAGAACCTGCCGGAGCACCAATCTGGTGAGGAATTCGGACTGTGGGAAAGTGATGCCACAGCACTGATTGAAGAACATCGCGCGCTGACCACCCCGGTGGTGGAAGTAACCATGCCGAGTGAGCTGACTGCCTCTGATGTGGTGAGTCTGCACACCGACCCGGAGGAATTCGCGCGCCGGCGCCGGCGTCCCGTGCCGTTTAAACCGAACTCTTATGCCAAGCGCGGTACTGCCTTCCACACCTGGTTGGAAGACCGCTTTGGCATGGAAGCCTTGTTGGAAGAAGATGAACTTCCCGGCACCGGCGAGATTCCCGTGGCTGATGTGGAGGCTCTCAAGGAGAAGTTCCTGGAATCCGAGTGGGCGAACCGGACGCCACATGCGGTGGAGGCAGGATTCCGGTTTAGCTCCGGCGGACAGATTCTTAACGGCCGCATGGACGCGGTGTTCAAGCAACCAGATGGTTCCTGGTTTGTGGTGGACTGGAAGACGGGCCGCCCGCCGAAGGGCAAGGACATGGAAAGTGCCGCGTTGCAGCTGGCCATCTACCGTGAAGCATGGCGCAGAATCGTCGCCGATGGTCAGCCCATCCGCGCGGCTTTCCACTACGTTTCGGATAATTTCAGCTTCGAACCACGCAACCTTCCTGACGGGGAAGAACTTGCGCGTCTATTGTCTACTGTGACGGACTAGAAGGTATATGCTTATCAGTCTTAACGGCTTCTATTATGTGGAAAGGTAGCCTTCTAGATCATGCCAGCACGTGTTAAACGGGTGAAAAACCGGATCGCAGAATCATTCCGGTCAGCCGTGGAATTGTCCTCACAGCCGGATCACGCGCTGATTGATATCATCACAGTGCCTCGTAACTTGGCGGCAAGTCCATGGAGACAACTAGGTAAACGCCTTATGTGGGCTTTCGCCCTTGTGGTCTTCGTCACTTTTCTTGTGTACTTTGACCGCGAGGGCTATAGCGAAGACCTCACGTGGATTGATGCCGCGTATTATTCTTCAGTCTCATTAACCACAGTGGGCTATGGCGATATTGTGCCGGTCACCCAGGAAGCACGTTTGGTGAACTTGCTGGTTATTACACCAGCCCGTCTGGCCTTCCTGGTGTTGTTGGTTGGTGCTACGCTTTCGGTTCTGACGGACCGTGCTCGCCGAACATTTCAGATTTCACGTTGGAGAAGAACATTGCGTAACCACACCGTTGTTATTGGTTATGGCACCAAGGGTGCCGGCGCTGTTGCAGCATTGCTTGCCGATGGCATCTCACCATCCCAAATTGTGGTCATTGACCAAAATCGTGCTGCGTTGGCCAATGCGGAACATCACGGTCTAGTAACTATATACGGGACGGGCACCAGAGCAGATGTTTTGAAGATCGCCGGCGTTCCTCAAGCGAATGCTGTCGTGGTGACTCCGTCCACCGATGACACGGCGGTGCTGTGTACCTTGGCGGTGCGTGAGCTTGCTCCTTCCGCAAAGATTGTGGCCTCTGTGCGTGAATCCGCCAACCGCCACTTGCTGTTGCAGTCCGGTGCGGATTCTGTGGTGACTTCCGCTGAAACCGCCGGACGCTTGTTGGGTCTGGCCACAGTCACTCCAACCGTGGTGGAAATGATGGAAGATCTCCTCTCACCCAATGAGGGCTTTTCCGTTGCGGAGCGCCCCGTGCGTGAATATGAGGTGGGCTCCAACCCACGCCACTTAGCCGATATTGTGCTGGCGGTGCTGCGCAACGGTGACCTGATTCGTGTGGATACGGCCGGGGCATCGGCACTAAAACCAGGTGACCGCTTGCTGTATATCAAGCATGACACTGAAGACCCTGCGGAACTGGTGGACGAATAATCTATGTTTGTCCCGGTTACTGAACAGGGCTTGGTGCCTGTGGATGACACCGGGAAACCAGTCCTTCTCGATCACCCCGCCCACAACATGACGGTGCGGGTGAGCGAACACCCTGAGTTGTGGGCGTGTGCGATTGAAGAAGACCATGCGCGCAGCTTGGGCACGCTTGTTTCCGCGCGCGCCTTTTTCGGCGATAGGCTAATCACGCGCGCTATCGGCATGATGAAATACCGCTACCTCAACCGCTTTGATGCAGTCACAGGCCAGCGCTTAGAGTTCCCTGATACCGGCGTGGTGGGCCATCCTGAACAGCACCCCGGCATGCTGTTTCCGCGCCTGGACCCAGCGGTTATAACGCGAGTGCATCACCCCGAAAAAGACGCAATCTTGATGGGGCGGGATAAGAAACGCCCGCAGTATTTTTCCCTGATTGCTGGATACGTGGATATCGGAGAGTCCCTGGAAGAAGCTGCTTGCCGGGAGGTCAAAGAAGAGACTGGCTTTGATGTCCGGGACGTCAAGTACTTTGGTTCTCAGCCCTGGGTTTTATCCGGTTCTTTGATGATTGGCTTAAGCGCAGTGGCAAAAGAAGAGTCTTTGGCTCACCCCGGTCCGCGCGATGGAGAATTGGTTGAGGTCCGGTGGATGGACAAGACTGAGATTGATACGTTGAATGTGCCAGGTGCTGGTTCAATTGCGCACAGGTTATTAGAGGAGTGGTATTCGCAGTGAGTTCCTTCGAGTTAGATTTGGAGGCGCTGGATGATGACCAGCGCGCTGCTGCAACCGCACCGCGCGGCCCGGTCTGTATTTTGGCGGGTGCTGGCACGGGTAAGACCCGCACCATTACGTACCGCATTGCGCACATGGTGGACCAAGGCTTTGTGTCCCCACAGCGGGTACTAGCCGTGACGTTTACCTCCAAAGCCGCGGGTGAGATGCGTGACCGCTTGATGTCCATGGGTGTCACGGGCGTGCAAGCCCGGACCTTCCACGCTGCGGCATTGCGGCAGTTGAAGTATTTCTGGCCGCAGGTAGCAGGGGATCTGCCGTGGCGTTTGGTGGATAACAAGTTTCCTATCGTCTCCCGCGCGGTACGCAACGTAGGTATGGATCCAACCAAGGAAACCGTGCGCGATATCTTGAGCGAAATTGAGTGGGCGAAGTCTTCTCTGATTTCCGCCGACGGCTACGTCGATGCACTCAAAGCGCACGATCGTATTGCGCCGAAGGATCCGCAGAAGGTGGCGAAGGTCTACCAGCGCTATGAAGAGTTCAAGTCTCAGCCCGATGGCATGCTGCTGGACTTTGATGACCTGCTCATCCACGTGGCTGGTGCATTAGAAAATGCACCAGCGGTAGCAGAAGAGTTTCGCCAGCAGTACCGCACCTTCGTTGTAGATGAGTACCAGGACGTCACTCCCCTGCAGCAGCGGGTGCTAAACGCCTGGTTGGGGGAGCGCGATGATTTAACCGTGGTGGGTGATGCCAATCAGACCATTTACTCATTTACCGGTGCATCACCAGATTTCTTGCTGGATTTCTCGCGTACCTATGACAACGCCACCGTGGTGAAACTGCAACGCGACTACCGCTCCACGCCACAGGTCACAGACCTGGCTAACACCGTCATTGAAAAGGCCGTGGGCCGTGCCGCCGGTACGCGCCTGCGCTTGGAGGGCATGCGTGAGCCCGGCCCCGTGCCGAAGTTCCACGCCTATGAATCTGAAGAGATTGAAGCCAAGGAAGTCGCAGGTGAGATTCTCACCCTGCTCAACCAAGGCGTTGCGGCAAGTGAGATTGCCATTTTGTACCGCACCAATTTCCAGTCAGCGGTCTTTGAAGAAGCACTCGCGGATGCCGGAATCGTGTACCAAGTTCGCGGTGGTGATGGTTTCTTCCACCGCCAAGAAATCGTGGAAGCAACCCGGGCACTTCATCGCGCGGCACGGCGTTCAGATCTGCCGAATGACCCAGTCGCCATTGCCAAGGCCGCTTTTGTGGAAATTGGTCTATCGGACAATGAGCCTGAGGGTGCACAAGCCCGCGAACGTTGGCAGTCACTCAGTGCCCTGGTGGATCTAATTTCCACCATCGTGCGTGATAACCCGGGCATTGACTTACCCGGTGTCATCATGGATCTGCAGCGCCGCGCCAGCAACAAGCAGGCACCCACCATGGAAGGTGTCACGTTGTCTACGCTGCACGCAGCGAAGGGCTTGGAATGGGACGCCGTCTTCCTAGTTGGCCTGACTGAAAAGCTGCTGCCCATCAATCAAGCCATCAAGGCTCAAGATGACCGCGGTGATGATGAGGCGATTGAAGAAGAGCGCCGCTTGTTCTATGTCGGCATCACCCGCGCGCGCATCCACCTGCTGTGCTCCTGGGCATTGGCTAAGACCACCGGTTCTCGTGCTTCGCGTCAGCGCACGCGCTTCCTCGACGGCGTGGTGCCTGAGCTGGGAGATTCTTCCGCGCACAGCTCCCGTGTCTCGCGCCCCAAGCGCTGCCGTGTCTGCCAGGGCTACCTGAACGCGCCGGCCGATAAGGTGCTGGGACGCCATGAGACCTGCGAATCATTGGCAGATGAAGAAGTCTTCAGTGCTCTGCGCCAATGGCGCGCACGTGTATCCAAAGACATTGGAAAACCCGCCTACGTGGTCTTCACCGACGCCACCTTGCTCTCAATATCCGAGGCACTCCCGTCCGATAAGAACGGGTTGCTGTCCATCTCCGGGGTGGGCCCACGCAAACTCGATGAATACGGCGACGAAGTCCTCGAAGTCATCCGCGGCGTGCACTCTTAGGTCCGCACTCGTGGCGGTGAACCCTTAAGCGTGAAAGCACGCCGGGCACTGCTGGTGCGAGCCCACCAACCGGTGCAGGGACTTGCCGTAGATATCAATATCAATTAGCTCCCCGGCGTAGTAGCGCTTGTTTGGCGCGCCGGGCGGAAACGGCCGGCCCACCAGCCAATCAATAATGACAGCTGCTTGCGCGGTCACAGCCGCGAGCACCTGCTCATCAGTGTTAATCTGCTGTTCTTTCAACTGCTGAGTGATCACTGCCCAGCGCGGGTCGAGCTCCGCGCGGTGCAGCTCAAAACACAGCGGGCACGGCCCTTCACCTTTCAGCCGCAGTGGACCGATGAAGCCGCGCGAATCCACAATGGAAATCGGCATCCAAGAACATGAGTCCGGAAGAGCGTGCAGTGCCGAAGCAACCTCCGGGGTTTGGTGCAGTTGGTCAACGGCTAACACCACGGTGCCGTGATCCATGGTGGATAAATACACGTGCAACATTTCCCAATCCAAAGGTGAGCGCACGCCCAGGCCGCGTTGCAAACACATCGCGCGAATGGATTGCGCCAGCAGTGAATCGCCCAAGACCACGATGCGTGGCTCGTTTCTTTGCGGATGAATAATCGCGTACTCCACCAGGTCATGAAACAAGCTGCGCGCCGCCAGCATGCTCATGCCCGTGGATGAAAAAACCCGTTCCCACTGATAGCGCGTGCGCGGTTCATCATGCTGCGCATCACGCAACACCTTCACCAGAGTTTGTGCCTTGGGTGATTCAATGATGCCTGCGCGCGTGGCATCCATCCCGAACTGAATGTGTGTCTCATCGCGGACAAAGATTCCAATGCCCGGGCCAAGAACGTACTTGGTGTGCTCACCAATTTCTCTATCAATCATGACTTACCCCCGTTTAAAGATAAGTCTGCCATGATTTGAATAAGCACGCACGATATTATTGGCACCCATGTCGAATTCTTCTCACATGCCTGTCAAGGTCATTCGCTCTGCCAAGCGCAAGCGCACCGTTGCGGCACGCCTCAACGCGGGCGTTTTAGAAGTACGCATCCCGGGCTGGATGAACAAGAGTGAAGAAGATGACGCCGTCGCAGACATGCTGCAGCGCGTTGCCAAGCGCACGGTTTCCCAGCGCACTTCCGACGAACAGCTGGCACAGCGCGCGCAGGAGCTCAACGAAAAGGTCCTAGACAATAAGGCGCAGATTGGTTCTGTTCGCTGGGTGAGCAATCAAAATACGCGCTGGGGGAGCACGTCCATTGCCACTGGCGATATTCGTATTTCAGACCGGCTGCAAAAGGTGCCGGATTACGTCTTGGATTCGGTCATCGTTCACGAACTCACGCACACCTTCATCCCCGGGCACTCCTCAGAATTTTGGGAATGGGCCGATAGGGCGCATAAAGCAGAGCGCGCTAAAGGCTATCTAGAAGCCTTCGCGCGCTTTGGTCATGCCGAAGTTTCAGCGGAAGCAGAATAACTACTTCTCATCAGAGTCGGAAGAATCGGACGGGCCGGACTCGCCGTCCTTCTTATCTTCATCGTCCTTCCTGTCAGCGTCAGAGCTCGAATCAGCCTCAGAATCCTGAGCCTTCTTTGCTTCATCATCTTCGCTGACACCGGTTTCACCGTTGCGGAGCATTTCTTCCAGCTTGGCAAACTCAGCATCAAAATCATCGGTGGATTCATCATCCAGCAGGCCATCAATGAAGGCAGCTGGGTTTTCTAGGTGCTCAGCGGAAGGAATGAAGTCCGGGTGGTCCCACACGTGGTCACGCTTATCCACACCAACAGCGATGGTGGAACGGCGCCACAGCTCAGCAGCAGCTTCTACGTTCGGGGCACCAAATTCAATGCCGACAACCTTGGCGAATGCCTTTTCAGCAGAACCACCGGAGTTGCGGCGGTTCTGCCAAGCGCGCGCCATCGCAGGAGTCGAAGGGATACGGGTGCTCAAAGCCTCATTGACCACGTATTCAACCCAGCCTTCAACCAGCGCCAGCAGGGTTTCCAGGCGGGTAACGGCCGCAGCATTGCGGGAGGTAATCCGCGGGCTAAGGTCCATACCTTGCAGCTTGCCGATTGCATCCTGAATAGCCTCTGGATCCCCAGACTCCAAGTTGAGCTCGCGGGTGGCTTCTTCTAAGTGGGAGGTGTCAATCTCTAGGCCGATGGCGTATTCCTCCACGGAGGAGACTAGGCGCTCAACCAACCATGGAACATGCTTGAACAGGCGCTGGCGGGCTGCCTCGCGGGCGGCGATGTAGACCAGGACTTCCTGGCTTGGCACCTTCAAATCACGCGCGATGGACTGGATATTGTGCGGCAAAATAGCGTTCACACCAGCTGGTGCAACTGGAAGACCGAAGTCCGAGCCTGTTAGGGCCTGACGGGCCAGGTCACCAAGGGCGTGGCCGAGCTGCATGCCAAAGTTCATGCCTGACATCTGCGTCATCATGTTGGCAATCGGGCCCATCATTTCCCGGGCTTCTTCCGGCAGGGACTCTAATTGGGCATCAGCCATATGCTGCGCGACAGGAGAAACCATGCGCTTCCACATTGGCATGGTCTCATTCAGCCAGGTCTGCGCATTCCACGCCTGGGTGGACGCAGATGCAGTTGGAAGCGAGGTGTGCTCATCAATCCACAGTTCTGCCAAACGCACGGACTCTTCGACCGCGCGCTTGTCTTCATCACTAATAGGTTTTTCAGAGCCTAATTGCTGGCGGGCGATGCGCTCTGCCATGTCATAATTCACAGGTCCCGAGCCATCCGGGGAATTCATGGAACTGCCCATGCCAGAAAGCATGGCGCCGAACTGGTTAAGCATGTCGCCTAAACCGCCGCCACCAGCTCCGGAACCAAAGTTAAAGCCGAAGGGATTGTTATTACGATTGTTTTCGTCGTCGTCATCATTGTTGAATGAAAAACCGAATCCATTACTCATACTCCCAATGTACCCAGGGTGAGGTGGATATCTCCATGGTGATAGCTACGCTGACAGCGAACAAGGGTAGGGTATTTTGGCGTGAGTACACCGTCGAACCGCAGATTAACCACCCTGGCCTTGGGCGCAGTGCCCATCGTGCTGCTCGGTGGGTTAATGAGCATTGACCACATCCCAGGAACAGAAATTTCTCTCACTGTGCCTTATGCGGCGCAGGGGCCGGGACCAACCGTCGATACACTTTCAAATGTTGACGGGCTAGACGTCGTTGAAATCGAAGGCGCTGAGACCTTTGAGACCTCAGGGCAGCTGAACATGACGACGGTGGCGGTACGCACCAATATGTCACTGTCGCAGGCAATCGGGCGTTGGCTTACTACCGATGACACCATTGTTCCGCTTGAAACCGTCATCCCAACGGGCACTAGCTCTGAGGACATGCAGGAAGCGAACCAGCAGGCATTCGTCCAATCTGAAGCCGCCGCGACGGTTACAGCCATGGATTACCTGGATATCCCCGTCCACGTTGTCGTGGCCGGGGTGATGGAAGAATCTGCAGCCTTCGATGTGGTTAAGCCTGAGGATGTAGTCCTCGCCGTTGATGGTCAGGATGTTTCTGAACCAGCAGAAGTACAAGAGCTCATTCGCGCCAAGGCGCCTGGCGATGAAGTCACGTTGACGCTAGAAAACAACGGCGAAGAACGCGAAGAAACCGTGAGCTTGGGTGAACACCCTGATGATGCAAGCGTGCCTTTGCTGGGCGTAACCATGACATCCGCACCACGTGATGGCATGAATGTCACCTACAACCTGCAAGATGTCGGCGGCCCATCTGCCGGCATGATGTTCTCACTCGCGGTGATTGACAAGCTGACTGAAGAAGACCTCACTGGCGGTCACTTCGTTGCAGGCACCGGCACCATCTCTGAAGACGGCACCGTGGGGCCAATCGGCGGCATTGAGCACAAGATTGAGGCATCAAAAGAAGCCGGTGCGGAATTGTTCCTCGCACCGGCCGCGAACTGCGAAGCCGCCACCAGCCGCGATAGCGGCGACATGGTCATCGCGTCTGTTGAAACCCTCGACGACGCAGTCCAAGCCATGGACGATTTCGCCAACGGTGAGGAAGTCCGCACCTGTTCGGAATAGCCTTAGAGCAAAGCTCACCCCATTCACTATTCGTAAAATTCCGAGCTCTTCGCATTAAAACGTAAAATTCTGAGCTTTGCTCCAAGAATTTTACGGGGTGTAGAGCCCCAGCTCAATGAGGCGGTCTTCTGGATCTTCCTGATCGGTTGACAGCATCTGCTGGACCACGAGGCCCTCGTTGTTGTCCACGACGGTCAGCACAGCGGTGCTACCGAGGGTGGACCAGCCAACAACGCGGTCGCCGCTGTCTTCCAAGACAGTGGAGCTGCGCAGCTCAGTGAGCACCTGGGTGGTCTGGGTCGCGCGGTTGGAAGACTTGGAGAACTGGATCTGGCCTACTTCTGGGCCAGAGCAGTTGTAGTTGTTCTCATTGCCCACTGGGTCACAAGAATCAAACTTTTCAAAAAGCTCACGCGGGGCAATGGAGCCGAAGATTTCATAGGCATCTTCAACATCTTCGCTGATGCTGCCGGAGCTAGCCGATGTCGTCTCCGTTGGTTCTTCAGATTCTGACTCAGAAGGTTCAGCGGTTGCAGACTCCGACTCCGACTCAGAGGTTTCTGTGCTGGACTCGGTTTCTGAGGACGTGGACTCTTCCGAGGTCTCGGAAGTTTCTTCCGTGTTCTCAGTGACGGTGGAAGTCTCCGGTGCGGGCTCAGGAGCAGGTTCTTCAGTGTTGCCGCACGCAACAAGAGTGGCTGCTAAGAATACTGCGCCAGTTAGTTGCATGATGCGCGGCTTGCGGGATTTAAGCACGGAACCTACTCCTCATGTAGTGCGTGAAATTTTAGCCTTTTACAGTCTAGACGAATTAATTACAGCAAATCATCCGGGTCTTGCTCCAGACCATAACGAAGCGCTGCTACAACACCCGGGGCTACATTCGGACCGCCCCGTAGTTGGACGTCGTCTTCGGCGAACGGCCCGGCATCGGCAAGCTCTTGCTCCGTTGGACGAATCTGCAACACAGTTTGCTCTAAGCCTTCTTCCCGCAAACAGCCTGAAAAGAGTCTGGCAGGACGAGGCTCAGTATCAGTAGAAGATGTGTCCTTGAACATAATTTCTTGCGCCAACACCGCACCCTCAACCTGATGAGGCCACGCAATACGAGAGACATAATCCGCCAACTCTTCGGAGCCCGGCTGGATATTATCCGGAAGATTATCCTGAACAACCAAGGTCAGCGGCGCGGAATCATCATCCAAGTCAATTTGATCAACAACTAAAGCCGTAGGAACCAACGCGAAAAGTGTAGGGGGAGCCTCCCAGCCCTCCGCGTGAACAAAGTCCACGGCTTCCATCATCGCTTTGTTAAGAGCTTGTTGATTAAAACCTGGGGAACTCATGAGCAACCTCGTTCGTTAGCTAGATGGTACTGGCCGTAAAATTGGCCAACTAATAGACAATTTTGGCACACGATATTGATTGGAGCTGGCGTTGGTTTCACATACAGCCCAACCCTCCGCCCCTATGAAACGACCGCCCCGCATTTTAGCGTGGGTGCTCGGCATCATCGCAGTAATACTTTTCATCGGACCATTGTTCGTTGGAGTGTATACCGACTGGAAGTGGTTTGGCGCAATTGACTACCGCGGGGTTTTCAACACCGCAATCATTGCACGAGTAGTCCTGTTCCTCGTGACCGCGCTGGTCGCCGCCGCCATCGTGTGGCTGGCTGGATACTTCGTGTGGCGCGGCCGGCCCGACGACATGGACTTGGGCGACTTGAACTCGCCGGTCTACCAATACCGTCAAGCAATTGAAAAGTCTGTTGGCACCTTCCTCAAGGTGCTGCCACTGATCATCGGTTTGATGACGGGCTTTTTGCTGCAAAGCTCATGGCGCAGCATCCTGCTGTTTGTCAACGGCACCGACTTCGGTGAGACCGACCCACAGTTCGGACTGGACTACGGTTTCTACGCATTCCAGCTGCCTGTCTTCCAGCTGATTGTCTCCACCTTGTCCATGCTGACCTTGGTGGCCCTGCTCATCGCACTAGTCGGCCACTACGTTCTGGGCGGCATCCGCATTGGCAACCAGGCTGCGGGCATCAAGGGTTCTTTGTCTAAGCCTGCTCGTATTCAGCTGGCAGTCACCGCCGGTATCTGGATGCTGCTGAAGGTAGTGGACTACTGGCTGCAGCGCTACGCGCTGCTGTACAACTCCAATGACATGTTCTCCGGTGCTTCTTACACCGACTTGAACGCACAGCTTCCAGCAAAGATCATTTTGATGGTCATCGGTGTGTTCGTTGCGGTAGCTTTCTTCGCCGCGATTGTGCTCAAGGACTTGCGCATCCCAGCACTTGCCGTTGTGTTGATGCTGGTTTCCGGCATTGTGATTGGTGGCGCATGGCCAATTTTGATGGAGCGTTTCTCCGTTCAGCCAAATCGTTCCGCGAAAGAAGCTGAATCGATTGCTCGCAATATTGAATCAACTCGTTACGCATATGGGCTTACTGATGAAGAAGTGACCTACATCGAGGACTGGGGCGCGGAAGAAACTTCCGATGAAGCAGTCGCTGCCGATGAAGCAACGATTTCTAACCTGCGCCTTCTGGATCCGGACATTTTGTCCCCTACCTTTACCCAGATGCAGCAACTGCGTAACTTCTACGGCTTCGCTAAGACTTTGTCCATGGACCGCTACATGGTTGATGGTGATCTGCGCGACTTCGTTGTTGCTGCGCGTGAGGTTGACCCGAACGCACTGCGTGAGAACCAGCTGAACTGGATTAACCGCCACACCGTTTACACCCACGGCAACGGCTTTGTTGCTGCACAGGCAAACCGCGTTGATGAGGTTGCACAGGATGCAGGCTCTACCCGCGGTGGCTTCCCAGTCTTTAACGTTTCTGACCTGCAGACCCAGGCCGGCGAAGAAGCTGAAGGCGAAGGCGAGACCCTAGATGCTGAGTCCGAGTTGGGCATTCACGTGGACCAACCTCGTATCTACTACGGCCCAGTGACCGCTTCTGCTGATGATGGTGCGGACTACGCCATCGTTGGTGACACCGGCAACGGCCCAGTGGAGTTTGATACTGATAACTCCAGCTTCACCTATGACGGTGAGGGCGGCGTGGACATTGGCAACATGTTTGACCGTGCTGCTTACGCTTTGCGCTACCAGGAAATGAACCTGATTCTGTCCGACCGCGTTGGTTCTGAATCGAAGATTCTCTACGACCGTGACCCACGTGAGCGTGTGGAAAAGGTTGCTCCTTGGTTGACCACTGACTCTGAGACCTACCCAGCTGTGGTTGATGGCCGCATCAAGTGGATTGTGGACGGCTACACCACCCTCGACCGTTTCCCTTACTCGCAGGGTGAGAACCTGACTGAGGCTACCGCCGATGCATTGAATGCTGAAGGTACCCAGCAGCGTCTGATTTCTGATGAGATTGGCTACATCCGTAACTCCGTTAAGGCTACCGTCGATGCTTATGACGGCAGCGTGGAAATCTTCGAGTTCGACACCGAGGACCCGGTGCTAAAGGCTTGGGAGGGTGTATTCCCGGACGTTGTGAAGCCTGAGTCTGAGATTTCTGATGAGCTGCGTGCTCACTTCCGCTACCCACAGGACATGTTCAAGGTGCAGCGTTCAATCCTGGCGCGTTACCACGTCGATGATCCAAACGTCTTCTTCAACAACGACGCCTTCTGGTCTGTCCCAGCTGACCCAACCGGTGCTGACCAAGAGAACCTGGACCAGCCTCCGTACTACGTTGTGGCCGCTGAGCCTGAGACCGGTGAACCAACCTTCCAGCTGATTACTTCCTTCCGTGGTCTGTCCCGTGAGTTCTTGTCTGCTCACATGACTGCATCCTCGGATCCTGACAGCTACGGCGAAATCACTGTTCGCGTTCTGCCAACCAATACTCAGACTCAGGGTCCGAAGCAGGCGCAGGATGCCATGATGTCTTCGGATCAGGTGGCACGAGATATGACGTTGTGGCGTGGATCGAACGACCTGCATAATGGTAACTTGCTGGCCTTGCCAGTAGGCGGCGGTGAAATTCTGTACATGGAGCCGATTTACTCGCAGCGTAAGGACCAGGCTTCGGCCTTCCCGAAGCTGCTGCGTGTTCTGGTTTCCTACAAGGGCCGCGTTGGTTATGCACCAACCGTGGATGCCGCGCTTGAGCAGGTGGGTATTGATTCCGACGCAGTTCAGGACATCGAGGTTGTTGATGATGGCGGCGATGCCGGCACCGATACGGACACCGATGAGCAGCCTGCCGATGAAGCACCAGCTGAGGATGACACCCCAGCCGCTCCATTGCCTGAAAACGCTGAGGAAGCTATGAACGCTATCAACGACGCGTTGACTGGTCTGGAAGATGCCCGCGACGGCTCCCACGAGGAGTACGGCCGCGCATTGGATGAGTTGGACAGTGCCGTCCAGCAATTCCAGGACCTTCAGACTCCTGCTGAGCAGCCAGCCGAATAATCTGGCAACAACGCCTGTGAGACTAGGGCTGTAGTCTCACACAGCACAGTAAAAGCACCAACCCAATGGGCTGGTGCTTTTACTGATCTAGACCGAATCCGAATCCATCACTGCTCTGTCCCTGTTCTTCCGTTGATTTGGGTCTTTTCCCACCCGTGTGTATAGTTGAGCAAGTCGCCAACGCTTGAACTTCAAGCAAAGCGCAGGTGAACGTAAAGTTCATTCGTCGCGGGGTGGAGCAGCTCGGTAGCTCGCTGGGCTCATAACCCAGAGGTCGTAGGT
>OMJG01000028.1_pt1 | contig 99321 bp, 83 predicted proteins | sample 1646431 | NCBI WGS metagenome assembly OMJG01 (sample SAMN03771674, study PRJEB25209) | food metagenome | isolation source: Cotija cheese | place: Mexico:Jalisco,Michoacan | collected 2011-12-12 | reverse complement strand
CGGTGCGTCGCACCCCCTCGCCCGCAGGGAGCGCAAGCGACCGAGGACGAGGGCCAGCGGCGATTGACGACACGAGCGCCAGCGCTGTGTCGGACAATCGCCCTGCTGGCCGAACCCGTAACCATGTCCAGGGAGTCGAGCGCGCAGGCACTGATTCGCCCCCGGCGAATCGTGCCGCGCGGCTCGACGTCAGGCTCACGGCCGCGGAGCGCGAAGCGATCCGTCGGCGGGCCGACCGCCTCGGGACCGCGCCCTCGGCGTGGGTCCGTGCGACGGTACTCGATGCTCTCGATTCCAGGGGCGGGCATGTCGAGGCGATGGAGGCCGCAGCGGCCATGGCGCCCAGTCCCGAGCTGGCGGCAGCGGTCGAGCAGCTGCGCCGGGTCGGGGTGAACTTGAACCAGGTCCTGCGCCGTGGAGGTGCGGTCGATGACCGTCTCCTCGGCGCAGTCCTCGGCGCTGTCGATGAGGTGCGGTCTCGGCTCGGGGACAGGGTGCAGCTGTCATGAGCACGTGTAACGTCCGACCGTCGAAGTCGGCCGCGGACTCGGTGGGATACGCCCTCTACGGCCGTGGGGATGCGGAGCGTGCCGAGCACCTCGCGAACGGTACGAACCGGGCCGCGGAGTTCAGCTGCTCGGTCGGGTCTGCCGAGGATTTCGTCGCCCGTGCCGAGGCGCTGTCGAAGGCTCACGGCCGCAAGGTCGAGTTGTACTCGTACACGCAGAACTTTCCTCCGGACGAGTTCGACGTGAACAGCCCCGACGATGTTCGACGCGTTCACGAGCTGGGGGTGAAGCTGGCGAAGCGGCTGAACTCGGCAGATTACCTCGTTGCGACGCATATTGACTCTGCCGCTGGCCATGCGCACAACCACGTGTACCAGATCAATCACGACCGGCTTACCGGTAAGGCGCTCAAGCGCAACACCTCGTGGAAACGGGGTCTTCGGTGGACAAACGACAAACTCATGAAAGATGAGGGCTGCCGGGTGCTGCCGTCGCCCGAGCGGCCCCCGCTCGACTGGTCTCAGAGGCGTGAGGAGTTCGCAGTCGGAGGTTTTGAGCGCGAACTCGGTGACCGTGTTGCCGACTCGTTGCGCGACCCCCGCTCCGTCTCCCGCGAGGCGTTCACCGACGTGCTTTCGGAGCACGGCGTCACCCTCGCGGAGACGAAGCGGGACGGCCTCACCTACAAGATGCGCAGGTCTGACAACGGGAAGATCGGCAGGCGTAAGGCATCCGGTCTCACTCCTGAATTCACCGCCGAAGGTACACAACAGATTTTCGAGTTTCACAGCAATAGCAAGGAAAGGGAGAAGCAGGACGATGGGTATTTACGAGGATATGAGCAACGAGAGGATCGAGCAGCAGCAGGCCTCGACCTCGCCCGCGCACGACTCGAACTCGCAGAGGCTGAGGCAGGTCGAGGAGCAGGTCGCCGAGCAGGGGGTCGCACTCAAAGAGACCGTGCAGACGCTCACGCGGCTGCGTCTGAACGGGAACGGAGCTTCGGCCGACGCCGAGGTCGTGGAACGGCTCGCAGCGTCTCTGGAGGCTCTGCGAACCGAGGGCGCGACCGAGGTCGCTCGCTCTGAGGCCTTCGCGAATCAACTCGTCGCCGATCTCCGCGGCCGCACGTCCGTGACCCTCGACAGCTCCGAGGTTGCCCGGATCGTCGGCGACGACGTGGCCGAAGCCGTCGCCGAGGCTGTCAAGCCCCGCATCGAGGCGCTGCGTGCCGAGATGGAGAGGACGGCGACCTCGATCCGTGAGGTCATGGCGTCGAACCTCAAGGCGATCGATAAGCGGATGACCCGGGCTGAGGCCGTGCAGGAACGGGTCGTGGGCATGCGGGCCGTGCTGACGCACGCCGGGGCCGCGGTGCTCCCGTTCGCCCTCGTCGCATTCGTCGCGGTGATCGGCGTCCTGTGCGGCTTCGCCGCCGTGCCCACGGTGACCGGTGCCGAGGGCTTCGGCCGGGTCGCGGTGATCGGCGGGTGGATCGTCGCGTTAGGGCTGTTCGTCGGGGTCGTGATCCTCGGCGGGGCGAAGCTTGCGCAGAAGTTCAGGGAGTGGTCGCGGTGACGGCGCAGGGCAAGACTGTACCTCTCGTGCACCTCGGCGCTAAGGCGTCCCCGGAGGATCGGCGCAGTCGTCGGCTCATCGTCATTCGCGACAGCCTCGGCCGCCACTCGGTGCAGCTCAGTCGCCTCGACCCGCTCGCGGTCGGTCAGCGGAGCCTGTTGTTGTCGAAGCACACGCAGAAGCTCAGCCCGGCGCAGATCGAGGCCATGGAGAGTTGCGTCGAGCCCTGGCAGCACGTGACGGTGCCGTTCCGCGGTTCGAAGGTTGAAGTGTTCGCCGTCGTCGGCGACCTCCTGCCTCGCGGCAATGATGGTCACATCGCGGGACGGTTGCGGTCGTCGCCCGAGCACATCGGCCCCGACGTGCTCGTCCGCCAGCGGCTCGCCGTCGAGGTGGGTCGACTCGTTGCCGACCTCCGCGGCCGGGCCAAGGCCGAACGGGTCCGGGTTGAGGGGGACGGCTGGGACGATGATGAGGGCGGATTCGAGACGAGCCTCGGCCTCGAACGGTATCGCCGCGACGAGGCCGACGAGCGGCAGTTCGGCGGCTGAGCCTAGGCTCAGCGCTCGGGACCCCGTTGCAGTGCGCAGCAGGGTCCCGTTCTACTGACGGCACTTGAGTCCAGGAGCATGCCGATCAGCAGCGCGAGCGGGTTGTCGGTGAGCAGGGCGTCGGCGGCGGTGTCTCCGGTGATGCGAAGGGCCATGACATCGAGCGTAACTCGCATCGAAATTGAAATCCCGAAAATCCGGATGGTTGTGACCGGGCGACGGCGTGCAGTGCCGTGTGGCTAGGCAGAGTCCGAAGAAGCGACCTTGCTCCGCCTGTAGAGGAGGCGCGTGATGATGAAGCCGATTCCCCAGCCGACGACGCCGAACCCCACAAATGTGCCAACAAGGGCGAGCACACCGGTACTTGCGTTCAGGTCAAACCAACCGCTGAAGATCAAGCAAGGAATCACAGTCCCGGCCATCACAGCGGTATGCACGATGGTGCGTTTCAGCAATGACCAACGATCGATGTCATAGATCGGGATCGCGGCGATCACGACTCCGACGATGACCCCCACCGTACGCGTGCCGCGCGCCTGGGCAGGATCATCGATCGCGAAAGAGAGAGCCAGCATGATGACCAGCGTCAACACACCTGACAGCAGGAACCGGACAGCTCGCTTCATACACCCAGGATAGGCGATGCAGCAGATGGGCTCGATCACCCCCAAAAGAGGGGAAGCGCAGCCGCCGCGCCAGTATGGAATCAGCTCCCCATGGTCAGCGCACCTGCTGGTCAAGCAGCATTCCGACGAGCAGGGCGAAGCGGTCTTCGGCCAACAGCGCATCGGCCTTCGGGTCTCCGGACAGGAACAGTGAAGTCATGTCCCCATCTTCGCACGCCTGCCCCCGCTGTCCACGCCCGATATCATCGACAGATGATCTGCCCCTGCTCCGGAATGCCTCCGGGTACCGACTACGACGATTGCTGCCGCCCGGCCCTCGACGGTGAAACCTGGCCCACCACCGCTGAAGCGCTCATGCGCTCCCGCTACACTGCGTTCGTCCGCGGCAACGAAGACCACCTCTTCCGCACCTGGCACGCCAAGACCCGACCCGGCGATGTCGGCGTCGATGACGCCACCACATGGCTCGGCCTCGAAATCGTGTCCACCGCGGGCGGGGGAGTCGACGATGCCACCGGCACTGTGCACTTCCGCGCGCGATTCCGGGACCACCTCGGCGATCATGTCCTCGAAGAGAACTCCTCCTTCGTCCGCAGAGCCGGCCGGTGGATGTACCTCGAAGCCCTCGAGACCTGACCCGACTACTTCGAGAATCGACGATGGCTGTGCCTATACTGGTATCCGGCGCATCCAACGCCCAGCCGAGGTCGTGTTCCCAGCACACCGACCGCATGGCGAAGGGGAGAGAATCCTCGGACGAAACCGGCACGGTGATTTCCTGACCAGGTTTCGTGCTGGGGGAGACTTGGTCGCCAAAGGAAGCGACACCATGACCAAGGACAAGGATTTCAAGAATCTCGTTCGCACACGGATGACCGAAACCGGTGAGAACTTCACCACGGCCCGCACCGCGCTGATCGCCGCGAAACAGACCGCCAACCGCAGTGCAGTGCCCGGGTCCACTACCGGTCGCGGAGCCACCATCGACCCGGAGATCGCACGGTTTCGGGCGAAGACACTGAGAACATTCATGCCCGACGGGCGCCTCGTCGCCATTCCGACGAAACGCCGCGCCCTCGTGCTCGTCCTCATCGAGGTGCTCGCCGCCCTTGAACCGGATCGGGTCTACAGCGAGAAACAGCTGGGCGCCATCCTCAGTGATTTCCACCCGGACTTCGCCCTGCTGCGGCGTGAACTCATCGACTACCGCCTGCTCGAACGCAATGCCCACACCGGCGAATACTGGGTCAACCCGAACCCGCCGACCCATACCGGATCGCAGGCGCAGGAGATGGCCGGACTCGAGGTATTTCTGCGCTGAACCGGCGACGGCGTATCCTTGAAGTTCGAAACACACACGGGCAGACACGAGGAGCATCCATGGCCTACCACGCCGATTCGACCGATCTCGACGAAAAAGAGATTCTCAGCTGGGACATGTTCGGCCGGTCGGCGCGGGAAATGGCACAGACCATCGCGGATTCCGACTACGATCCCGAGATCGTCATCGCCGTGGCCCGCGGTGGACTGCTGCCTGCCGGAGCACTGGCCTACGCCCTCGGGCTCAAGCTCTCCGACGCCATCAACGTCGAGTTCTACACCGACGTCCACGAGACCCTGCCGGATCCGATCCTGCTCGCCCCGATGCTCGACATCGAAGCGATCAAGGGCAAGAAGCTGCTCGTCGTCGACGACGTCGCCGACTCCGGACGCACCCTGGCCCTCGTCCTCGAGCTGCTGCGCAAACACGGCGCGGAAGCCCAGTCGGCCGTCATCTACGCGAAGTCCGCGTCGATCATCGACCCGGACTTCGTGTGGAAGCGCACCGATCAGTGGATCGTCTTCCCCTGGTCGGCCGAGCCGCCGGTCGAGCCCAGCAAGTAAGCCGACCGAATGGAGGAGACACGGGACATCGCCGCCCCGTGCGGACGTGTGCGTGCCCACGTCTTCGACGATGTGATCCGCGCACGGGGCATCCGCTATGCCCGGGCAGGCCGTTTCCTCCCTCCCGTCGATGAACCTCCGGTGGACGTCATCGACGGCGGTCAGCCCGGCCCGGCGAGCCCGCAGCTGCGCCGCGACCCGAATGCCGGAATGACCTTCGATCAACTCGGGGGGCTTCCCATCAGCGAAGACTGCCTGCGCGTGAGCGTGACTATGCCGAAGGACACCACCACCGAGGCGGGGCTGCCCGTCCTCGTCTGGATCCACGGCGGAGCCTACGTCGCCGGCGCCGGCGACGCGGAGATCTACAATCCGCACGCCCTGGCCGCCGAGCAGAACATCATCGTCGTCTCCGTGACCTACCGCCTCGGAGTCCTCGGATACCTCGGAACCGGGCGAGACGAACACCTCAACCTCGGAGTGCTCGATCAGATCTCCGCACTGCGCTGGGTGCAGAGGAACATCTCCGCCTTCGGAGGCAACCCGGACAATGTCACGGTCGCCGGACAGAGCGCCGGAGCAGACGCCTGCGCGCACCTCATGATCGCCGACGGGACCGCAGGACTCTTCCGACGGGTGCTCATGGCCTCAGCTCCCTTGGGACTGGCCGGCGGCACGGACGCAATGAACTGGGCGATGGGGAAAGTCGCCCAGAAGATCGACCCGGCAGCCGGCATCGATGACATTCTCCAAGCGCAGGAGGAAGTGCACAAAGCCGCCCTCGTCGGAGGCCTGCACGCCGGAATGTGCTTCGGCGTCCGCTACGGTCAGTACCCTTTGCCATCACGCTCGAACGCAGCCGAAGCCTGGGCTGCAGTCGCCCCGAAATTCGACGTCCTCATGACCCGCACGGAACGCGAGATGGCCTTCTTCGCCGGCTTCGTTCCCGCACTGCGTCGCCTCCACGACCGCACACTGACCTCCCCGATGCTCGAATCCCTCATCTCCGGCATCACCTCGGCGGTCTATACCCGGGCCGGACGCGAATTCTACGACCGTCACCGGATGTCCGGCGGTCAGGGCGCCCGCCTGCTCATCGTCTCCCGCGGAGACGGCAGCTTCTTCGACGCCGCCCACTCCGGAGACCTCCCGCTGATCTTCCCCGGCGAGATCTGGCACGACTCCTTCCTCGACTACGGAAAGACCACCGATGTCGCCGGTCCCGAGCTGCGCCGGATCTGGGGAGAGTTCGCCACCTCGGGCAGCCTGCCGCGCGTGCGGGTGCCCGGCCTCATCGACATCATGGGCTGAACGATTCAACTGCACGATCACCGTCCTGCGTCCCCGGTCTGTCGTCTTTTCACAACTGTCGTGTCACCGGCGTGCACTACCGTTGGATCATGGACGCACATCAGATCTCGGCAGCCCGTCTGATCTCACAGGGACTCGTCGGTCCTCCGCCCTCATCCCCAGGAACCGGCCTCTCACCTGCCGGAGCCGTCGTGGAACATCTCGGCTGCGTCCAAGCGCAAGCCCTCGGCGGAGCGCTGGTCTCCGTCGCACTACGGCTGGGGCCCGACCTCACCGCGGGCGTGGCCGCCGTCCGAACCGCCATCGATTCCGGAGAGATCGTGCGTTCGTGGACTCAACGCGGCACCATCCACCTGACCACGGCCAAGGACATCGGCTGGATCCTCGGCCTCACCGGGGCGCGGACCATGAAATCCACGGCCAAGCGGCGTGAGCACTTCGGCATCACCGACGCCATGCTCGACACTGCAGCCGAACTCGCCACAGCAGCCATCCGGGAACGGGGACCGCTGACGCGCGACGAGCTGCTCGACGCATTCGCTCCCATCGGCGCCGGAGACGAATACGGCCACGCCCGGTACCTCATCACCTCCCTGGCGCTGCAGAACATCATCGTCCAAGCCCCCATGATCGAGGGCAAGGACGACATGAAATACGTGCTCACAGCCGATTGGGTGCCCACACCTGCGAAGTTGGACGCCGACGCGGCCGACCACGAATGGATGAGACGCTTCGTGACCAGCCACGGACCGGTCACGGTCGACGACGCGGCACGCTGGACGGGACTGCCGAAGACGAGGATGAGAAAGGCCATTCAGGCCGGAGTCGATGCCGGCGAGATTGTGAGCTCCGATATCGACGGCACCGACTACGTGCACGCACCGGATCTGGAGGGCCGGCTGGCCGAATGGGAGGCTGCGGCGCAGGAGACCATGTTGCTGCCGGGATTCGACGAGATCATCCTCGGGTACAAGGATCGCAGCGCCACGCTCGACCCGGTCCACGAAAAACTCGTTGTGCCCGGCGGCAACGGAATGTTCAAGAACACAGTTCTGACCGGCACGCGTGCGCGCGCCACGTGGAAGCGATCACCTCGCAAGACCGGTCCGCGAGTCCTTGTCGACACATTCCCAGGGGAGAGAGTCGACCTGGAGGCCGTCGAATCGGTGAGCGCAACCCACTCGGCCTTCGTCTGAGAACGCAATCACGACCGACGATGGACGAACTCAACACGACACGCACACCGTTGGCCGGCCGGGTGGCCGAGACTGACAGGCCGGGATCGACGCCGCAGAACATCGCCGTCGGAATCATCCTCAACCCCAAACACCCGGCGACCCTGCGGGCGTATGCCGAACTGGTGCCGGAACTGCGCAACGCCGGCGCGCACTACCGAAGCATGACGACCACTGTCGAACGCTCCGGTCGGTGGCAGGCCGAACAGCTCATCTCGTGGGGAGCCGACACCGTCATCATCCTCGGTGGTGACGGCACCATCCGTGCGACAGCCCCCGTCCTCGCCGAGGCAGGGACTCCCACATTCCTCATCCCGACCGGGACCGCGAACGTGCTCAGCCGCCATATCGGCCTCCGATCCTCCAGACATGCAATCGATCTGTGCGTGCGCACGCTGCCATCGATCTCCCGCGACGGTCAGATGAACCTGTGTGGCATCCCGATCAATATTGCCGAATTCCAGACGGCCGATGGCAGACGGCATCGCACCGACTTCATCAGCCTCGCCGGAATCGGGGGAGATGCCCGGGCCGTGGCCCACCACCGGTCCGCTCCCGGACTGCTCGGCTACGCCTGGGGAGCCGCGCGAGCCCTCTTCGCCGCGGACTTCACCGCGAGCACGGCAGACAGCGCAAGCATGAGGGACACCGCAAGCATCAGGGACGCCGCAAGCATGAGGGACGCCGCCGGTATGAGGGACACCGCCCGCGCAGGGGAGGCAACCGCCTCGGGGCCGGTGTGGTCGGTGATGGTCTCGAAAGTGGCCCGGCCCGCAGGACCCATCGCCGTGTTCCCCGAGGCGCGGATCGGTGCTCAGACCTTCTCCATGCTCACCGTCGGCCCGTTCCCGCGCTCACCCATCGAGCGATGTCGAGCCTGGGCAGAAATCGCCGCAGCATGCCTGCGGGGCAGACCGGACGCTCACCGGCTCATGGACTATCGCAGTACGACCGTGACGACAGTCGCGGTCGAATCACCGGTCCCGGCTCAACTCGACGGAGACTTCATCGGCGACTGCCTGGAACTGCGGGTGAGCACCGGCGAGAAGACACTGCTGGTCTCAGCGCCGACGGCGTGAGGTGCCGAAGATTCCACGTGCGATCTCTCGTGCCGCGGTCCTTGCGAACTGTTTGAACGCCGAGGACTTCACGACCTGAGTGAACAGATTCTCATCGTCCTTCTTCGCCGTCTTCTTACCGCCGGCACCGGCCTCCTCCGGGAAGTCGATCGTGTCGATCGGTGCTGACTTCTGCTCCTCGGCGTGGGCTTCGGCCCCTCCTTCGAGGCGTTCGGCGAGGATTTCGCGAGCCGATTCGTTGTCGATCGCGGTGCCGTACTTCTCGTGCTGAGGCGACGCCGCCACAGCCGCTTTGATCTCGTCTTCGCTCATCGGCCCCATCTTCGACTCCGGAGCCCGCATCCGCGTCGGCGCCACCGGAGTCGGAGCGCCATCGGGGTCCATGACGGTGACCACGGCTTCGCCGATGCCCAGTGATGTGAGCAGCTCTTCGAGGTCGTAGCCGGACTTCGGGAAGGTCTGCACAGTTGCCTTGAGTGCCTTGGCGTCGTTGGGTGTATGCGCCCGCAGCTGGTGCTGAATGCGTGAACCCAACTGTGCGAGCACATCCGCGGGAACATCCTTCGGCGTCTGCGTGACGAAGAAGATGCCGACACCCTTCGAGCGGATGAGCCGCACCGTCTGCGTCACCGACTGGAGGAAGGCCTTCGATGCGTCGGCGAAGAGCAGATGCGCCTCGTCGAAGAAGAACACGAGGGAGGGCTTGTCCGGGTCGCCGACCTCCGGCAGATCCTGGAACAGGTCGGCCAGCAGCCACATGAGGAACGTGGAGAACAGCGCCGGCGACTGACTGAGCTTCTGCAGCTCGAGCACGGAGACGATTCCGGCACCGTTGTCGTCGGTGCGCAGCAGATCGGCGGTGTCGAATTCCGGTTCTCCGAAGAACACGTCGCCGCCCTGAGCGGCGAGTTCGGAGATCTTGCGCAGGATGACTCCGACAGTGGCCTTCGACGCTCCGCCGATGCCCTCGAGGTCTGCCTTGCCCTCGTCGGAGGTGAGGAAGGTGAGGACAGCTTTGAGATCCGAGAGGTCCAGCAGCGCCAATCCTGCCTGATCGGCATAGTGGAAGACCAGAGAGAGGACGGATTCCTGAGTGTCGTTGAGTTCGAGCACCTTGGCCAGCAGGATCGGACCGAACGAGGTCACCGTCGCCCGCAGGGGCGTGCCCAGTCCCGAATCCCCGAGAGTGTAGAACTCGGTCGGATTGCCCTTGGGCTGCCAGTCCTGACCGGCGGCATCGAGGCGCTTGCGCAGCTTGTCGGATTCGACACCGGCAGCGCCGATGCCCGACAGGTCGCCCTTGATATCGGAGGCGAAGACCGGCACGCCGGCCCGGGACAGCTGTTCGGCGAGCACCTGAAGAGTCACGGTCTTTCCGGTTCCCGTGGCCCCGGCGACCAGTCCGTGCCGGTTGAGCATGGACAACGGGATGGAGATCGGAGTCTCCTTCGAGGGGTCCTCGCCGTCGAGGGCGACCCCCAGGTCGAGGGTCGGCCCATCGAAGGTGTATCCGTCTTTGAGTGTCTGCAGTGCCTGCTCAGTCATGAGTCAATCTTTACACAGCAGCACCGAGGTGGTGGAGGAATTCTGCATGGATCCGCAGGTCCGTTCCCAGTTCCGGATGGAAGCTGGCACCCCACACCGACCCCTGCCGAACGAGCACGGGCACATCGTCATGACGGGCGAGCACCTCGGTGTCGGGCCCGAGTTCGAGGATCTGCGGAGCCCGGATGAATGTGCCCTCGACCGGTTCGTCCAGGCCATGGACAGTCAGCGGAGCGGTGAAGGACTCGCGTTGTCGACCGTAGGCGTTGCGGGCCACGGTGACGTCCAGGCCGCCGAGGCGGTCGTACCCGCCCAGCGAATCGTCGCTGAGCCGGTCGGCCAGGAGAATGAGCCCAGCGCACGTGCCGAAGACCGGCAGACCGCCTGACATCCGTTCGCGCAGTCTCGCGAAGAGATCCGTGCCGGCGGCGATGCGCACCATGGCTGTGGACTCTCCGCCGGGCAGGATGAGTGCATCGAGGCCGGCGAGGTGTTCGGACTTGGTGACCCTGAGGGTGTCGACCCCCAGGGAGCCGAGCATGAGCAGATGCTCACGGAAGGCTCCCTGGAGGGCGAGGACGCCGACTCTCACCAGCCGCGCTCGGCCAGGCGGTGCGGTGCGGGGACATCGGCGACGTTGATGCCGACCATCGCATCGCCGAGCCCGCGCGAGGCCCTGGCCACTGCGTCAGAGTCGTCGAAGTGCGTGGTCGCCTCGACGATGGCCTTCGCACGAGCCTCCGGGTTGCCGGACTTGAAGATGCCGGAGCCGACGAAGACGCCGTCGGCACCGAGCTGCATCATCATCGCAGCATCTGCCGGGGTGGCGATGCCGCCGGCGACGAAGGTCACGACGGGCAGACGGCCGAGGCCGGCGACCTGCTTGACCAGATGGTACGGGGCGGCGATCTCCTTGGCCGCGACGTAGAGCTCGTCGTCGCTCTTCGCCCCCAGCGCACGGATCTCGGAGTTGATGGTGCGCAGGTGGCGCATCGCCTCCGAGACGTCACCGGTGCCCGCTTCGCCCTTCGAGCGGATCATCGAGGCGCCCTCCTGGATGCGGCGCAGCGCCTCACCGAGGTTGGTCGCACCACAGACGAACGGCACTGTGAAGACGGACTTGTCGATGTGGTTGACATAGTCGGCAGGGGAGAGGACCTCGGATTCGTCGATGTAGTCGACACCGAGGGTCTCGAGAATCTGGGCCTCGACGAAGTGTCCGATGCGGGCCTTGGCCATCACCGGGATGGATACGGCACCGATGATCGAGTCGATGAGGTCGGGGTCGCTCATCCGCGCAACGCCGCCCTGTGCGCGGATGTCGGCGGGGACGCGTTCGAGGGCCATCACGGCGGAGGCACCCGCGGCCTCGGCGATGCGTGCCTGCTCTGCGTTGACGACATCCATGATGACGCCGCCCTTGAGCATCTGAGCCAGTCCGGTGTTGAGCAGGGTCTGTGTTTCGGTCATTGTGGTGCAAGTCCATTCACTGTCGCGGAGTCGATCCGGGTCGACGAGGGCGAACAGAACCGAGCGATCTCGGTCTGCTGCCCAGCGTCGGAGGGATCGTGTTTCTTCGGAGTGAACGGCCGTTCCAGACCAGCCTAAACCGATGAGTGGCTCAATCAGAGAGCCAGAAACATGCCAGTATTTTAGGCCAGACGGTCATGGCCGTTCTATGATCGACCGATGGTCACGAAATCGCGGCACGGCACCCGGGCCGAGGGCATCGCCCTGCCGGTGAACGTCGACAGGCGACTGCCGACTCCGCTGCCGGATCAGCTCACTCAGGAGCTGCGTCGTCTCATCTCGGACGGGACTCTGCACCCGGGGGACGCGGTGCCCTCGAGCCGTCGTCTGGCCACACACTTGGGGATCTCCCGCGGCAGTGTGGAGACAGCGTATGCGCAGCTCGCCGTGGAGGGGTTCCTCATCGCCGCCGAGCGTTCGGCGACGCGGATCAATCCCGAGCTGCCGGCCGCTTCGACACCTGTGCCTCAGCGCAGAAGCATCCCGGACTCGCCGAGGCGGCGGCTGCGCAACTATGTCGACCTGCGTCCGGGATTCGGCGGTGACGATCCTCTGCGTGAGCCGGCATTTCGCCGGGCGTGGAGGGAGTCGCTCGACGTCGATCCGGGGCCGATCGATCCCTTGGGCCAGCCCCGGGCCCGGTGGGCGATCGCTGACCACCTGCGGCTGACGCGTGGGATGGCCGTCGATCCGGACGAGATCATCCTCACCAGCGGGTCTCGTGACGGTCTGCGTCTGCTGCTGAGCGTCGGCGTCTCCGGGTCCATCGCCGTGGAGAACCCCGGATTCCCCGGTCTGCGTCAGGCGATGACCGACCAGCATCTCGTGCCCCTGGACATGGTCGGTTCCTCGCCGGCACCGGCCGATGTGGGTGCGGCCGTCGTGACGCCGAATCACCAGTTCCCGCACGGAACGCCGATGCCGGTCGACCAGCGTGCGCGTCTGCTCGATTGGGCGGTGCGGGGTGATGCGCTGCTCATCGAGGACGACTACGACAGTGAGGCACGGTTCACCCGCACCGTGCTGCCGACCCTCTTCGATCTCGCCTCATCGACCGGCAGCAGCGCACAGGTCGTCCACATCGGCACCTTCTCCGCTCTGCTGACCTCGGCCGTATCGACCGGGTACGTGATCGCTCGCGGACCGATCGCGGAGCGGCTCATGAGCATGCGCGCGGCCCTCGGACCGGCGTTCTCACCGATTCTGCAGATGGCCATCGCCTCCTACCTCGGCTCCGGTGGGCTGCGCCGTCGCATCTCCCGTGGTCGGCGACGACTCCGGACCGCCGAGGAGGTCGTGTCCGAGATCGGTCCGATTCCCGGTCTGGTCCACGACGGTCGCACGCTCGTCATCGAAACGTCTCAGGAACAGGCCGCGACACTGCTGCGCGGGCTGGCCGAGCGCGGCATCCTTGTCGCCTCTCTGGCCCGCGGCTGGACCGGCGGCGATGAAGTCAGGCACGGTCTGGTCATCGCACATTCGAATGTCGAGGCGTCTGTGCTGCGGGAGGCCTTGGGAGAGGTGAAGACCCAGTTGAGTAGGATTCAGTCATGAGGAATTCCGGGTTTGCTGTCGACGGCATCATCAAGCTGCTGCTGGCCGTGGCCGGCTTCATCTTCCTCGGTGGGCTCGAGGACTTCTTCCTCGCCCCACGCTGGCTGGTCATCACCGCTCTGGTGCTGCTGTTCCTCAGCGCCGCCACCCAGATCTCCTATGCCGTGACCAAGGGAGAGAAGCGCTATCTGAGGTTCCCGATGGTCTTCGACGCCCTTGTCATCGTCGCTGTCGTCGTCGGCCTCATCCTCGCGGCGGCGAGCAATCCGGCCGGTGCCTGGATACTCTTCGGACTTGTCGGTGTGGGCTCATTGGGCATCGCCGTGGTCTTCACGACCGGCGAGAACGGCCCGTCGTTCAGCGACGACGAGGCGCAGACCTCCTGAGCGGGGCGAAGCGTGCGGCGGGGCGGTCAGCGGTTGAACGCGATGGCCGCGATATGACCGTCCGGAATGCCGTCGGCGAGATCGTGGATGTCGACATCAGGGTGCGGTGAGTTCGGGTGCGGCCCGGCGCCGATGTAGTCGAGACCGGGGTCGCGAGCCAGGCCGGTGCTCAGTGCTTTGAGGAACGCTTCGGTGCGCGCCCACACGCGGACGAAGCCGGCGGCGAAGTCGTCGTCGGGAAGCTCGTCGAGCTCAGCACGTTCTCTTTCGTGAAGCAGCTGCATCGCCTCGAGAGCGACCTCACGTTCGGGGATCGCTTCGATGTCGAGTCCGACCGGGTCGTCGGAGACGGCGACGAGGACGAGGCGACGAGACCTCGAGACCGAGAACTCGCACTCGTCGTGGCGCGGTTTGCCCGCTGAATCGAGGCGGATCTCGATCGCGGCGGGATCCTGATCCAGATGCGCTCCGAGCACGTGGCGGAGGACGACACGACCGGCAGACCAGGTGGCGGCCGCCTCGGCGTCGAATTCCTGTGCATAGTTGCGTTCCTGCTCGGTGAGCACGGAATCGTCATCGCGTGCCCACGCCGCCTCCGCCGAGGTATCGGCGAGGACGAGGGTGACGGGAAGGTCTGTGCGCAGTTCGGTGAAGCTGGGGTGGTGCGCCATCGATCAGCGGCCCAGGGCCTTGTTGATCTTCTTCAGTTTGCGGCCCAGGACGAAGATCCGCACCGAACCGATGATCCCGGCGATGAGGATGCCCCCGATCGCAGCGAAGAGCATCGCCACGCCCAGAGGGAGTTCGAACTGCCAGCCGAAGTACTGGAACTCGGCCGGGACGTTGTTCTGCAGAATGAAGATGAGCAGCAGGACGACGATGACGGCGCCGAGGATGAGGGAGACCCACATGCCCGCCGACATTCCCGAACCGGCCTTCGCCGATGGCAGCTCGCCGGTGTGTCCCGCCGGAGGCTGCGTCTGTTCATGCTGCTCGTGCGGGGGCATCTCCCGAGTCTTGTCCACCGCAGCGGTCTCGCCCGTCGCGGGAGTATCGCTGCCGAGGACTGAATCGGTTTCGGCCAGGAGCTCTTCGGGCGTCTGCGAATCGCCACGCGGGTCTTGAGTGCTCATGCGCCCCATCATAACTGCTGATAGGGCGGTGAGGTCAGGAACCCAGAAGGAGAGTTCAGGAACACAGAACGAGTCCCGGCAGATGACTGCCGGGACTCGTTCTGTGTTCCTATCGGACGATCAGATGATCACCCGATGACTCGTCCAGTCGATCAGACGGTCTTGCTCAGCGAGGAGATGATCTCATTGAGCGTGGCCGAAGGGCGCATGACGGCTTCGGTCTTCACGTCGTTCGGGTAGTAGTAGCCTCCCAGATCGACGGGGCTGCCCTGCACCTCGAGGAGCTCGGCCACGATGGCGTCCTCCTTCTCGGTCAGTGCCTTCGCCACGGGAGCGATGGCCTCGGCCAGAGCTTCGTCCGAGGTCTGCTCGGCCAGCTGCTGGGCCCAGTAGAGGGTGAGGTAGAAGTGGCTGCCGCGGTTGTCGATCTCGCCGACCTTGCGCGACGGCGACTTGTTCTCCTCGAGGAACTTGCCGGTCGCGGCGTCGAGGGTGTCGGCCAGCACACCGGCCCGCTCGTTTCCATGGACGTTGAACTCGTGGCGGAAGGATTCGGCCAAGGCGAGGAACTCACCGAGAGAGTCCCAACGCAGGTGGTTCTCTTCGACGAGCTGCTGCACGTGCTTCGGAGCGGAGCCGCCGGCGCCGGTTTCGAACAGTCCGCCGCCTGCGATGAGCGGAACCACGGAGAGCATCTTCGCCGAGGTGCCGAGTTCGAGGATCGGGAACAGGTCAGTGTTGTAGTCGCGCAGCACGTTGCCGGTCACCGAGATGGTGTCCTTGCCCTCACGGATGCGGTCGATGGAGAACTGAGTGGCCTCCACCGGGTTCATGATGCGGATGTCCAGGCCCTCGGTGTCGTGGTCACGCAGGTACTCCTCGACCTTCGCCTTGATGTTGCGGTCGTGGGCGCGGGTCTCATCGAGCCAGAACACGGCCGGGGTCTCGGACAGGCGGGCACGGGTGACGGCGAGCTTGACCCAGTCGCGGACGGGGATGTCCTTCGTCTGGCAGGCGCGCCAGATGTCACCGGCAGCGACCTCGTGGCTCATGAGCACATCGCCGGCGGAGTTGACGACCTCGACGGTTCCGGCCTCCGGGATCTCGAAGGTCTTGTCATGGCTGCCGTACTCTTCGGCCTTCTGCGCCATGAGACCGACATTGGGCACGGTGCCCATGGTCCGCGGGTCGAAGGCGCCCTTGGCCTGGCAGTCCTCGATGACGGTCTGGTAGACGCCGGCGTAGGAGGAGTCGGGGATGACGGCCAGAGTGTCCTGGGTCTGGTCATCCTTGTTCCACATCTTGCCGCCGACGCGGATCATCGCCGGCATAGAGGCATCGACGATGACGTCGGAGGGCACGTGGAGGTTCGTGATGCCCTTGTGCGAGTTGACCATGGCCAGGTCCGGTCCGTCGGCCAGCCCCTTCTCGATTCCGGCCTTGATCCCGGCAGCCGCATCGGCGGGCAGGGTGTCGAGTCCGGCGAGGATGGCGGCCAGTCCGTTGTCGGAGGTCAGCCCCGCCTCGGCGAGGACGTCACCGTATTCGGCGAAGACCTCGGGGAAGAACGCCTCGATGACCTTGCCGAAGAGGATGGGGTCGGAGACCTTCATCATCGTGGCCTTGAGGTGGACGGAGAAGAGGACACCGTCGGCCTTGGCCGCGGCGATCTGGTCCTTGACGAACTCGTCGAGGGCTGCGGCGTTCATCTTCGTCGAATCGACGATCTCGCCGGCCAGGACGGGCAGGGACTCCTTGAGGACCGTCGTCTCTCCGGCGGCGGTGCGCAGGCGGATCGACAGGGTGTCATCGGCCTCGATGACCACGGACTTCTCGTTGTCGCGGAAGTCTCCCGATCCCATGGTGGCGACGCGGGTCTTCGAGTCGGCCGACCATTCGCCCATCGAATGCGGGTGAGCCTTGGCGAAGTTCTTCACGGCCTGCGGAGCGCGACGGTCGGAGTTGCCCTCACGCAGCACCGGGTTGACGGCCGAACCCTTGACCTTGTCGTAGCGTGCCCGAACGTCCTTCTCCTCATCGGTCGAAGGCTCTTCCGGGTAGGCAGGCAAGTCGTAGCCCTGCGACTGCAGTTCGGCGATCGTCGCCTTCAGCTGCGGGACGGAAGCGGAGATGTTGGGCAGTTTGATGATGTTGGCATCAGGGGTCTTGGCAAGTGCGCCCAGCTCGGCCAGGGCGTCGCCGACCTGCTGGTCTTCGGGCAGACGGTCGCTGAACTGGGCCAGCACGCGTGCGGCGAGAGAGATGTCTCTGGTCTCAACCTCGACACCGGCCGACGTGGCGAAGGCTTCGATGATCGGTTTGAGCGAATACGTCGCCAGAAGCGGCGCTTCATCCGTGCGCGTGTAAATGATTTTAGCCATAGTTAAGGACCACTCCGCATCTTCTTGGGGTTTATCGCCCTCCATCCTACCTTCTGGGCCATTTCGGTAGGCGGGCCAGTCCGATGAGGGTGCTCACATCTGACGGTGGCACCCGGTAGTCTTCTGTGTCGGCACGGACAACAGAAAGAGGACGACAGTGGCCAAACTCTACTTCCGGTACGGGGCGATGAATTCCGGCAAGTCGACCGCTCTTCTGCAGGCGGCCTTCAACTACGAGGAACGCGGCCAGCGCGTGCTGCTGGCCAAGCCCCTGATCGACACCAAGGGCGCATCGCAGATCGTGTCCCGATTGGGCGTGACCCGTGAGGTCGACTTCGTCATCCCCGCCGACGGCGACGTCGAGCGGATCTACGCCGAACATGCCGACTATGTCGACCACGATGCCCTCATCGAGTCCATCGATGCCCCGAAGATCCCGGTCGCGTGTCTGCTCATCGACGAAGCGCAGTTCCTCAGCCCCGTCCAAGTGGATTCGCTCATGCGCATCGCGACCGCCTCCTCGGTGCCGGTGATGTGCTACGGAATCCGCACGGACTTCCAGACGAAGGCGTTCCCCGGTTCGGCCCGACTGCTCGAGATCGCGCACACCCTCGAAGAACTCAAGACGATCTGCCGCTGCGGTCGCAAGGCGATGTTCAACGGCCGCCTCGTCGACGGAGCGTTCATCTTCGACGGCGATCAGGTCGCCATCGACGGCAATTCCGTGACCTATGAGTCGCTGTGCCCGAGCTGTTATCTCGAGTACTCCGGCGGTAGGCTGTCAACGACAGACTCCTGACCGATCCCGACTCAGCTTTCCCGTCGAATCCAGCGCGTCGCCCCCGTCGTCACCAGTCGAAATCCTCTCGCACCTGAAGTTCTCAAGGAGCCTCCATGCGCATCGCCGTCCGTGCCTTCAACGACAATCCCGGTTCTCCCGTCATCGTCTTCGGCAACGCTCTGGGCACCAGGATGCCCTTGTGGACGCCCGTGGCCGCACGTCTGGCCGACGATTTCCAGATCTACCTCACCGACCTGCCCGGACACACCGTGACCGCCGGTGATTCCCTCGCCGAGGCGGCCGCCCCGCTGACGGTCGAAGCGCTGGCCTCCGGTGTCGTCGAGTCCCTCGCCGAACTCGGGGTGGAGTCCTTCGCCTACTGCGGGGTCTCGATCTCCGGCGGCGTCGGACTGACCCTGGCGCTCAACCATCCCGATTCACTCACCGGTCTCGTCGCCTGTGCGACGGCCGAGAAGTTCGGTACCCCGGAATCCTGGGACGAACGCATCGCGGAGGTTCGCTCCGACGGCACACGCGGACTTGTCGATGACACCGCCGATCGGTGGTTCGCCGCCGGATTCCTCGGCGAGGACATCGCCACCGGGCACCTCATCCTGTCCGACCTCGCCCTGGTCGATGACGGGGCTTATATCGCTGCCGCCTCGGCGCTGAAGACCTATGACCTGAGCGGGAAGCTCGGCTCGATCACCACCCCGACACTGGTCATGGCCGGCGCCCAGGATCCCGGCTGCACCCCGGAGGCGATGTCGGCGATGGCCGAGCAGATCGAGGGTGCGCACTTCGTCACGATCCCGGACGCCGCACACCTGCCGATGGTCGAACACCCCGACATCGTCGTCGATCACATCCAGGAATTCTGCGGCGGACTGGGCGAGGACACCGGACTCGACTGAGCCTCGAACGCATCACCTGGGGGACCGTCCTCGCTGGTCCGGTATTCGGGATCGCTGTCTGAGCTCGCACGGAACTGGCAGACTGATGGCATGACTGAGCTGTTCGAACCGCTGACGCTGCGCGGCACAGAGATTCCCAATCGCATCTGGTTGGCCCCGATGTGCCAGTACTCCTGCGAAGCCGAAGACGGAATGCCCGGCCCCTGGCATCTCGTCCACCTCGGCGCCCGGGCGCAAGGCGGATTCGGGCTCATCCTCACCGAAGCCTCCGCCGTCGTCCCCGAAGGCCGCATCTCCCCGCAGGATGCCGGGATCTGGAACGACGACCAAGCCGAATCATGGTCGGCCGTCGTCGATTTCGTCCATTCGCAGGGTTCTGTCATCGGCATCCAGCTCGCCCACGCGGGCCGCAAAGCCAGCACCTATCGACCCTTCTCGGGAGAGCCGAAAGGCAGCGTCCCCGAATCCGCGGGCGGATGGCCCACCCTCGGTGCCAGTCCCATCGCCTATCCGCAGCTGGCCGAGCCCGCGGAGATGACGAAGGACGACATCGCCGAGGTGGTCGCCGCCTTCGCAGCTGCCGCCCGCCGTTCGATCGACGCCGGATTCGACCTCGTCGAACTCCACGCGGCCCACGGCTACCTGCTCCATTCCTTCCTGTCGCCGCTGTCGAACCAGCGCGGCGACGAATACGGCGGCGACCTTGCCGGCCGGTCCCGTCTGCTCCACGAGATCTATGCGGCCGTGCGCTCCGAGGTCGGCGAAAACGTGCCGGTGTTCGTGCGCATCTCGGCCAGCGAATGGACCGAGGGCGGTTTCGACGTCGCCGAAGCCGCCGAGGTCAGTCGTGCCCTGTCGGTCGCCGGGGTCGACCTCATCGACGTCTCCTCGGGCGGGAACTATCCGGTGCGGATCCCCATCGGCCCCGGCTACCAGGTGTCCCTGGCCGCGGCGATCCGCGCCGAAGGTGTGCCGACCGGCGCCGTCGGACTCATCACCGATCCGAAGCAGGCCGAGACCATCCTCAGCACGGGACAGGCCGATGCGATCTTCATGGCCCGAGCCGCTCTGCGCGAACCCTCGTGGCCGCAGCGTGCCGCCCACGTCCTCGGAGTCGAACCCGGACCCTACCCTCCGCAGTACACCCGCGGAGTCTGGTGACCAGTTCCTGAACAGTTCACAGCATCAGCACAGAATGAGGAGTGTGGAAATGAATACGATCGACACCGAACACGTCGTCATCCGCTCTATCGCGGTCTCCGACATGGCCAACAACGTCTACCTGCTCACCGCCAAGGAGACCGGCTCCCAGGTGCTCATCGACGCCGCCGACGACGCCGAGGCGATCACCGAGCTCATCGGCTCGAGCGCACAGGACACGGAAGCCGAACCCACGCTGCGGGCGATCATCACCACCCATCGGCATTGGGATCATATTCGGGCACTGCCGGCCACCTCGGCGAATCATCCGGAAGCGATGACCATCGCCGGAGCCGCGGATGCGGCCGCCATCACCGAGGCGGAAGGAGTGGAGATCGCGCATTCCGTCGACCACCTCGACGTCGGGGACTTCGGCGGCTTCGTCCTCCAGGCGATCGCACTGCGCGGGCACACTCCCGGTTCGATCGCACTGCTTCTGCGCGACGGGGGCCAGACGATCCTGTTCTCCGGCGACTCGCTGTTCCCCGGCGGGCCGGGCAAGACCTGGTCGGCCGAGGACTTCACCTCTCTCATGGACGACCTCGAGGCCCGGGTCTTCGATGAGCTTCCGGACGAGACTCTTGTGCTGCCCGGGCATGGGGACTCGACGACCTTGGGCGACGAGCGTCCGAAACTGGGGGAGTGGCGCGAACGCGGCTGGTGACCCCAGCTCGGTCCTCAGCTCGGCAGCGCCGCGAAGCCGATGAGCGCCCAGGCGATGGCTGACAGACCGACGGCGATGATGCCGATGTTCCAGCGCGTCTCGATGACACGCCGCCCGCCGGGGTTGGCCAGTTCTGCGTCGCTGAGCGACGAATAGCGTTCGAATACGGAATCGACGGCCGGGCTCGGGTTCTCGACGAGCCTGCGCATACCGTGCTCATCCTTCTCCCACTTCTTGCCCTTGCCGGACAGCGACCATGAGGCGTACGTCTTCTCGTGGGTGCGCACGCTCAGCCCGAAATGGGTTTCGAAGCCGTCGACGAGGTTCCACGGGATCGTCACGGTCTGCAGCGGATTCACGAGCACGAGCTGCTGTCGGTGCAGCTCGACACGGGGATACCGGTAGAAGACGCAGACCATAGTGCCGACGGCCAGCGGGATGCCCGCAGCGGCGAGGCCGCGCAGAGTGAAGTCGCCGAGGACGATCGACGCCACGCCGAGGGCGCAGAGGCCGGCGACGACGACGAACAGGACGGTCGAACTCGTCGTCCGCACGATCGTCGGCTGAATGTTCCCTGAATGGGGGTCGATCTCACTGTTGGCCACCTGTACATCCTATCCATTGAGACTCGAAGTTTCGTGCATATTTCCGTGGTCTCGAAACGGTAACAATTGTCGAATATGCTCAGTATGTGGACTCGGTCACAGTGCTGATTAGATTAGCTTTGATGCATTCCATGTGAGAAACATGAAAGCGGTCACACTTCCGGCCTGGAAGTGGAATGACCGGAGTGCGCCCCGGACTTGGGGCGCAGGCAAGAGGGTTACTCGCCCTATGACAACAAGGAGAGAACGTGAACAAGCGCTTCCTCGCGGCCGGAGCATCCGTCGCCGCAGCAGCAATGGTGCTCACTGCCTGCACGCCCCCCGGCGGCAACGACGAAGAGGGCGGCTCGGACGACTCGATCGTCAACGTCGGATGGAACGAGTCCTTCCGCTCGATGAACACCATGACCGCGAACGGCAATGCGGTGTCCAACGCCATCCTGACCTACATGATGAACGACAACTTCGGGTACTACGACGGAGACCTCGAAGTCCAGGACGGCGCACTCGGATCGGTTGAGCAGGTGTCCGAAGACCCGCTCAAGGTCAAGTACACCTTCAACGACGATGCCAAATGGTCGGACGGCACCCCTGTCGACGCTGCTGACCTCGCCTTGACGTGGGCCGGCACCTCGGCGAACTTCAACACCGTGGAGTCGAACAACGCCGATGACGGCAGCGTCAAGGAGAACGACGCCAAGACCGTCTACTTCGACTCGTCGACCGCCGGTTCGGCACTGATCAAAGACTTCCCCGAGATCTCCGACGACGGCAAGGAGATCACCTTCGAATACTCGAAGCCCTACGCCGACTGGCAGACCGAGTTCGGCGTCGGCGCCGACGGCGTCGGTGTGCCCGCCCACATCGTCGCGAAGAAGGCGCTGGGCGTCGACGATGCAGCTGAAGGCAAGCAGGCCATCCTCGACGCGATCAAGGACAAGGACACCGAGGCGCTGTCGAAGATCTCGAACACCTGGAACACCGGATTCGACTTCACCTCGATGCCCGATGACGAGGACCTCCTCGTCCACTCGGGCCCGTACAAGATGACGGACTTCGTCGAAGGCCAGTACGTCACCCTCGAACTCGACGACAACTACTCCGGCCCGCTCAAGCCGAAGGTGAACACGGTGACCGTCCGTTACAACGGCGACCCGATGGCCATGGTCCAGGCGATCGAGAACGGCGAGGTCGACGTCACGCAGCCGCAGGCCACAGCGGACGTGCTCTCGGCTGCCGAAGGCCTTGACGGGGTGACCGTCGACGCCGCTGACGGTGCGACCTACGAACACGTCGACTTCACCTTCGACAACAAAGGATCCTTCGACCCGGCCTCCTACGGGGGCGATGAGGACACGGCGAAGAAGGTCCGTCAGGCCTTCCTCAAGACGGTGCCTCGTCAGGACATCGTCGACAAGATCATCAAGCCGCTCAATGAGAACGCTCAGGTCCGCGATTCCTTCACCCAGGCGCCGGGCTCGCCGATGTACGACGGGATCGTCGAAGGCAACGGTATGAAGGATCTCGAGAGCGTCGACATCGACGGGGCGAAGAAGCTGCTCGAAGACGCCGGAGTCGACAGCCCGAGCGTCCGCGTGATGTACGACAACACGAACTCCCGTCGTCAGCAGGAGTTCCAGCTGATCAAGGAATCGGCCGAGAAGGCCGGCTTCAAGATGGAGGACGTCGGAGACGTCAACTGGGGCACGCGCCTCGGCGACGGCACCTACGACGTCTCGCTGTTCGGGTGGCAGTCGGAGGGCACCGGAGTCACGGACACCGATGCGAACTACCGCACCGGTGCTCAGAACAACTACGGTGGCTACTCGAACGAGAAGACCGACAAGATCCTCGACAAGCTGCTGGTGTCGTCTGAGGACGAGCAGGAGGATCTGTCGACCCAGCTCGAGAAGCAGCTGACCGAGGATGCCTTCGGTGCGCCGATCTTCCAGTTCCCCGAACTGACGATCTACCGCGACAGCATCAGCAATGTGAAGTCGACCTCGGTGTCGCCGACGATGTTCTGGAACTACTGGGAGTGGGAAGTCAACTGATCCGCACCTCGTTGCGGTCGGTTCTTCTCCACCCCAGCTGCTGTGGGGATCACTGTGTGATCCCCACAGCAGCGTTTTCGGAAGATTGAAACGGAAACCCCCACTATGATCAGATTCATCCTCAGACGACTCCTGTCGACCGCACTCGTGCTGCTCGTCGTCACCTTCGTCCTCTACCTCCTCCTCAACGTCGCCCTGGACTTCTTCTGGGATCTGCGGTCGAGCACCTCACCGAACATCGAAGCGCTCTATGAGTCCCGTCGTCGGCTCCTCGACCTCGACACCCCTGCGGTCGTGCGGTACTTCAAATGGCTCGCGGGTGCGGGTGGCTGCCTCGTCGGGCAATGCGATCTCGGCATCGCGTGGAAGTCCGGTCAAGAAGTCACCGATCAGCTGCAGGGCGCGATCGTCAACACGGTCAAGCTCATCACCGCTGCGACCCTGGTCGCCATCATCCTCGGCGTCGCCGTCGGCATGATCTCGGCGATCCGTCAGTATTCGGGTTTCGACTACTTCATCACCTTCGTCTCGTTCCTCCTCTACTCGCTGCCCGTGTTCTGGGTCGCGGTTCTGCTCAAGCAGTACGGAGCGATCGACATCAACAACTTCATCAACGATCCGACGCTGAGCTCGTGGTGGCCGATCATCATCGCCTGTCTGGGCATGGGGCTGTTCTGGATGGGGGCATTCGGCGGCAGCGGGAGACGTCGCGTCATCACCTTCGCCACCGCCGCCGTCGTCACCTTCGCCACGGTCTACTACATCCTCGCCAGCGGATGGCTGCAGGAGCCGAGCATCGGCATCGTCGGCATCATCGTCATCGGCTTCGGTGCGGCCGTGGTCATGACCTTCCTGTCGACCGGTCTGCGCAATCGGCGGGTCCTCTATGCGACCCTGACCACCGCGGCCATCGGCGCACTGCTCTACATGCCGCTGCAGTACCTCTTCTACTACGTGGAGATGAACTGGCTGTGGATGTTCGGCCTGTTCGTCGTCGCGATCGGCGTCGCCCTCGCAGTCGGACTCGCGTTCCGCGGACCAGATCCCTGGGACACCGTGCGCACGACCAGTTTCACCGCCGCCATCATCGCTGTCCTCATCTTCGCCGACAGGGTGCTGCGAGGATGGCGGGAGTACTCCGATCATCCCGCTATCAACAATCGACCGATCGCGACGATCGGCGCGGCCACACCCAATGTCGACGGCGACTTCTGGATCAGCAACCTCGACAACTTCACCCACTTGCTGCTGCCGTCGATCGCGCTGATCCTCATCTCGTTCGCCTCCTACACCCGCTACACCCGCGGATCCATGCTCGAAGTGATGGGTCAGGACTACATCCGCACGGCGCGCGCAAAGGGTCTCAACGAGCGCACGGTGATCATGCGACATGCCCTGCGCAATGCGCTGCTGCCGCTGGCGTCCATCGTTCCCGTCGACATCATCACGATGATCGGCGGCGCCGTCATCACGGAGACGATCTTCGGCTGGAACGGTATGGGCAAGCTCTTCATCGATTCGATGCGGCAGTCCGAACTCGATCCGATCATGGCGTACATCGTCATCACGGGTCTGCTCGCCATCATCGCCAACCTGGTCGCGGACTTCCTCTATGCCGTCCTCGACCCGAGAATCCGAGTGAACGCATGAGTACCAACAACGACAAGCAACAGGCAGACGTCCTCGATGAGGTCGGCGACAACGCCATCGAAGCCAAGGAGACCGAAGGTCTGTCCCAGGGGCGGATAGTTCTGCGCAAGTTCTTCCGGCACAAGGGCGCCATCATCGGGCTCGTGGTCTTCGCCGCGGTCGCAGTCTTCTCCTACAGCGCCCTCGGCGTCGGCCCCATCCCCGGATGGTGGATCCACAGCCACACCGCATCGGGGACCGTCGTCAACCCCGGGGGCGCACCGACCTGGACGACGTCGAACATCTTCAGCCCCGGATCGCATCCGTTCGGACAGGACGAGATCGGCCGCGACAACTTCGCGCGGGTGATGAAGGGCACGCAGATCTCCATCATGGTGATGCTCATCATCGGAGCCGTCTCACTGGTGATCGGGACGCTCGTCGGCGCGCTGGCCGGCTACTACCGCGGATGGGTCGACTCCATCCTCATGCGCGTCACCGACGGTGTGATCATTCTGCCGACGATCGTCGTCGGCGCCATCCTCGGCAAGCTCGTCTCGGGCACCGGCGGTGCGATGCTCGGTGTCGTCCTCGGCGGTGTGCTGTGGACCGGGCTGGCACGTCTCGTCCGCGGTGACTTCATGTCGCTGCGCGAACGCGAGTTCGTCGATTCGGCACGTGTGGCCGGAGCAAGCGACTTCCGGATCATGTTCAAGCACATGCTGCCGAACGCGATGGGTGTCATCATCGTCAATACGACCCTGCTGATGAGCCAGGCCATCGTCCTCGAAGCGGCGCTGAGCTTCCTCGGCTTCGGAATTCAGCCGCCGGACATCTCGCTGGGCCGACTCATCAGCGATTACCAGACCGCCTTCGCCACTCGTCCGTGGCTGTTCTGGTGGCCGGGCCTGTTCATCATCGTCATCGCTCTGTGTGTGAACTTCATCGGTGACGGTCTGCGCGATGCGTTCGACCCGCGGATGAAGACCATCCCGAGCTGGAGGAAGATGAAGAAGGCCGAGCGCATGGCGCAGAAAGGGGCGAAGTGATGGCTGAGAAGACAGCAGATGCCCGATCGCAGTCGGAGAACGGGTCCCCGATCCTCGAGGTCGACGACCTCGGAGTGAATTTCTGGGTCGGCGACGAATGGTGGATGGCCGCCGAGCACCTCACCTATACCGTGAATGCGGGCGAGGTCCTTGCGATCGTCGGGGAATCCGGATCGGGCAAGTCGCAGTCGAGCATGTCGCTGCTCGGTCTGCTGCCGAGCAACGGCCGCGCCACCGGTTCGGCCAAGTTGGGAGGCACCCAGCTCATCGGTATGCCACCGGAGCACATGCAGAAGGTCAGGGGCAACGAGATCTCCGTGATCTTCCAGGAGCCGATGACCGCGCTCAACCCGGTCTACACCGCTGGCTTCCAGATCATGGAGACGCTGCGCGTCCACCTCGAGATCGGGCCCAACGAGGCGAAGGAACGGGCACTCGAGCTCATGCGCCTCGTCGAGATTCCGGACCCCGAGGACCGGTTCCACTCGTTCCCGCACCAGCTCTCAGGAGGTCAGCGCCAGCGCATCATGATCGCGCAGGCTCTGGCCTGTCAGCCCAAGCTGCTCATCGCCGACGAGCCGACCACCGCGCTCGACGTGACGGTGCAGGCCGAGATCCTCAAGCTCATGCGGGACCTGAAGTCGAAGCTCGACGCCGGAATCATCCTGATCACGCATGACATGGGAGTGGTGGCCGATATGGCCGACCGGATCATCGTCATGCGAGCGGGAAAGGTCGTCGAAACCGGGACGGCGGAGGAGATCTTCTACGACCCGCAGCACGCTTACACCAAGCAGCTCCTCGACGCGGTGCCGCACCTCGGTGCCGGAGAAGACGGTGCGGTGTTCGGCTCGAGTCTCGACGATGTCGGGGCCACCGCCTTCGGACGCCGCGGAGCTGACGAGACCGATCCCCACCACGACGGTTCCCGCGATTCGCTGGATGCCACGCATGCGGGTTCGGCGACCGTGGCAGAAGGGGGTGCGAACCGCACGAACGATCTGGACTCCGAATCCCGGGAGCTCGCCGAGGCGGGTCGGGACGATCACCGCATCGAAATGGACTCGACAGAGACCTACTACCATCCCGGTTCGCAGGCGGACTTCTCGAAGCCGTCGGCGCTGCAGCTGCGCGACGCCGCGATCGAGTATCCGGCATCGGGGCGGAAGAAGGCCTTCCGCGCCGCGCACCACATCAATCTCATGATCGCCCCGGGAGAGGTCGTGGGACTGGTGGGGGAGTCGGGGTCGGGCAAGACCACGATCGGGCGCGCTGCTCTCGGGCTGCTGCCCACGGTCGAAGGCGACTTGGTCGTCAACGGCACGAGCATCAAGGGGCTGAGCAACAGGCAGATGCGTCCCCTGCGCAAAGAGGTCGGGATCGTCTTCCAGGATCCCGGCTCCTCGCTCAACCCGCGTCTGCCCGTCGGCGAGTCGATCGGCGAACCTCTGTATCTCCACGAGGGGATGAAAGGTCCGGAGCTGAGCAAACGGGTCGAGGGGCTGCTGACCGCAGTCGAACTGCCGACCTCGATGCGCAACCGCTATCCGCATGAGCTCTCCGGCGGTCAGCGTCAGCGCATCGGCATTGCCCGCGCCCTGACCCTGCGTCCGAAGCTGCTCATCGCCGATGAGCCCACCTCGGCGCTCGACGTGTCCGTGCAGGCGAAGGTCCTCGACCTCTTCGAAGGTCTGCAGCAGGAGTACGGCTTCGCGTGTCTGTTCATCAGCCACGACCTGGCCGTGGTCGAACGCATCGCCGAACGTATTGCGGTGATGCGCCACGGCTACCTCGTCGAGATCGGCAAGTCCTCACAGGTCGTGTCCAATCCGGTCCACCCGTATACACAGCGTCTGCTGTCTGCGGTCCCGGTGCCGGACCCGAAGGAGCAGCGCAAGCGCCGCGAGGCCCGCGATGCGGTCCTGGCGGCCACGATGAACGCCTGAGTCCGACCGAACTGACGGCCACCTGCACGCGAGAGCGTGCAGGTGGCCGTATAATTGTCTGTTGGGTCCGGGCTGGACCGATCTCTCTATCTCAAAAAGGTTCTTGATGACTGAAGCCATCACACGACGGGACAACCGCCGAAACGTAGCAATCGTCGCACACGTCGACCACGGCAAGACCACGCTGGTCGATGCCATGCTCCGGCAGACCGGTGTGTTCAGCGAACACGGCGACTTCGCCGAACGCGTCATGGATTCAGGCGACCTCGAACGCGAGAAGGGCATCACCATTCTCGCGAAGAACACCTCCGTCCTCTACAACGGCCCCTCGGCCGGCGATGACCCCATCGTCATCAACGTCATCGACACTCCGGGCCACGCCGACTTCGGCGGAGAGGTCGAACGCGGACTGTCCATGGTCGACGGCGTCGTCCTCCTCGTCGACGCATCGGAAGGTCCGCTGCCGCAGACCCGCTTCGTCCTGCGCAAGACGCTGGCCGCGAAGTTGCCCGTCATCCTCGTGATCAACAAGACCGACCGGGCCGACGCCCGCATCGACGGAGTCGTCGAGGAAGCCCAGGACCTGCTCCTGGGACTGGCCTCCGACCTCGCCGACGAAGTGCCCGACCTCGATGTCGACTCCGTTCTCGACGTGCCCGTCGTCTTCGCCGCCGCGAAGGCAGGTGCCGCCTCCCTCGAACAGCCCGCCGATGGAGCGGTCCCGGACAACCCCGACCTCGAGCCGCTGTTCAAGACGATCCTCGAGACGATCCCGGCACCGGAGATCAACTCGGACGGCATCCTCCAGGCGCATGTCACGAACCTCGACGCCTCACCGTTCCTCGGCCGTCTGGCGCTGCTGCGCATCTTCGGCGGCACCCTGAAGAAGGGGCAGCAGGTCGCCTGGGCCCGCGGTGACGAGATCAGCTCGGTGAAGATCACCGAACTGCTCGAAACTCAGGGCCTCGACCGCGTGCCCGCCACCGAGGCTTCGGCCGGTGACATCGTCGCCGTCGCCGGCATTCCCGACATCATGATCGGTGACACGCTCACCGACATCGACAACCCGAAGCCGATGCCGGCGATCGTCATCGACGATCCGGCGATCTCGATGACCGTGGGCATCAACACCTCCCCGCTGGCCGGCCGTGAGAAGAACACGAAGGTCACCGCCCGCATGGTCAAGGACCGCCTCGACCAGGAGCTCGTCGGCAACGTCTCGCTCAAGGTGGTTCCGACCGAACGCCCTGACGCCTGGGAGGTCCAGGGGCGCGGTGAGCTGGCTCTGGCCATCCTCGTCGAGCAGATGCGCCGTGAAGGATTCGAGCTCACGGTCGGCAAACCTCAGGTCGTGACCAAGCAGGTCGACGGCAAGGTCCACGAACCCTTCGAAGAGCTCACGGTCGACGTGCCGGAGGACTACCTCGGCGCCGTGACCCAGCTGCTGGCTGCCCGCAAGGGCGTCATGTCGACGATGACGAACCACGGCACCGGCTGGGTGCGGATGGAGTTCAAGGTTCCCGCCCGCGGCCTCATCGGCTTCCGCACTCGGTTCCTCACCGAGACCCGCGGCACCGGAATCGCGAACACGATCTCGGCCGGTTACGGACCGTGGGCCGGCAACATCGAGTTCCGGATCAACGGCTCTCTCGTGGCCGACCGCGCCGGATCCGTGACCCCGTATGCGATGATCAACCTGCAGGACCGCGGCACCTTCTTCGTCGAACCGACCTCCGAGGTCTATGAGGGCCAGATCGTGGGCGAGAACTCCCGCGCCGACGACATGGACGTCAACATCACGAAGGAGAAGAAGCTGACGAACATGCGTTCGGCATCGGCGGACAGCTTCGAGAACCTCACCCCGCCGCGCAAGCTGACCCTCGAGGAGAGCCTCGAATTCGCCCGTGAGGACGAATGCGTCGAGGTCACCCCGGGTGCCATCCGCATCCGCAAGGTCGAACTCGATCAGAAGGAACGCGCCAAGCTCTACGCGAAGCTGCGTCGCCAGAACGCCTGAACCGGACTCCTTGATCCGGCAGCACCGAATGACCTCGAGCACCCAGGAACCAATGACTGTTACGCCACGCGTCCTCCTCGTGCACGCTCATCCCGACGATGAGACGATCACGACGGGCGGCACGATCGCCGCGTTGGTCTCCGAAGGTGCCGAGGTCATGGTGCTCACCGCCACCCGCGGCGAGGGCGGCGAGGTCATCCCGGCAGAGCTGAAGCAGCTCGAGGGTGACCGTGCCGGTCTCGCCCGGGTCCGCGAGCAGGAGATCGCCGAGGCGATGCGCGCCCTCGGGGTGCGCATGCACACCTTCCTCGGCGGGACCACGCGCACCTTCGAGGATTCGGGCATGGAATGGGGACCGGACGGGCACGCCCGACCAGCGGCATCGATGACCGACAACGCACTGTGCGCAGCTGATATCACGACCGTGGCCCGACACATCGCCGCCGTCATCGATGCCTTCGAACCGCATGCGGTCATCACCTACGCCGCCAACGGGGGCTACGGCCACCCCGATCATGTGCGCGTGCACGAGGCCACGAGTCTGGCCGTCGACCTCGCCGAGTGGCGGGCCGGTCGGCTCTTGTGCGTCGATACCCCCACCGAGGTGGCCCGCCGTTCGTTCGACCCCGACCAGGACGGGTTCGCCGCCACAGGTTTCGTCGCCGCCGAGACGATCCCCGCCAAACCTCCGGTCGGGCAGATCGTCGTCGACCAGGACGTCGCCTCGGCGCTGCCGTCCAAACGGGCGGCACTCGCGGCCCATCGCACCCAGGTGAGCGTGTCCGGCGACTTCTTCGCCCTGTCGAACGGTGTCGGCCAGAAGATCGGCGATCGCGAATACTTCTCGATCGGTGCAGGGACTCCGATCCCGTCCGAGATGCTGACCGCCGGACCGGCCCCGCACGTGCTCACCGGACTCGACATCGCCGCGGTCGACGCCCAGGAGAGCGCGGCAGCGGCCGCGCCTGCCCGACGTCGTCGCGAGCCGCGGAAGCCCGGAATCGTCGCCTACCTCCACGCTGCCGTCCTCGGACTGCTCATCGCCTTCCTCGGCACCATGCAGCACCTCAACGTCACTGTCGTCGATGTCGGTGCGACCCCGATCATCGTGCCGTGGGGACTCGCGCTGGCGCTGGCCCTGGCCGCGGCGGGCCTGTGGCACCTGAAGACGATGTACCGCAGCAGCGCCCCGATGCTTCTGGCTGCCGTCATCATCGCCGTGCTGTCCTTCGTCTTCGGCCAGCCGAAATGGCTGCCCGGCGCCGATATGATCGTCACCGGTCTGCTGCGTTCCGTTGTGTGGCTGCTCGGACCGATGGTCCTGGCCGCTGTCTTCTCCTTCATCAACGTGCGCCGGCGCGATCGCACTCGCTAGACTCGTCCGAACCGCAGCGAATCAGTCGATATCGACACCCTCGGGAGAATGATGCCGACCAACACCTTGTCCGATGGACCTTCGAACCCCGGCGGGCCCGACCCGTCCCGCAGGGATGCCCGGACGAAGAAGATCTGGCCCTTCATTCTCCTGGCCGTTCTCGTGCTTGCCGCCATCTATGTGGTGATCGGCTTCTTCAGCGGACGTGTGCTGGCACCGGGCACGACCGTGGCCGGAGTCGACATCGGCGGGAAGTCCGCGACGGAAGCCGAGAACACCCTGCGCAACGACCTGCGCGATGACGCAGAGAAAAGCATCGTCTTCAAGGCGGGCGAGCCGACCGCGGAGCTCGACCCGGAGGAGGCCGGAATCACCGTCGACGCAGAAGCCACCGTCGATCGCGTCACCGGCTTCAGCCTCGATCCCACCGTCATCTGGCACCGGCTCTTCGGTGATGACGACGTCGACCCCGTCATCAAGGTCGATGAGGAGAAGTTCGACAAGGCAGCGGCGAAGGTCGCCGAATCACTGGCCGTCGAACCGACAGACGCCGAACTCGAGTTCGACAAGACCACACCGAAGGTCACGGACGGCACGAAGGGCCAGACCGTCGACTCCGCCGCCGTGCGCACCGCCGTCGACGAACACTGGCTGCGCACCGAGGATGCTCTGCCGGTCAGCCCGACGCGCGTCGATCCCGAGATCACCACGGCCGAAGCCGAAGACATGGCCGACGGATTCGCGAAAGACGCCGTGAGCAAGGACCTCACGATCACGGCGAAGCCTGGGAAGGATGCGGACTCCGAAGTCAAGGGGGGTGACCTCACCGTATCCCCGAAGACCATTGCGAAGACTCTGACATTCGAAGCCGCGGACTCGAAGCTCAAACCCGTCTTCGATCAGGAGGCTCTGCAGAAGTCCGTGCTGGCCGCGAACAAGGACATCGGGCGACCGGCCGAAGATGCGAGTTTCGAGATCAAGGACGGCAGACCCGAGGTCGTGCCCTCTCGTGACGGAATCGGCATCAAGGCCAAGGAGCTCACCGGCGCAGTCACCGACGCCATCAACGGCGAAGAGGACAAGCCGAGCGTCACCCTGGCCTCCGTCGAACCCGAGTTCACGACGAAAGATGCGAAGAAGGCAGATGTCTCCGACACCGTGTCTCACTTCTCCACCGGGTACAGTTCCGAGCCCAACCGCGATACCAACCTGCGGGTAGCCTCGAAGAAGGTCTCCGGCACCGTGCTCCAACCCGGCGAGCAGTTCTCCCTCAACGAAGCACTGGGCCAGCGCACAGCGGCCAACGGCTACAAACCTGCCGGCGTGATCTCGAATGGGCAGATGAAGGAGGACTACGGCGGCGGCGTCTCACAGGTGTCGACGACACTGTTCAACGCCGCGTTCTTCGCCGGATTCGACCTCGACGAGCATCAGGCGCATTCGCGCTATATCTCCCGATACCCGGAAGGCCGGGAGTCGACCCTCGACTGGTCCTCGATCGATATGAAGTTCACGAACAACTCGAAGACTCCGGTCGTTCTCGACATGTATCTCAAGGACGGAGAGGTGCATGCGAAGGTCTTCGGCGTCAAGAAATACGATGTGTCCGCCGACGCCTCGGACCGGTTCAACCACACCTCACCGGGGTCGATCACCGAAAGCGGACCGTCGTGCACTCCGCAGTCGCCCAAGGGCGGCTGGTCGATCCGGATCACCCGGACCATGAAGGACATCAGTTCGGGGCAGACCACACAGGACGGATTCACCACGGTCTACCGGCCGGTGAAGAAGGTCGAATGCAAGGGGTGAGCCCTCGCTTCAGAATTCCGGCCGGCTGACCGGTCAGCGGGCTGCGGCGTACCAGGACCGATGTCGGACAGTCGCGCCGAGAGAGGCGAAGAGGTTCAACGACGCCTCATTGCTCGACTCGATGTCGACGAGGTAGGACCGAACCCCGCGCTGAGACAGCAGCGCCGCCGCAGCTGCGGCAACTGAACGCCCGGCACCGCGTCGCCGCAGATCGGGACGGGTGATGAGGTTGGTGATGACTCCCCATTTGCTGCGCTCGACCACTCTGCAGGCCGCAACCATGGTCCGGGAGCCATCGGGATGCTCGGCATAGGCGGTGACGAACTCACACGGCTGATCGGCTTCGATGAGTGTCGTGAACGCCTCAGCCGAACCCGGTGCTTCACCGGGGCTGCGCTGCGACGTCCACGCGGCGAAGTGTTCGGAGGTCGGCGCATCGTTCACGTCGATGAGCAGACCGGCAGCGGCCGCCTCGGCGGGGGAAGACACACCACCGGCGGCCTCGCTCGTGGCGCCGGTGAGCAGCAGGGTCGCCTCTGAAGGGGTGTAGCCGCGGGCCGAGAGCAGGGGAGCGAGCCCTTCGCACTCGGGAGCCAGCGCGGCGGAATCGTCGGCCGAATAGATCTGAATGCGACTGGGCTCGCCTCGGGTCCGATACCACTCCTCGACGGCGTCGAGCCCCTGTTCCCACCCGAGACCGGTGTCGGAGATGGGCAGGCACGAATTGGCTCGGCGGGTCGCGGACTCCGAATGGCGCAGCAGCCAGCCCTTCTGCAGCAGGCTGACCTCGGCGGCCGCCTCGGTGCCTTCGTTGCGCAGGTTCTCCACATGCAGCCAGGACACATCGCGGGGCAGCCAGGCGGCCGCGGAGATGCGCCGCAGATCCACGGCGGAGACGATCTCGTGGGTGCGTCCGGCTTTGGTGGGAGCCGGGGGCACCTCGTGGACGAGGAGGATCTGGGCACGGGCGATGCGCAGGGGGCCGCGCTTGGTATCGATCTCGAGTCCCGCCTCGTCGACGGCTGTGACGACGCCGAGGGCATCGGACGTCGAATGGGTGTCACCGGGGTCGAGCGAATACCGCACGACCACTCGTCTGCCGGGCTGCAGATCGTCCACGTCTGGCCTTCCTCCGCGAAATTGATGCCCTCCCACCCTATGACACGCTCGCCCCGGTCGGGCGCAGTCAGCAGCGGCGATGTCAGATGCAATGCGAATCACCTGAGACCGGTGAGCACAGGAATCCCCCGGAGGCGTATTGTGGGAGGCATATGCGCACCATCTGTGAGTCTTTCGAGGAGTCAGCCCAGTGACGTACATCATTGCCCAGCCCTGTGTCGACCTCAAGGACAAGGCCTGCATCGACGAATGTCCCGTCGACTGCATCTACGAGGGCGAACGCAGCCTGTACATCCACCCCGACGAATGCGTCGACTGCGGCGCGTGCGAACCCGTGTGCCCCGTCGAAGCCATCTTCTACGAAGACGATGTGCCCGATGAATGGGAAGAGTACTACAAGGCCAATGTCGAATTCTTCGACGACCTCGGTTCGCCCGGCGGCGCCGCGAAGCTCGGCAACACCGGCAAGGACCACCCGATCATCTCCGCCCTGCCGCCGCAGAACCACGACGACTGACCGATGACGAACACCTTCGGACTCAACCTCCCGGACTACCCCTGGGACCGACTCACGGAATACCGCAACCGGGCCGCCGAGCATCCCGACGGAGTGTGCGACCTGTCCATCGGCACGCCCGTCGACCCCACCCCCGAAGTGATCCGTCGTGCCCTGTCGGAGGCCGGAGATGCGCACGGCTACCCGACGACCGCCGGAACGGCGCAGCTGCGTGAAGCCATCGCCTGGTGGTATGAGAACTGGCATTCGGTCGACCTCGACCCCGCTGCCGAAATCCTGCCGACCGTCGGCTCGAAGGAGCTCGTCGCCTGGCTGCCCACTCTGTTGGGGCTGCGCGAACGCGGGCTCGCCGTCGCCTGTCCCTCCGCCGCGTACCCGACCTATGAGATGGGGGCGACCATCGCGGGTGTCGAATGCCGCCGCATCGACGCCGCTCAGGTCGTCGACGGAGTCTCGCTGGACGGCATCGGTCTGCTGTGGATCAACACCCCGAGCAATCCGACGGGTGAGGTCCTCGACGTCGGCACCCTCGCCGAGGTGGTTCGCCGTGCTCGCGCCGCCGGAGTCGTCGTGGCGTCGGACGAATGCTACGGACTGCTCAACTGGGAATCCGATGAGCCGGCACCGAGTGTGCTTGCAGCCGCGGGGGAGTCGAACGCCGGCGTGCTGAGCGTGTACTCGATGTCGAAGCAGTCGAATCTCGCCGGCTATCGAGCGGCGTTCGTCGCCGGCGATGCCGAGCTCATCTCGGATCTCACCCGCTCGCGCAAACACGCAGGCATGATCGTGCCCTTCCCGATCCAGGAGGCCATGGTCGCCGGACTGCGCGACACGGAACACGTGCTGGCGCAGAAGGAGACCTACCGGGCGCGGCGCGAGCAGCTGCGAACTGGGCTCGAGGAGTTCGGATTCCGCATCGATCATTCGACCGCGGGTCTCTACCTGTGGTCGACAGCAGACAAGAACTGCTGGCAGTCCCTGGCTGACCTCGCCGAACTCGGCATCGTCGCAGGTCCCGGTGAGTTCTACGGATCGGCGGCTGCCGACCATGTGCGAATTGCGCTGACCGCCACCGACGAACGTATCCGGTCCGCGGCCGAGCGTCTTCGGGCCGCCGTACAATGATTGCGGGGGTGGGGTACGGCGCTTGTGAACCACCGGTTTCCGAGCGTCCGCTAAGGCACCGCTAAGACTTCGTGCAGGCCAAAAAAACTGTTATTTTACCTGGTCAGAAGTATTACCGACCAGTATAAGAAGCGTGCAGTGATTTTCTGATTCCCGCAGTTGTCGGTAGTCTTTGAAAGAACTGTGCAAAACACCTCAGGAAGTTCTTGGGGTCGGTCAACGGTGAGGAGATCGAATGACTTCGGAGGCGAACCTCAGGATCGCTGATACGGAGCTGACACTGCCCGAGGTGTCAGCAACGGCGGGCAACAACGGATACCGTATCGGCTCTCTGCTGAAAGAGACCGGCGCGGTCACATACGATCCAGGGTTTGCCAACACCGCAGCCACCTCGTCGTCCATCACCTACATCGATGGTGACAACGGTGAGCTGCAGTACCGCGGGTACCCGATCGAACAGCTCGCGGAACAGTCGAACTTCGTCGAAGTCTGCTACCTCCTCATCTATGGTGAGCTGCCGACGCAGGAACAGTACGACGCCTTCGACGCTCGCCTGCGCGGACACACCATCGTCCACGAGGACCTGCGACGCTTCTTCCGTGCGTTCCCGTACGACGCTCATCCGATGCCTATGGTTGCAGCCGCCGTCGCGGCTTTGTCGACGTTCTACCAAGATGACCTCGATGTCTTTGACGAAGATCAGATCGACACGTCGTCATTCCGTCTGCTCGCGAAGATGCCGACCATCGCAGCTCTCGCGCATCGGAAGAACATGGGGCTGCCGGTCATCCACCCGGACAACTCGCTGAGCCTGGTGGAGAACTTCCTGCGCGTGAACTTCGGCGTTCCCGCTGAGGAATACGAACCGGATCCGCTGGCTGTCAAGGCCATGGATCAGCTGTTCATCCTCCACGCCGATCACGAGCAGAACTGCTCGACCTCGACGGTTCGTCTCGTCGGCTCCTCGCAGGCCAACGTGTTCCAGTCGATCTCGGCCGGAGTCAACGCCTTGGCCGGACCGCTGCACGGCGGCGCGAACTCCGCCGTGCTCGAGATGCTCGAGCAGATCGCGGCCTCCGATGACGGACCGAAGAAGTTCATGGAGCGCGTGAAGAACAAGGAAGACGGCGTTCGTCTCATGGGCTTCGGTCACCGCGTGTACAAGAACTACGATCCGCGCGCGAAGATCATCAAGAAGACGGCCGACGAGGTTCTCGCCCGCTCCGGCGGCGACCCGCTGCTCGAGCTTGCTCAGCAGCTCGAGGAGATCGCGCTGGCCGACGACTACTTCGTCGAGCGCAAGCTCTACCCGAACGTCGACTTCTACACGGGTCTCATCTACAAGGCCCTCGGCTTCCCGACGAATATGTTCACCGTGCTGTTCTCGGTCGGTCGTCTGCCCGGCTGGATCGCTCAGTGGCGCGAGATGATCAAGGACCCCGAGACGAAGATCGGCCGTCCTCGCCAGATCTACACAGGCGAATACAACCGGAACTACACGGACATCAGCGAACGCTGAGTCCTTCAGCTCAGCCGGCCACACGTCAGCGACGTGACAACGGACGGTCGAGCCCCACCTCGGCGCATGTGTCGTCGAGCCCACGCAACGGCGTCGGAGCAGAATCTTCTGTCCGACGCCGTTGCGCATTCTCGGCTCGGTCTCGTGCAGGCGCTCTTTGCTCGGGCTCGTGCAGCCGCTCTTTCCCCATCCCGCACCGGTAGTGCCACTTCGCGTCGCAGGAGGCTTGTCCTACAGGTACTGACGCATCCATCATCCTTCGTGCCACATCCACCTGCAGGAACACGGTGGTATGCAAGTACGGGTGGGTGATGCGGGGCTTCCCGGCGAAGAACCGACGATGTGGGATGCCTGGCGTCGGCGAGGAGTGAATGCGCTGAGGGCGCGTCCACATGATGTGAACGCGCCCTCAGCCGCAGTGCCGCGGCGCGGTGTCGCTGCGAACGGCCAGCCTGCCGATCAGTGCAGGTCGGGGTTGAGCTCGATGCCCTTGGAGTCGCGGGCGATCGCCTCGACGGTGCCGGTGACGGAGTTGCGGCGGAAGAGGATGTTGTTCTTCCCGCTGAGCTCGGCGGCCTTGACCACGGCATCGCCTTCGCCGGGGACAGTCACGCGAGTGCCGGCAGTGATGTAGAGGCCCGCTTCGACGATGCAGTCGTCTCCGATGGAGATGCCGACACCGGCATTCGCACCCAGCAGGCTGCCCGAGCCGATGGAGATGCGATGAGTGCCGCCGCCGGAGAGCGTGCCCATGATCGAGGCTCCGCCGCCGATGTCCGATCCGTCGCCGACGACGACGCCCTGCGAGATGCGGCCCTCGACCATGGCCGAACCGAGGGTGCCGGCGTTGAAGTTCACGAAGCCTTCGTGCATGACAGTGGTGCCGGGAGCCAGGTGAGCGCCGAGACGGACACGGTCGGCATCGGCGATGCGCACACCGGAGGGGATGACGAAGTCCGTCATCCGCGGGAACTTGTCGAGCCCGTAGACGGCGACGGGACCGCGGGCGAGCAGTTTGGCGCGAGTGGCCTCGAAGTCCTCGGGCGAGCAGGCGCCGAAGGAGGTCCACACGACATTGGCGATATGACCGAAGATGCCGTCGAGGTTGACGTCGTTGGGTGTCACGACGCGGTGGGACAGTGCGTGCAGACGCAGGTAGGCATCGGCCGCCGAGGCGGGACCGGCGTCGAGATCGATCGTGGTCGTGACGACCTCGGAACGGGTGCCGCGGGCCTCATCAGTGCCCACCAGCGCGTCGAGTCCGTCATCGGCGGCGCGGGCGGTGGCGGCCGCCTCGGCCGTGTCATGGGTATCACCGCTGCTCAAGGCGGGGTACCAGACGGAGAGGACGGTATCGGAATGGATCGTGGCGAGTCCACGTGCGGAAACAATGCGTTCTGTCATGCCTCAAGCCTAGACGGTGGCGCCGTACTAGGCTAAGAGACATGACTGTCGATCCATCTGCTGAGACTGATGCCATATTCGCGCCTGCCGGAGACCTCGGTGAATATCTGTTCGTCGCACTGGGCGACCCGGCCGAACTCACCGGTCGTCTGTGCGCCGTCGAATCCGTGTCCGGGAACGAAACCGTCCTCGCCGATGCCGTCGTCGACGTGCTGGAGAGGATCAGCGCAGGGCCGGGGCCGGATCTGGAGATCCTCCGCGACGGAGACACCATCGTCGCGCGCACGAACCTCGGCCTGGCCGAACGCATCGTCGTCGCCGGTCACCTCGACACCGTTCCCGTCGAAGACAATCTTCCACCTGTGCGCACCCATATGACCGGAGAGAACTACCCCGCTGATGAGGTCGTCTGGGGTCGGGGCGCCTGCGACATGAAGGCCGGAGTGGCGATGCAGCTGGCCACGGCAGCCGCACTGACCGCACCGAATCGGGACGTCAGCTGGGTCTTCTACGACCACGAAGAGGTCGATGCCTCACTCAACGGGCTCGGCCGCGTCTCCCGCAATCATCCCGATTGGCTCACCGGAGACTTCGCGATCCTCGGCGAACCCTCGAACGCCTCCGTCGAAGGCGGCTGCAACGGAACCATCCGCGTCGACGTCACCACCACCGGAGTCCGCGCCCACTCGGCACGGGCATTCATGGGCGTCAACGCCATCCACTCCGCCGCCGAGGTGCTCACCAGGCTCGCCGAATTCGAGACCGACACCGTCACGGTCGACGGCCTCGACTACCGCGAATCCCTGTCCGCAGTGAACATCCGCGGGGGAGTCGCCGGGAACGTCGTGCCCGACGAATGCGTCGTCTCCGTGAACTACCGCTTCGCTCCGAGCAAGTCCGCCGCCGAGGCGGAGTCCTTCCTGCGCGAGTTCTTCACCGGATTCGACGTCGTCGTCACCGATGCCGCAGAAGGTGCGCGCCCCGGACTCGACAGGGACATCGCCCAGGACTTCATCGACACGCTCGGACTGTCCCCGGCCCCGAAACTGGGCTGGACCGATGTGTCCCGATTCAGCGCACTCGGAGTTCCGGCGGTGAATTTCGGTCCCGGCAACCCGCTGTATGCTCACAAGTCGGATGAGCATGTGAGAGTCGCCGAGGTGGAACAGGCCACCGCAACTCTGCGCAGCTACCTTCAGGGCCGGTGAATGAGATGACCAGATCGACAGACGATTCGACCGGAGACCCGGCAGGCGATCCGACCGGTGACCCCGCAGGTGATTCGGCAGATGCCCCCACCGGCGAGCCGGGCTACTACAGCAAGGGCCCGCTGCGTCTCAGCGGTGACCAGGTGCCGGAGACGACGACGGACCAGCGTCTCCTCGAATCGAAGTCCGGCACCGACTGGGTGCATGAGGACCCGTGGCGCGTCATGCGCATCCAAGCCGAGTTCGTCGAAGGATTCGGCTCGCTGGCCGAGATCGGACCGGCCGTGTCGATCTTCGGATCCGCCCGTCTGAAAGCCGGCACCCGGGCGTATGCGGACACCCGAGAGATCGCCCGCCGCCTCGCGGAGAACGGCAACGCGATCATCACCGGCGGGGGACCCGGAATCATGGAGGCCGGCAACCGCGGAGCCTGCGAGGGCGGGGGAGTGTCCATCGGGCTGGGCATCGAGCTGCCCTTCGAGACCGGACTCAACGAGCACGTCGAACTCGGCGTGAACTTCCGCTACTTCTTCGTCCGCAAGACCATGTTCCTCAAATACTCGCGCGGATTCGTCCTCATGCCCGGCGGCCTGGGCACACTCGACGAGCTGTTCGAGGCCTTCACCATGGTCCAGACCGGCAAGATCACGTCATTCCCCATCGTGCTCGTCGGCACTGACTACTGGAGCGGGCTCGTCGATTGGATGCAGAACACCCTTCTGGCCGCGGGGACGATCAGCGAAGCGGACCTGAACATGTTCACGCTCACCGACGACATCGACGAAGTCGTTGCCGCGATCGGACCGGGACACGGCACGACCTCCGCGGTGTTCTCACCTGCGAACGGCCGACCGTGAGGGGCGACGCCACCGGCCAGCCGGAGGCCGAACGGTTCGAACTGGCCCGCGCCCGGCCCGGCACCCCGGCGATCATGGCCGTGATCAACCGCACCACCGATTCCTTCTACGAATCTGCCGCCACCCTCGATGCGGCGATCGCCGCAGTGGAGTCCGCCACCTCCGCCGGTGCTCAGATCGTCGATATCGGAGGGGTGCGTGCCGGCCGCGGTCGGGGGATCTCCGCGGCCGAGGAGATCGACCGCGTGTGCCCGACCATCGACGCCGTGGCACGGTCCCATCCGCACGTGCTCATCAGCGTCGACACCTGGCGCCATGAGGTGGCCGAGGCCGCCTGCAGGGCCGGCGCGGGACTGCTCAATGACACCTGGGCAGGGGTCGACCCGAAGCTCGCCGAGGTGGCCGCCCGGAATGATGTCGGCATCGTCTGCTCCCACACAGGCGGATTGGATCCGCGCACCGACGCCCACCGCAACCGCTATGGTCTGCAGGCAGGTGACGTCGTCGACTCCACCGTCTCCGGCGTCATCGAGCTCGCCGAGGCGGCCCTGGCAGCAGGGGTCCGCGAGGACAGGATCATCATCGACCCCACCCCGGACTTCGGGAAGAACACCTACCATTCGCTGCGGCTGCTGCGCGAACTCGAACGGTTCACCGCCACCGGCTACCCGGTTCTGCTGGCGATCTCACGGAAGGATTTCGTGGGAGAGGCCATCGGCGAGGTCGGTCCACAGGATCGACTGTACGGGACGATCGCCGCCACCGCGCTGGCCATCGAGAAGGGAGCGGCACTGATCCGCACCCACGACGTGAGAGCCACTGCCGACGCGATCGAGGTGACCGCGGCGATCACCGGTCAAGGCGCACCGAAACACACCGTGCGCGGCCTGCGCTGAACATTCCGCGCAGGCGCCTATGCGAAAATGAGGGTATGCCTCTGTGGATTGTCATCGGTGTCGCGGCCGCGGTCTTCGTCCTCGTTTTCGTCGTCGCGGCGACCTTCAACGCTTTCTCTTCCGAAACCGTCGACGAGGCCGAAGAGCGCTGGACCGGACTGCCTGCGGAGTTCACCGTCGAGGACCTGGAGTCGGTGCGATTTCGGCCCGCACTGCGCGGCTACCGCATGGAAGACGTCGACGAGGCCATGGCGATGCTGCGCGCACGCCTGAGCGAACTCGAATCCGCAGCTGCTTCTGACGGACCGGAAACGGCTGCCGGACCACGATGAGTCGCCCTGCAGACCTGCCCGGAATCACCCTCGCCCCCGAAGTCTTCGACTCCTCCCGCTTCAGCCGCTTCAGCGCTCTGTTCATGAGCCTGCCCGTGTGGCTGCAGGCGGTATCCGTGTACTTCGTCTCCCGCGTCGTGAGCATGTCGATCTTCGCCGCGGTCCTCAAACGTCAGGACCCGGCGAACTGGTCATCGTCGCCGGTGACGACGACGCTCAATGACTTCCTCAACTTCTGGGACGGCGGCTGGTACGGTCGCGTCGCCGACGAAGGGTATCCTCGCGTGCTGCCGCTCGACGAGTCCGGAGCTGTCGCGGAGAACCAATGGGCGTTCTATCCGCTGCATCCCTCGATCGTGGCCACTGTCTCCGACCTCACCGGGCTGAGCTACGAGGTCATCTCGCCGATCGTGTCCACGATCGCCGCGGGTCTGGCCTCGATCGTCATTCTCCACCTCTTCCGCAAATACGTCGATGCCGGTCAGGCGCTGATGGGACTGGCTCTTGTCATGTTCTTCCCGCCGGCCGCGATCTTCTCCACCGGATATGCCGAATCTCTGACTCTTCTGCTGCAGGTGATGGCGCTCTTCCTCGTCGTCGAGCGACGCTATCTCACCGCGATCCCGGTCGTGACCTTCATGGATCTGTCGCGGCCGATCGGCGTCGCGTTCTCGTTCTTCATGCTCTTCCACCTCATCGACCGCTTCCTTCGCCGCCGCAGCGATCCGTATCCGACCGGCGAGGTGGTCCGGTCCTGGACGCTGGGCGTGGCCTCGTGCGCGGCGGCACTCATCCACCCGATCCACGCGTGGTGGGCGACCGGATCGCTGACGGCCTATACCGACACCGAGGCGGCCTGGCACACCGGCGAGACCACGTTCGTCGTCCAGTGGGTGGCAAGGTCGATCAGCCTCATCGGTCCGCTCGGGCCGGTGCTGCTCGTCATCGTCATCGCCGGAATGCTCGCCCTGATCTTCTCACCGGCGGGAGCGCATATGGGGCGGACGCTGCAGCTGTTCTGCCTCGGCTACGGGCTGTATCTGCTCATCTTCTTCAATCCCCAGACCTCCACCCTGCGTCTGCTGCTGCCGCTGTTTCCGATGGCGCTGACGCTGGCGCTGGTGCGCTCACGAGGGTATCGGGCCGCGATGCTGGTGGCCTATATCCTGCTTCAGATCGTGTGGGTCGCTTATCTGTGGCACTTCACTCCGCCCGCCGACCTGCCTCCGTGATCTCCAGCTGACCTGCCTCCGTGACCGTCAGCCGATCCGCGCCGCGACTGCCCACAGGGTCGAAGAGTTGCGAAGAGTTACCGGGAACGCGCGGATCATGGAATAATCGTACGTACATCATTCGGTCCACCTGGTGTGAACCGTCTTTGCATGACAACGGAAGGAAGAGCCCATATGGCAGCCCAGAAACCCCGCACCGGCGACGGACCTCTGGAAGTGACCGAAGAAGGCCGAAGCATGGTGATGCGGCTTCCAGTCGAAGGCGGCGGTCGCCTGGTGATCGAACTCAGCAGAGACGAAGCCACCGGACTCCACGACACTCTCGCCCAGACACTGGGGCTCTGAGCCGACGGCCGCAGCACACGGCCGAGCGGACACTCACGAACAGCAGAGACTTACCTGTAAGTCTCTGCTGTGCTCGTTTCACCGGGCCTTCTGCAGAAGCAGCAGCCCTTCGCCGATGGGCAGCAGCACCCGTTCGAGGTTCTCCTGTTCTGCGATGCGGTTGAGCATGCTGCGCGCAGCCTGGGTGCGAGGACTGCGATCGACGGGATCTGCGACAGCGCCTTTGAGGAGGGTCTTGTGGATGACCAACAGGCCCTGAGCGTCGAGCAGACGCAGGGAGGGCTCGATCATCCTCTCCAAACTGCCCGGCTCCACGTCGATGAAGACCATGTCATAGGCCGACGGGGCGAGTCGTTTGAGCACCTCTTCGGCACGGCCGCTCATCAGACGCAGCCGACCAGGTCTGATCCCGGCCATGTCGACGAGATCCCGTGCGGCGCTCTGGGTCGTGGAATTCGTGTCGATCGACGTCAGTATCCCGGCGTTGGGCATGCCGCGCAGCAGCGACAGGGTCGAGGTTCCGACGCCGGTGCCGACTTCGACAGCCGCGACCGGCGTGAGGAGGCGGGCCAGGAGAGTCAGGGTCTTCGCCGTGGTCTGGGAGACCGGGCCGATCCCGAACTCATGTGAATGGGTGCGAGCGGCGTCGAGCAGCGGATCGGGACCGTTGAACTGTTCCGAGAAGGTGAGATCACCTGCATTTTCGCGTGCCAACCGGCCCCTCCCTTCTGGTGCTGAGTCTTCCCAAGTCTAACCGCATCCGGGTTCGATTCCGTGGGTGCGCCACAGCTGATCGAGTTCGTCGACGTCGAGGAACGCCGAGCGTTCGACGCGCTCATGCGTATGGGCGGTGCCTTCGTCGTCCCAGTGGGTGCGGGCTCGAGCGAAGATCTCGGGCGGCAGGAGACCGGTCGCATCGACGACTCGCCACCACGTGACGTTCGACCCGAATTCCCGCATCACCCGACCGACGTAGCGGGGTGAGCAGTCGGCGACTGCGCCGACCGTGCCGTAGGCGACGACACGAGCGGCGGGAACGAGCTCGACGATGCGCAGCACCCGTTCGACGGCTATCTCGTCCACTGCACCTCCCGGCGGGATCGGATTGTCGAACCTGTGCTGACCATGAGTCGATGCTACCGCCGTCCACGGTAGACTTGAGACCATGTTCGGTATCAACGGCACCGAAATGGTGATTCTGGTCGTTGTGGCCTTGGTCGTCATCGGACCCAAACGCCTGCCCGAATACGCTCAGAAGCTGCGGGACCTCGTGCGACAGATGCGTCGCATGGCCGAAGGCGCGAAGGACAGCGTCCGACGCGATTTCGGCGACGACTTCAAGGACGTGGACTGGCAGAAGCTCGACCCGCGTCAGTACGATCCGCGCCGGATCGTGCGTGAGGCCCTCGTCGAAGAGGACGCGGCCATCCGCGAGTCCAAGCGTCAGGAACGTTCCACTCAGGAAACGTCGCCCGCTGAGTCCGCAGGCGCTGTGACGTCGACTCAGACCGACACCGAGGCGACCCCTGCCCGGGAGAAGTCACCCATCGAACGGTTCCAGGCCCAGGTCACCCTGCGCGACCGTGCCGACGCGGCGCCGTTCGACCCCGAAGCCACCTGAACCCGGGGCCATCGAACAGCACCGCAGCGACACCGACTCACACCGGGCTCAGGCCCAGAGATCTGCCGGACAGGCCCCGAGTGCGTCGCTTGAGCGACTCAGCGAGAGAGTCGAAAGCCTGCGCCGCAGGCGAATCGGGGCTGCCGAGCACGACCGGGGTGCCCGCGTCCGATCCTTCCCGCAGACGAGTGTCCAAGGGAATCTGAGCGAGCAGCGGAACCTCGTGTTCGAGGGTGGCGGTGAGGTTCTCGGCCACGCTGGCACCTCCGCCGGAGCCGAACACCTCCATTCGAGTGCCGTCGGGCATCTCCATCCACGACATGTTCTCGATGACTCCCGCCAGCGTCTGCTTCGTCTGCGTGGCGATGGATCCGGCGCGTTCGGCGACCTGTGCGGCCGCTGACTGCGGTGTGGTGACGACGAGGAGTTCGGATGCGGGCAGCAGCTGTGCCACGGAGATGGCAATGTCACCTGTGCCGGGAGGCAGATCGAGCAGCAGCACGTCGAGGTCGCCCCAGAACACATCCGTGAGGAACTGCTGCAGGGCGCGATGGAGCATCGGACCGCGCCAGACGACAGCCTGGCTCGCAGGGACGAACATGCCGATGCTCATCACCTTCACGTCATGGGCGACCTGCGGCAGGATCATCTCATCGACTCGGGTCGGCTTACCGGAGAGACCGAGCATGCCGGGGATGGAGAAGCCGTAGATGTCGGCATCGACGACGCCGACGCGCAGACCCTTCTCCGCCAGGGACACGGCGAGGTTCGCCGTCACCGAGGATTTGCCGACTCCGCCCTTTCCGGACGCAACGGCATAGACCTTGGTCAGAGACTCAGGACGGTTGAACGGAATATCGCGGGTGCCGGAGCCCTGCAGCTTCTCCTTCATCGCCTTGCGCTGTTCGGGGCTCATCGTCCCCAGCACGACAGCCACCTCGGTGACTCCGTCGACCCGGGCCACCGCGGCCTCCGTGTCCTTGGTGATCGTGTCCTTCAGCGGGCACCCGGCGATCGTGAGGAGAACCGTGACGGTGACCTTGCCGCCGTCGATGCCGATCGATTCGACCATGTCGAGTTCGACGATGCTGCGGCGGATCTCCGGGTCGATGACCCCGGTCAGCGCCTGTCTCACAGCGTCCACAGAGGGACCAGTCATACCCACGTCCTTTCGTTCCCGGGTCCGTGCTCCCGGGCCTTCAACACTACCTATCGGCGGTCGTCTCGTCATCCGCCGCGAGGGCCGCCTCGCCGCTGTTCGGAGGGTCGGGAATCGACGTCGCCGTCCTGCTTCTCCTCTTCCAGCTCCTTGAGCAGATCTTTGAGCTCCGAGCGGATGAAGTCGCGGGTGGCGACCTCACGCATGGCGATGCGCAGCGCCGCGACCTCCCGTGCCAGGTACTCGGTGTCGGCGAGGTTGCGTTCGGCACGCTGCCGATCGTGTTCGAACTCGACGCGGTCCCGGTCGGTGCTGCGGTTCTCCGCGAGCAGGATCAGCGGGGCTGCGTAGGAAGCCTGCAGGGAGAGGATGAGGGTCAGCAGAGTGAAGTTCAGCGACCTCGGGTCGAACTGCCACGACTCGGGCAGCAGGGTGTTCCACAGCAGCCACACGGCACAGAAGACCGTCATCCCGACGAGGAACGCCGGAGTGCCCATGAACCGGGCAAAGGCTTCGGCCCCGCGGCCGAAGGTCTCGGGGGAGACGGTGAAGCTCGGCAGTCGGCGTTTGCTCGACCTCGGGATCTCGAAATCATCGACGGCCATCTCTACCCCCTGCTGCGATCGTCACGACCGGTGGTTCGCCAGTCCTCGGGCAGAAGCTCGTCGAGGACGTCATCGACGGTGACCACACCGACGAGGCGATCATTGTCATCGGTGATCGGCACCGACACCAGATTGTACGCGGCCAACAGCTTCGCCACCTCACCGAGGGGAGTCTCCGGCGACAGAGGTTCGACCTCGGTGTCGAGCATGATGCCGACCGCCTCGTGCGGCGGATGGCGCAGCATCTCCTGGATGTGGACGAGACCCAGATACTTGCCCGTCGGAGTCTCCACGGGCTGACGGCAGACGAAGACCGCTGCGGCCAGGGCCGCCGGCAGGTCTTCCCGACGCACATGGGCCAGCGCCTCGGCGACCGTGGCCTCCGGGGTCAGGATCACCGGTTCGGTCGTCATCAGACCGCCCGCAGTGTCGTCATCGTAGGCCAGAAGCGTCCGCACATCTTCGGCCTCATCGGGCTCCATCAGCGTCAGGAACCGTTCGGCCTGATCATCACTGAGCTCGCCGAGGAGGTCAGCCGCGTCATCGGGCGCCATCTCCTCGAGCACGGTCACGGCTCGTTCGGTCTCGAGTCCCGCGAGGATCTCGATCTGGGTCTCGGCCGGCAGCTCCTCGACGACATCGGCGAGGCGTTCGTCATCGAGGGCACGGGCGACCTGCAGGCGGCGGGACGAGTTCATCTCGAAGAGCACATCGGCGAGGTCGGCGGGCTTCGTGTCCTGATAGGCGGCGATGAGCTGGGTGGCTTCCTGGTCGACCTCGGAATCCACCGGATGGTCGGCGTCCGTCCAGTCGATCTGCTTGGTCTCACCACGGCGGCGGAACGCGGCGAAGGCGCTGCGTTCGGGCACGCGCCGCACGAACAGTCGGGTGACCTCCCAGTCCTTGTTCACCTGCTGTTCGATACCGACATCTTCGATGAGCACCGGTGAGTTGTCCTCCCGCAGGCGCAGACGCCGGTCGAGCAGATCGTTCATCACCAAGGTCTCGGACTCGCGCTGCTCGAAGCGCCGCATATTCACCAGACCGGTGGTGATGACCTGCCCGGAGTCGATTGCGGTGACCCGGCCCATCGGCACGAAGACACGGCGCCGTCCCGGCACCTCGACGACGAGGCCGATGACTCGAGGGGACTGCCGCATCGTCGCACGGTAGACGAGAACGGCGTCGCGGACACGGCCGACCTGATCTCCGAGAGGGTCGAACACGGGGGCGGAGACGAGTCGAGCGACGAAGACTCTTTTCGGTGGACCACTCATGGTCTCAGACTACGTGGTGCGTGGAGATTTCAGTGGTCGCTTCCAGGAATTGAATCCAGATCACATCCGCTGCAGGTGGACGCAGCGGGCGTCGGGTTCCATCCGGACTCTTCTCCTATTCATCAAGCCGTCCTAACTGCTTCATCTCGTTGTCGCCCCATCTCCCTAGGGTCATCTCTCGGCAGAACCCGCCACAGTCGAATACAGGAGAAATCCATGCAGACACGACGAATCCGCCCGCGCACCGCCGCCGCAGGTTTGGGGGCCTGCGCCGCGCTCTCGCTCTTCGCCCCGCTTCTCTCACCGACGGAGGCGGTGGCAGCGGACGCTCCGGCCGAACTCTACGAGGGCCACGTCCAGGTCGACCGCGGCAAGGCCGCCGACCCGCAGAAGTTCACCGGTCAGGTCTTCGACGACGTCAATGAGAACTCGAAGCTCGACGGTGATGAGGAGGGCGTCTCCGGCGTCGCGGTGAGCAACGGAGTCGACGTCGTCCTCACGGACGGAGACGGACGCTACGCGCTGCCCGTGCGAGAGAACATGACCGTCTCGATCACTCAGCCCGCCGGATGGCAGGTGCCCGTCGATGAGGACATGATCGCACAGTTCAGCTACAACCATCTGCCGGAAGGCTCCGGAGACCTCGAGTTCGGAGGCATCGAACCGACCGGTGAGACACCGAAGGCCGTGAACTTCCCGATGATCGAGTCGCAGGCTTCGGCGCAGGACGACCAGAACTGCCCGATCGCCGCCGATACCCAGGCGTATGACACGACCGAGATGGGCTATGCCCGCGACGGTGCCGTCGGCGACCTCGCCGATCGCAGCGACTACGGGGCGTGTGGCGTGCTTCTGCTCGGCGACAACGTCGGTGACGACCTCAGCCTCAATGACGAACTGCGAGACATCTACTCGCAGATGAATGGCCCCGTGCGAGTGGCACCGGGCAACCACGATCAGGACTACGACGCGGTCGATGACTCGCACGCCCTCGACACCTTCCGCGACCAGTTCGGGCCCTCGTACTTCTCCTACGAGGTCGGCAAGACCCACTTCGTCGTCCTCGACAGCATCGAGTACGAGGGCAAGGCGAACCGGAAGAAGTACAAGGAGAAGATCAGTCAGGAGCAGCTGACCTGGCTGGAGAACGATCTGCAGAACGTTCCGCGGAACGCTCAGGTCGTCATCGCCACCCATGCGCCCATCCTCACGCACAAAGACGTCGTCGTCGACAATGCGAAGGACTTCTACGACGTCATCGCCGACTACCCGAACGCCGTGACCGTGGGCGGACACACGCACACTCAGGAGAACCTCGTGGCAGGTCAGACGCGGAAGGAATGGGCCGCGGCCGGAATCGAGAAGCTGCCGAATACACAGATCGTGGCCGGCGCCGTCTCCGGAGACTGGTACTCCGGCGGGCTCAATGCCGACGGACTGCCGTACGCATTCACCCAGGACGCGTCGGAGCCGGGCGTGCTCACCCTCGAATACGACGGTAGCTCGCGCAGCGAACGCTACACCGTGCGAGGCGAGTCCGAAGATCACCAGCTGCTGCTCGGAGTGAATTCGCCCGAGTGGCGCGATTGGGCGCAGAAGGCGCAGGAGTGGCAGGACGCGGACAGGGAAGGCGATGCCCCGGAGGCGGTGTCCGAACGCGTCGTCACCCGCGATGACCTCAGGCAGGGCGAGACCTGGCTGACCTCGAGCTTCCTCGCCGGCACCGCAGACGCCCGCGTGGAGGTCAGCTTCGACGGCAAGGCGCCGAAGCGGTCCGAGCACACTCAGCCGGGCAAGGGCGAAGCCTTGGCCAAGGGCTGGGAATACACCGATCCGTACACGGCCTCGCAGAACCTGCGGACGTCGGGCAATGTGGGCCGGTCGAGCTCGCATCTGTGGCGGACCGCGATCCCGTCGGATCTCGATCTGGGCACGCACACCGCCGAGGTGACCGGAACCGATCGCTACGGTCGTGACTTCACGCAGACGGTCCGGTTCACCGTGGTCGAGGACGAGGCTGCGGCGAAGGCCGAATCGCAGAAGCTGCTGCCTCAGGACGGCTTCGACGCCCAGCAGAAGAAGGAAGTCCGGGACCCGTCGGGTCTCGACTCCGACGAGGCTCAGTCGGCTCGCAACGACTGAGCGCTGAAGAAGGAGCTGAAGCTCAGCGCGGCAGACGGATGACGATGTCTGCGAGCTGCGGAGAACTGAGAGGAGCGGGGCCCGCCGAACGTCTGATCACGGCGGGCCCCGTCTCCGTGATCAGAGTGCGACGAACTCCGAGCTGAAATCCGGTGCGATCTCGCTCAGCGTCGGCGGCTGTCCCCAAGCGCCGTCGACGGGGGTCGCCGAAGCATGGGCGTCGAGGATCGCCAAGCTCAGCGCATCGGCCGCCGCAGCGGAGATCATCACGAGCTCTCGGGTAGCGGCGTCACGGTTGGTGGGCAGATCCTGGGCTCCGGTGGCGATGCCGAAGACCGTATCGCCGTCGAAGAGAGTGTGCGAAGGCTGCACGGCTCGCGAGATGCCGGCATGTGCTCCCGAGGCCATCCGTGTGGTCTGGGCCGGATCGAGTCGCGCGTCGGTGGCGATGATCGCGATCGTCGTGTTCTTCGCCGAGGATCCCGAACCCGGTGACGGTGCGGCGGGAAGTCCGTGGACCGTGGGCAGATCGAGACCGACTGAGCGCAGCAGCGGGTCCAACCACAGACCGCCCGACGGTGTGCCGATCGTCCCCAGCGAATTCGCTGCCACAAGAACCGCGACAGTGGTCCCGCTGGGCAGACGGACGGCGAAGGAACCGAGTCCTCCCCGCAGGGTCTGAAACCCGGACCGAGCTCCTGTACCTGCTCCGATGCTGCCTCGGACTTCGCCCGTTCGGCCGGAGAGCGCCGCGCGTGTCGCCTGTGTGCCCTCGTCCGGCTGCGGCGGGGCGAGGGAACCGTCCCCGCGGCCGAGGTCGTAGATCGCTGCCGCGGGAACGAGCGGAATGACCGTATCGGCCAGTCCGGGAGCGGGGAACCCGAGTCCCGCCTCGGCGAGGGTGTCGACGACACCGGATACGGCGCCCAAGCCGAACGCGGAGCCGCCGGTGAGGACGATGGCATCGGCACCGTAGGAGTGTGTTCCCGGCGCGATGACATCGGTCTCACGGGTGGCGGGACCGCCGCCGCGGACATCGACGCCGATGGTCGACCCGGGTGGGGGCAGCACAGTGGTGATCCCGGTCAGGCGGGCGTCGGTGAGCTCACCGGCATGACCGAGGCGCATGCCGGGGATCTCGAGGATTCCGCGCCCGCGGACCGGGCCGGAGCATGCGTCCCAACCCGGCCTGCGAGCGGCACCCGGGGTCATCAGCGGTCCTGGTGCCGTCCCTGCACCCAGGCTTCGACCTCGGTTCGGGTGCGGGGGAAGTCGGCGGAGAGATTCTCCACTCCGTCGGCGGTGACGAGCACGTCGTCCTCGATGCGGACACCATTGCCGCGGAACTCCTCGGGCAGCAGCAGGTCATCGGACTTGAAGTACAGTCCGGGTTCGATGGTGAAGATCATTCCCGGCTCGATGGTGGCGTCCAGGTACATCTCCGCTCTCGCCTGCGCGCAGTCATGGACGTCGAGGCCGAGGTGGTGGCTGGTGCCGTGGACCATCCACCGGCGGTGCTGCTGTCCTTCCGGCGACAAAGACTCGGCAGCGGAGACCGGCAGCACGCCGAACTCTTCGAGACGCGTCGCGATGACCTCCATGGCCGCCTCGTGGACCTCTCGGAACTTCACGGGACGGTCGGTGTGTTCGGCGGCCACGGCGAAAGCGGCGTCGGAGGCTTCGAGTACGGCATCGTAGATCTTCGCCTGCACCTGACTGAATGTCCCTGAGACGGGCAGGGTGCGCGTGATGTCCGCTGTGTAGAGCGAATCCGCTTCGGCTCCGGCGTCGACGAGGATGAGGTCACCGTCCCGGACCTGGCCGTTGTTGCGGATCCAGTGTAGTGTGCAGGCATTGTTGCCCGAGGCGGCGATCGTGTCATAGCCGACCCCATTGCCGTCGGAGCGGGCAGCGGTTTCGAACGCGGTTTCGACGATTCGTTCTCCCCGGCGGTGTCCGAGTGCGGTCGGCAGCGATGCCACCACATTGTCGAATCCGGCTCGGGTGATGGCGACGGCTTCGCGCAGCTGGGCGATCTCGTGGTCGTCCTTGATCAGGCGCAGCTCGGAGAGCATCTGGGCCAGTTCCGCATCTCCGGCCTCGGACGTCTCGAGATCGGCCTGGACCTGGGTGCGAGCGAGGTCGATGACTCCGTCGATGCGAGTGTCGGCCTGACGGACGAGGCGGACGGAGATGGCACCGAGGTCTTTCGTGATGGCGTCATCGACGGTGGCGGAGTTCGCCGTGGCGATGCCGGTCATGAGGGACATGGCCTCGAGGTCGGCGCGGGGTCCGACCCAATATTCGCCGTAGCGGGAATCGGAGAAGAACTCTTCGGTGTCGGCGCCGGCTCGAGGACGGAAGTACAATGTCACGTCGTGGCCGTCGCCCTCGGGTTCGAAGACGAGAACGGCGTCGGGCTCGGAATCGGCCTCCAGGCCGGTGAGATGGATGAACGCGGAATGGGCACGGAAACGGTAGTCGGTGTCGTTCGAGCGGACCTTGAGTCCGCCGGCGGGAACGACGAGCCGCTCACCGGGGAAGGCTGCCGAGACGGCGTCGCGGCGTGCCGGGGTGAAACCGGCGGCGGCGAGAGCCTCGGCATCGAGAGGTGTGCGATGCCAACCGGAGGCGACGAAGTCGCGGAAGGCGGTGGAATTCGGTCGATGCGAGCGATTGTTCACGCGGTCTGCGAGGTCCTGTGTCGAGTCTGGGAGTTCTGAATTGTGCTCTGTCATACCGCCAGTCTAGACGGGTGGAGTGACATGGTGCGTACAGGTGGAAGTCGAAACGACAGATGCAGATACACTGTGACCATGGTCATCGATCTCCATGTGCACACCGCATTCTCGGACGGGACCCAGACTCCTTCCGAACTCATCTCAGAAGCCTCGATGGAGGGCATCGACGTCGTCGGACTCACCGACCACGACACCACCGCCGGTTGGACCCTTGCCGAAGATGCTGCCCGCGTCTACGGGCTCGGACTGGTGCGGGGAATGGAGATCTCCTGCCGCTACGAGGGCATCAGCGTGCACCTTCTGTCGTACCTGCACGACCCGTACAATACGGGTCTGGCCGAAGTCGTGCAGGAGACGAGGCGGGCCCGCCTCGACCGCACACACCTCATCATCGAAAGATTGGCCGAAGACTATCCGATTGATATGGATGCGGTGCTCTCGGTCTCCGGCGAAGACGCCACGATCGGACGTCCGCATATCGCCGATGCGCTGGTGGCAGCCGGTGTCGTCGAGTCCCGCACCGAAGCGTTCACGTCGATTCTGTCGAGCCACGGAAAGTACCATGTGTCTCTGCCGACGATCGACCCGATCACTGCGATCGGACTCATTCGCGAAGCCGGGGGAGTCTCGGTCTTCGCTCACCCGCGCGCGGCCATGCGCGGCCGGGTGGTCCCTGATTCGGCGATCACCGATTTCATCGCCGCAGGCCTCGACGGACTCGAGGTCGACCACCGGGACAATCCTCCGCAGGAGCGCGAAGCGATGCGGCGGCTGGCGCACGAGCATGACCTCATCATCACCGGCTCGAGCGACTACCACGGCACGGGCAAACCCAATCGTCTCGGCGAGCACGTCACCTCCGACCATATGCTCGCAAAGCTGCTCGAACGCGCCGCGTCACGGCCTGGTGGGGTCGACTTCATCCAGGGCTGAGCCCATACGACAGACCGGCCACGGGCGCGAGAAGTCCGACAGACTGGAAGACGAGCAGGACCGGCGCCGCATCGACATCGACGAGGGGCCCGACCACTCGGTCGGGCCCCTCGTCGGGGTTGTGCGGGGACTCGGTCTCGCCCGCGGACGGATCAGTCCTCGTTGGAGTCGGCGGACGCCGGGCCGCCCTGACCCGACTGTCCGCCCTGCGCACGGTTGACCGGCTTGCCGCCGCGGGTGCGGCGACGATTGCGCTGGCGACGCGGTTTGCGGCCGTCCTCACCGGCTGCCGACGAGGCGTCACGACGTTCGGATGAGCCGCCTCGGCGAGAGCCGGAACGGCTGCGGCCGGATCCGCGACGTTCGGATCCACGGCCCTTTCGTTCTCCGGTGGACTTCTCGTCCTCTGCATCGGAGTGCTGGCGCGGCAGGCGGCCCTTGGTGCCCTTCGGGATGCCGAGGTCGGAGAAGAAGTGCGGGGACGTCGAGTAGGTTTCGACTGGTTCGTCGAAATCGAGTCCGAGGGCCTTGTTGATCAGTCGCCAGCGGGGCATGTCATCCCAGTCGACCAGGGTCATGGCGACACCGGAGTTGCCGGCTCGACCGGTACGTCCGATGCGATGGACGTAGGTCTTCTCATCCTCAGGGCACTGGTAGTTCACGACATGGGTGACATCGTCGATGTCGATACCGCGGGCGGCGACATCCGTGGCCACGAGCACGTCGACCTTTCCTTCGCGGAAGGACTTCAGGGCCTTCTCACGCTGTGACTGGCCGAGGTCCCCATGGAGGGCCTTGACCGCGAAGCCGCGATCCTCGAGCTCGGCGGCGAGCTTGTCGGCGGTGCGTTTGGTGCGGGTGAAGATGATCGTGCGACCGCGGCCCTCGGCCTGGAGCATGCGGGCGACGAGCTCGGACTTGTCCATCGAATGGGCACGATAGACGAACTGAGTCGTGTTCTTGCCCGTCAACGACAGATCCTCATGATCCTGAGCGCGGATATGGGTGGGCTGATTCATATAGCGGCGGGCCAGGGTGATGACCGCGCCAGGCATGGTGGCGGAGAACAGCATCGTCTGACGGTGCGCGGGCACCGCGTTGATGATCTTCTCGACATCGGGCAGGAAGCCGAGGTCGAGCATCTCGTCGGCCTCATCGAGGACGACGGTGCGGACGCGGTGGAGTTTGAGGATCTTGCGACCGTAGAGGTCCAGGAGGCGACCGGGGGTGCCGACGACGACGTCGACGCCGGACTTGAGACGGTTGATCTGCGGGTCGAAGTCCATGCCGCCGTAGATGGTCATGATATCGATGTCGCGCTGCACCGAAGCAGTGACGAGATCGGCCGCGACCTGCTTGGCCAGCTCACGGGTGGGGACGACGACGAGAGCCTGCGGCAGCCGAGTGCCCTTGGCATCGTTCAGGCTGTCCGGAGTCGATTCGGGGTCGGTGGTCACCGAGGCGTCTTCGGTCTTGCCGACGACGCGCTGGAGCAGGGGGATTCCGAATCCCAAGGTCTTTCCGGTGCCTGTCTTCGCCTGCCCGATGATGTCGGCTCCCGACAGCGCCACGGGCAGAGTCAGCGCCTGAATGGGGAAGGGGTGGGTGATTCCTGCCGAGGCCAGCGAGGCCACGATCGGTCCGGCGACTCCCAGCTCCGCGAAATCCGCTTCTGTCTCCGCCATATTCCAAACTCCTTTTAGCGCGTCTGCGCTTGTCATGGTGCGAACCGGTAGTCTTGCACTATGCCCGATTCTGTCCCATTGGCCGGTAATGATGCTGCAACGCTCGCACTTGTCGCGTTCGGCGAGCTGACCGGTTTCGAACGTATGGCCACAAACGCGACGACCGCAGCGGATCTGGACGACAAGGTCATCCTGGCGCGGCTGGCCTCTCAGTCATTCGCGAACTTCGAACAGCTCTCACAGCACATCGATCAGATGGGCCAGGATGTGATCGAGCTCTGTCAGCATTTCGAACCGACCTTCAGCACTCTGGCTGAAAGGACTCGTCCTCGCGACTGGTACGAAAGCCTCATGAAGGGATTCGTCTTCGACGGAATCATGAATGATTTCTACCGCACGGCGGTGAACGAACTCGCGGAGCCCGGATACAGCCTGGCTATTGCAATTCTCGATGATACACGTGCCAGCGAATATGCGCGCAATCGTCTGACCTCCGAAGTGGCCGTCGACACACAGTTGGCCTCACGGCTGGCCCTGTGGGGTCGCAAGCTCGTCGCTGAGACACTGGGGCGGGCCCGCAGTCTGCTCACCGACCCGTTCCTCGGCCTCGACGAAGATCTCGTCGTCGAACTGATCCCGGCGGTGACATCGAACCATTCGAAGCGGATGTCGGCACTCGGCCTCGTCGCCTGACTCCGCATTCCGACGCCGGATTCCACGGCGGGCCCGCGATCATTCGGCTCGCGGACGACTCAGCGAGGGACCTGCGAATCGCGGCGGACGCAGCACAGCCCCGGTCACGATGACCGGGGCTGTGCCGCTGTTGAGATGCAGCTCAGGCGCTGAAGCCCACACGACGCGAGGTCTCGGCACCGATTTCGAGGTAGCCGAGCGAAGCGGAGGGAACGAAGACCTGACGGCCCTTCGTGTCGGTGAAGGTCAACAGCCCCTCGGACTGGATCTTCTCTTCGATGCGGGCGGCGAGAGCCTTCGCATCCTCGTCCGTTTCGACGATGATCTCACGCTGGGTCTGCTTGACGCCGATCTTGATTTCCATGGTGCTCCTTGTGCCGATGCTCGGTGACCGATGACGGATGGGACTGTGTTCAGCTTAACGTCCGCAGGCAGGGGTTTCTTCCCCGCGGATTCCGCTGAGGGCTGAGGGACGGGTGCGAGCTCAGCGTTCGGCGAACGAGCGCAGGCCGCCCCAGCTCATCTGGGTGAGCAGTTCGACGGCCGTGTCGACGTCGATGCCGCGCTGGGAGTCGATCTGTTTGACGACGACCTCAGCGGTGCCGATGAGAGCCCGACACAGAAGCTGCGCCTCATCGTCGCTGACGCGAGCGAAGTTCTTCAGTGCGGAGACGACGCGTGTCGCCGAACTCTCGCGCAGTGCGCGCAGCTTCTGCTCGGCCTTCGGCTCGTAGACATCCGAATTGAAGATGATGACGAACTCCTCGCGATGTGAGACCACGAAGTCGAAATAGGCACGGTACGTCGCGTGGATCTGCTCATGCGGATCGGTCGTCGACCCCAGAGCCTCGGCCAGGCGGGAGTCGAGGTGCGCCGCCGAGGAATCGATGAGGGCCAGATAGAGGTCCTGCTTGGAATCGAAGTGCTGATAGAGCACGGGCTTGGACACACCGGCAGCCTCGGCGATCATGTCCATCGAGGTCGTCCGATATCCACGGGTGGCGAAAACGGAGCGCGCGACACCCACCAATTGGTCGCGGCGCTGGTCACGGGGCAATCTCTGTTGTGGACTCGACATTCTTCAATGCTACGCGAAGTCCGGCCGTGCTCCGGGCATCCGCGCTGGCTTCGACGACGCGCCGGCTGCGGATTCGGAAGTCTCATGTCAGCGTGCCGTGATGGAATACGAGTATGGATGAGATGACGCAGCGATTGGGCAGCACTCTGCTCTCCGGCGACTGCCTGACGATCATCGGGCGACCGGGAACCGGGAAGACGGCTCTGCTGGAGTCGGTCTACGCACAGCTGGTGTCGACGATCGATCCGGCGTCCGTCCTCGTGCTCACTCCCGATCGTGACCACGCCGATGTGCTGCGCAATCGTCTCCAGCTGCCGGCTGATGCGGTGCTGTCCTCGGCTCCGGCCCGCAGTCTGGCCTCATTCGCTTATGGAATCGCCCGTGCCGCACACACGACGCGGACCGGCGAGGATCTCGAGTTCATCTCCGGAGCCGATCAGGACGTGTTCCTCGCCGACCTCCTCGCCGGCCACGAAATCGGTCGTGCCCGCGGTCCGGCGTGGCCGTCGGAGATCACGGCCGAGGTGCGGTCGACCTCCGCTTTTCGCACCGAGGTCCGCGACGCGCTCAACCGAGTGATGGAATTCGACTTCGGAATGCGCATGCCGGAGGCGTCGCCCGAGTCCTCCGAGCACGTCTTCGACTTCGGTCGCGGTGCCCTCGACCGTGTCCTGGCAGACAATCCCGATCCGCGGTGGCAGGCGGTGGCCGAGATCCTCGACGAATACCTGGGCATCATGTCGATGCCGGGCTACGGGGGCATCGACTCCGCGACCGTGCTGGCGCTGGCCGCCTTCGAGATCTTCCGTGAACCCGCCGAGGTGACCGCGGGCCGATCGTGGACCTTTGCTCCCGATCGGGTGCCCACGGTCGTCCTGGCCGACGGTGTTCAGGACTTTCCCGCCGCCAGTTGGGGGATCCTCGCGCAGCTGCGGGCGCGGGGGAGTGCGATCGCCCTGTTCGGTTCTCCCGAGACGGTGACCGGGCGATTCCACGGCGCCGACGCGTCGATCATCGATCGGGCCTCGGCCGACGCGGCTTTCGAGACGGTCGTGCTCGACCGCCAGTGGGATGTCGATCCTGCGTTGGCGAAGGTCATCGACGGCTTCGGGGCCAGGATCACCACTCGCTGGTCGGCCGGTCACATGCCCCGCCCGCGTCCGGAGACGGACGAGGCTTCAACCGCGGCTGCGGCCGAGGCACCCGTGGAGACGCACGTGTTCGAAGGCAGCGCCTCCGGACATCGGTATCTGGCCCGGCGGATCACGAACTTCGTCGAACAGGGCCACTCGTGGTCTGATGTCGCCCTCATCTGCCGCAACTCCTCGAGCGCCCGCGTGATCGCCAACGAGCTGCGAGCCGCAGGCGTCTCGATCGCGACCCTGATGCAGCCGCTCAACGTCGACCCGGCGACCGCACCGCTGCTGGACCTGCTGTCGTCGACTCCGGATTTCGACGACGACGAGTCGCTCGCCGAACTCGCGCTGACACTGGCCGGCAGCATCTACGTCCGCCTCGATCCCGTGCAGATCCGCCGCTTCCGTCGAGCCGTCCGCAGGCGCTTCCCCGCTCCCAGCAGCACGGCATCGCTGGCGCAGGCACTGCGCAGCCCCATCGATGAATCGTCCCCCCAGGGACTCGCCACGATCTCACGCATGCTCCACGCCGCGGCGGAGGTCGGCACAAGCGACCCCCACCAGGCGCTGTGGAGCATCTGGGATGCGGCCGGGGTCGCGGACAGATGGCAGGCCGAAGCGCTGCGCGACCCGGAGTCGGCGGCCGACGGCTATCTCGACTCGGTGCTGCGACTGTTCGCCTTGGCCGAGAAGATCGCCGACCGCGGTGGATTCACTGCGCGCTCCTTCGCCGGCATCGTCGCCGAACAGGACATCGCCCAGGACTCCCTGGCCGATACCGCCGGGTTCGCCGATCACGTCCTGGTGGGAACCCCGTCGTCGCTGGCCCATGTGCGTGTGCCTCTGGTGATCATCGCCGAAGTCAATGAAGGCGTCTGGCCGAATCCGAAGCTGCGCGGTGGAATCCTCGGTCTCACCGATCTCATGGCGGTGCTCGACTCGGGTGAGACGGTCACCGGCGATCCCGGCTATCACGCGCATGCGAAACGGACGAACCTGCGCGAAGAGGGTGAGCTCTTCTTCACCGCGCTCAGCCGGGCGCAGGAACGAGCGATCGTGACCGCAGTCACCGATGCTGAGACCGAACCGTCCCCGTTCTTCGACGTGCTCGCCGCCGGCTCGGCCGAGGGCACCGAAGCGGGTGACGGCTATGCGATCACCCACGAGGATGAGCTTCCTCCGCTGACGCTGCCGGAGATGGCCGCCCATGCCCGCGCCCAGCTGCTGCAGGCGGCCGCAGCAGCCGCCGGCGAGGCCTCGGGTCCGGCGTCGGCGGATTCGCTCCTCGGAGCAGGTGAAGACCGGAAAGGCTCTGTGGCCCCGGACTCCGAGACACAGTCTTGGGCCGCCCTGATGCGGGCACTGTCGAATGCCGGGCAGTCGGTCGAGCCGCCGACGCAGTGGCGCGAAGCAGAGGACATCACGACGATCGAGCCGCTGTTCACCGACTCCGATACGGTCCGCGTCTCACCGTCCCAGGTCGAAGCATTCACCGACTGCTCGCTGCGGTGGTTCCTCACTCGCAACGGCGGAGACCGCCCGATGTCGACAGCGCAGAGCCTGGGAACCATCATCCACGCCGCAGCCGAGAACTATCCGGAAGGACCGACCTCCGCGATCCGAAGCTTCGTCGAAGAGGAGTTCTCGTCTCTGGAATTCGACGCGGAATGGGAACGCGAACGGGAATTCGATGTGGCGATGAGCATGGCCGACCGCCTCGGCGAGTACATCAAGACGACCCCGGGTCGCCTGGTCGGCGTCGAAGCACAGGTCTATGCAGCAGGCGTCGACGCAGACGGTCGCGAATGGAAGGTCACCGGTCGACTCGACCGGGTCGAGGAAGTCGAGGGCGGACTGCGCATCGTCGACTTCAAGACCGGACGGAACGTCGTCCCGGGCAAGGAGATGGACCGGCACGCTCAGCTGGGTGTGTATCAGGAAGCGATCAACTCCGGCACCATCCGCATCGGCGAGGATCGGGAAATCGATGCACACGCCTTCGGCGCCGAACTCGTGTTCCTGCGCAAGTCTGCCCGCACCGTTCGGGAGCAGCCTGCACTGGCCGTCGATGAGAATCCTGAATGGGCACGTGACCTCATCGCCGACGTGTCGGGCAGGATGCGTGCCGCGAGCTTCCCCGCCCGGGTGGAGCCGCAGAAATGCCAGTCCTGTCCCGTCCGCTCGTCGTGTCCTGCGATCGGTCCGAAGATGTTGGAGGAGAACTGATGCGCTTCACTGCCGAGGAGCTTGCCGAACTCACCGCAGCCGATCCTGCCCAGGCCTTCCCTCCCAGTCCGGAGCAGAAGGTGATCATCGAAGCCGACCCCGCACAGTCGATGAAGGTCACCGCCGGGGCGGGCTCGGGAAAGACCACGGTCATCTCGCAGCGCGTGGTGTGGCTGGTCGCCAACGAGTTCGTCTCTGCCGAACAGATCCTCGGCCTGACCTTCACCCGCAAAGCCGTCGGAGAACTCGGCGGGCGCATTCGCGTGCTCCTCTCCCGTCTGCGGCACAATCTCGGGCACGGACAGGACCTGTCCCTGCCCGGCCTCGACAACCCCACCGTGTCGACGTACAACTCCTATGCCGCAGCGATCGTCAGCGAACACGGAGTGAGCATCGGCATCGAACCCGAGACTGTCCTCCTCGATGACGCCGCGGCACACACCATCGCCGGGAACCTCATCGATGCGACTCCACCGGAGGAGATCCCCGGGAACTTCTCCCGCGAGACGATGATCGCCGACGTCATCGCGTTGGCCGGACAGATGAATGATCATGGGCGAGACGTCGATGAGGTCACCGACTATCTCGAGCAGTGCCTGGACGCTCTGGTGTCGAGCAAAGGCAAGCCCGTCGACCCCAACGGACGACGGGCGAAACTCGAAGCGAAGATCCGAACGGCTCGACTGGCCGACGCGTATATGCGTGCGAAGCGACGCAACCTGGCCATGGACTTCTCGGACCAGGTGCGTTTCGCTCAGCGCATCATCGACGAGGTGCCGGCGGCAGCGGAGGCGGAGAGAGCCCGGTGGAAGATCGTCCTCCTCGACGAATTCCAAGACACGTCGGTGGCCCAGCTGACTCTCTTGCGCGACCTCTTCGCCTCCAGCGCCGTCACCGCAGTCGGCGATCCCCGCCAAGCCATCTACGGTTGGCGCGGCGCCAGCGCCGACAACATGGTCCGTTTCTCCTCGGACTTCCGCGATGTCGAGTCCCTGTCCCTGAGCACAAGTTGGCGCAACGACCGGTCGATCCTGCAGGTGGCCAACCGCATCGCCGCCGGACTCGCCGACAGCGACGAGGCCCCGCTGTCGGCCCGCGATGGTGCCGGCGAGGGCGAAGTCAGCGTCGAGATCAGCTCGGGCGCCCACGATCCCGACTTCCTCACCACCGGGCTGCGCTCCCTGACGGAATGGTTCCGCACCGTCCCCGCCGGTTCGTCGAAAGCCGTGCTGTGTCGCAAACGCGCCCATTTCGCACCGGTGGCGGCGGCGCTGGAAGCCGCCGGATTCGCCGTTCATGTCCACGGATCCTCCGGGCTGCTCTCCGACCCCTTCGTCGCCGATCTGCGCGCGGTGCTCACGGCCGCAGTCGATCCGATGGCCGGAGACGAGATCATGAGGCTCATCAGCGGCCGGATGCTCGGCCTCGGTGCAGGCGACATTGCGGGGCTGCAGACCTTCACTCGTCGCCAGACCGAGAGACGAGCGTCGGAGCGAGCCGAGCCGGACACCGAGGAGGTCATCGCCGAAGCCATCGACCAGGCGACCATCGTCGAGGGCGTCGATGAACTCATCGACGTGCAGCGAGTCCTCGATCAGGGGGCCCGGGCGGGTGCGGACCAGGGACTCGTCGCCGACTATCAGCGGTCCGGCCTGAGCTCGGAGGGGCTGCATCGTCTGGTCCGGTTGGCTCGCGCGCTGCGCGCCACCCGGTCCGGAACGGGCACGGTCAGCTCGATCATCCGCACTGCGATGTCCGAAACCGGAATCGACTCCGACATCTGGGGACTCAGCGACTCGCTGCGCAATCTGCACCGAGCCTCCGTCGACGCGTTCCTGTCCGCTGCCAGCCAGTACTCGGCCACCGATGACAAACCCTCGATCACAGGCTTCCTGTCCTGGCTCAGCCTCATGGAAGCCCATGATGCGCTGAGCGTGGCCGAACCGACTACGGCTGCCGACGCGATCAACATCATGACCGTCCACGCCTCGAAGGGGCTGGAGTTCGATGCCGTCGCCGTTCCCTCCCTGGTGGTCAAGGATTTTCCGACCGAACCGCGGGACAAAGAGGGGTGGATGGACCGCACGGCGCTGCCGTACCCGCTGCGCGGCGATCGCACCCACCTCGTCGATTTCGATCTTCGGGAAGCCGAATTCGAGACGAAGAAGGCGTTGGACGAGTGGATCGGAGACTTCATCCGCCCGCGGATCGCCGACGCGCATGTGGGGGAGGAGCGGCGACTGGCCTATGTGGCGTTCACGCGCGCGAAGAGGCATCTGTGGCTCGGGGCGGAGCTGATGGGTTCGCGCGCCGTGCCCGATGACCCGTCGCCCTTCCTCACCGAAGCGATCGAAGCCTCGGGGCTGGAGGTGGAGATTCCGGAACCTGCCGACGAATCGGCAGAGGACCGCATCGAGACCACTCCCTGGCCGGTACCGCGCACGAGGCAGGTCGCCGCCGCACAGCGAGCCGCAGACTGGGTGGAAGCAAGCACCGAAGTCAGCTTGGAGTCCTTGGCCGAGGCGCCAGGAATGATCGGACGCTACGCGGCTCAGGCCCTGCGCATCGGTGACCGCCCCGAAGCCGTATCCGCGGCGGCGATGCCCGACCGCCTGTCGGCCACGGCTCTGGTCGCATGGCGACGGGACCCGCAGGGCTTCCGTACGCAGACCCTGCGCCCGATCCCGGCACCGCCGAGCCGGGCGGCCGAGATCGGGACGACCTTCCACTCCTGGGTGGAACAGCACTTCGGGCAGTCGAGTATCGACATCGGCGAGGACGAAGCGGTGCGACCGATCGACGCCGCGACGATCGAACGGCTGCAAGCGACGTTCTCAGCCTCCGAGTTCGCGACTCGTCGACCCGATCATGTGGAGATGTCCTTCGAACTCGTCCTCGGCAGATTCCGGGTGCCGGGGAAGATCGATGCTGTCTTCATCACCGGAGACCACGCCGAAGTCGTGGACTGGAAGACCTCGAAGAAACCCGAGACGTCAGTGCTCGAGGTGATGAAATGGCAGCTCGCGCTCTACCGGTTCGCGATTCTGCGCGTCCATCCGGAGATCACCGAGGTGACGGGAACCTTCTACTTCGTCGGCAGTGATGAGGTCGTGCGGTTCACCGATCTGCCTGATGAGGACGACGTCGTCGAATGGCTCGAAGCCAACGACGTCGACTGAGCTCAGCGGCTGCTGCCGGTGTCGTCGCCGACATCCGGGTCATCGGAGTCCCGGGTCGGTTCGGTCCTCACCTGCGAGCCCGGTTCGGAATCGAACTCCGAATCGTCTTCGGACGATGTCACCGTCGGTTGAGCTCGTGGAATGAACACATCGGAGGTCTCGGTCTCCGTGATCGCGGCTTCGACGTCAGGGGCATCGGCGCCCGCTGCAGCAGTCGCTGATGCCGACCCCCGAGTTGCTGCGTCGTCTGCTTCGTCGACGGGCCCGGAAGCGGAGTCCGTGGCAGGTCCGTGAGCAGGGGCGGGGCCATCGGATGCGCTGCCGAACAGGACTTCATCGAACGACGTGAGGAGCGCTGCGGCGTCGTCGACGGCCGTCTCATCCCCGGAGTCGACTGCTTCGAGCAGCCAGTCGAGCACCGCGAATTCGGCCAACAGCTCGGCACGGGAGATGACGTGCTCGTCGGCGCGGGGCCGGGAATTGCGGTATTCCTCGTAGAAGGTCGGCAGGGCGGCAGGATCGATCAATGCCGATGCCGCGGCCAGATCGATGGCCGGGTCGCCGACGCGCAGACGGCCGATCTCGGCAAGAGCGAGCACCCGTTCCTGATCGGTGTAGACACTTGTCTCATCGAGAGAGCCATGGATGGGGGTGGCGAGGAAATGCCACAGTGCGACCTTTTCGAACTCCTCCTCCCAATGCTGGAGCAGAGACGACGGCACACGACCGGTGCTCGCCGCCTGATCGAGTCGTTCGAGGATGAGGAACTGCGACCGAGAGGGATCCTCCACAGGGAATCCCGCATCGGAGACGGGCTCGGGCGCGGCCGAATGCAGAGTCGCCAGAGCCTGCGCGAACGAACTGGCCCGTGCCGTATCGGCGATGGGAACATCTCCGAGAGGTGCGCCCGGGAGCGGATCGGCCAGTGTCACCGTCGTCGGCGTTGCGGTGTCGAAGTAATCGGAGTCCACCTCGGTGATGGCCCGCAGGCGCGGCCAGGTGAAGTCTGCATGCGGATACAAGGTCTCATAGATGCGTCCGGCCTCTGCGGCCGAACCGATGTCCGCGGAGCGATCGAGCCGGGTCTGGGCCGATGCGACCAGCTGCTGATCGTCATCGCCGAGGAGGACTCTGACTCCGGCGTCGAGCGGCGGCAGGGGAGTCCATGTCGTCGGGACGAAGCCGTCGAGCATCGTCGCCGCGATCGCAGTCAACTTGAGCGCCTTGGTATCCACCTTCCCCAATCTACCGCCTGGGTTCGGCTGAGACACGGGACTCGCCGTCGAGCGTGTCTGTCGAGGCGACTTTCGTCGACCTGTCGGGCACCCACGCTCGCGGACGCTGCGTCAGGACGCTGGGATATCGTGGAGGGCATGAAACCATTGCCTCCGGTGCAGCCGATCAGCCTCGCCCGTCACGGAATCGATCGCGACCATCTGACTCGGGGCCAAGACGGCGATCTCAGCGAGGTCTGGGCCTCGGGAGCTCAGTCCGTCTTCGAACACCGCGGGACCCTGCTCGTCGCCGGCGGGGGACTCTTCCTGACGGATCGGGAACTGGTGCCGGAAGGACAGACGGAGGTCTACCTCGGCCGTGATCCACGCGGCACTCGGTATATCGGAGTGTCCTTGGACGATGACGGTCGCAGCCATATCGACGCCCGACTGGACGCCTCGCGCGCCCGGGACGCCACCGACCTGCTGACGGCACCGGGGGAGGGCATCGACAGCTCCGAACCCATCTGGCTGCCCCTGCGCCACCTGGCCGAAACCCTCGACGATGTGCAGGTGTCCCTGGCCTGCGAGATCGTCGGTTTGGGAAACTGGCATCGCGCGCACCGGTTCTCCCCACGCACCGGTACTCCGACCAGCCCAGTCATGGGCGGATGGGTCCGCCGCGACCCGGAGACCGGAAGCGAACACTTTCCCCGCACCGATCCTGCTGTCATCGTCGTCATCGTCAACACCGATGAAGACGGTGTCGAACGTGTTCTGTTGGGCAACAACGCCGCCTGGGAATCCGACCGGTATTCGCTCCTGGCCGGATTCGTCGAACCCGGTGAGACCCTCGAACACGCCGTGATCCGGGAGATCTGGGAAGAAGCCCACCTCGAAGTCACCGACCCCCGATATCTGGGTTCCCAGCCGTGGCCCTTTCCGTGCTCACTGATGCTCGGCTTCTCGGCAGCTGCTCCCAGCCGCGACTTCGCCGCCGACGAGGCGGAGATCGCCTCTCTGCGCTGGTTCACTCGAGCGGAGCTGCAGAATGCCATTGCGAACGGTCAGGTGCGTGCCCCGTCGACGATCTCCATCGCCGGGCAGCTCCTGTACAGCTGGTTGGACAACGAATGAACGCTTCGGCCACGGCCCTGCTCGAGGCCCTGGACTCCGAACAGCGCGCCGTCGCCACCCACTTCGACTCACCGGTGGTCGTCCTCGCCGGCGCCGGAACGGGCAAGACCCGCGCCATGACGCACCGGATCGCCTATGGAATCGCGTCCGAGGTGTTTCCGGCCAACCACGTTCTGGCTCTGACCTTCACCGCGAAGGCGGCGGGGGAGATGCGCTCACGACTGCGCGGACTCGGCGTCCCCGCGGTTCAGGCCCGCACCTTCCACTCCGCGGCGCTGCGTCAGCTGCGCTTCTTCTGGGACCGGTTCGCCGAAGGAGACTTTCCGCGGATCATCGAGAACAAGGCAGGCATCATCGGCTCGGTCATGCAGAGCCTCGGCATGGAGACCAGTCGGGAACTGACCAGAGACGTCGCCTCGGAGATCGAGTTCGCGGCGTCGACCCTCTTGGGCGTCGACGACTATGCGACGAAGGCGGCGGCTCGCGAACTGCCCGGTCGGCTGAGCGTCGAGGACATGGTGCGGATATTCGAGGCCTACGGGGAGGCGAAGACCCGAGGACGGCTGCTCGACTTCGACGATGTGCTCCTCGTGCTCTCGGGTGTCCTGGCCGAGTACCCGGCGATCGCAGCCGAGATCCGTGACCAGTACAGACACTTCGTCGTCGACGAGTTCCAGGACGTCTCGCCGCTCCAATTCGACGTGCTCTCCCGATGGCTCGGGCCCCGCGACAATCTCTGTGTGGTCGGTGATCCCGCCCAGACCATCTATACGTTCGCGGGAGCCGACGCGAGCCTGCTCGGAACGCTGAGCACGTCGATGCCCGACGCCAGAACGATCCGACTGGTGCGCAACTACCGGTCATCCCAAGCCATCGTGTCCACGGCGAACAATCTGCTGCGGCACACCTCCCGGACCGCGCTGACTCTGCGGACCGACAACCCCATGGGGCGGCAGCCGCGCATGGTGGAGTATCCCACCGACGAAGCCGAGGCGACCGGCGTCGTCCAAGCCATCTCCGCCGAGATCGAGGCCGGACGTCGCCCTCGCAACATCGCCGTCCTCTTCCGTACGAACGGGCAGAGCCCCGCCTATGAGCAGGCACTGGCCGCAGCCGGAATCCCCTATGTGCTGCGCGGTGGAGAACGCTTCTTCGCGCGCAAGGAGGTCAAAGAGGCCGTACTCATGCTCAAAGCCGCTCGCGTGACCTCGAGTGGGCAGCGCCTGCCCGAAGCCGTGATGGAGGTCCTCGGTTCGCTCGGCTTCACTCGGGAGCCGCCTGCGGCCGGAGCCGGCAGACAGCGATGGGAGTCGCTCAAAGCCCTCGTCGACCTCGCCGAGGAACACCAACACGGGCAGGAGCTCCCCGTGCCGATGGAGGTCTTCCTCAACGATCTGTCGGACCGCGCCGAGCACCAGTTCGCCCCGGACATCGAAGGAGTCACTCTGGCGTCCTTCCACGCGGCGAAGGGCCTCGAGTGGGACAGCGTGCACCTGGTCGGCCTCAGCGAAGGCCTGCTGCCGATCAGCTACGCTCAGACACCCAGAGCCATCGCCGAGGAACGCCGCCTGTTCTATGTGGCACTGACTCGCGCCGGCACAGACCTGCGGATGAGTTGGTCACTGGCCAGATTCGATTCCACACAGAAACCGCGGAGGTCCTCCCGCTTCCTCGCCGAACTCGGTCAGGCCGGACCGACGATGGGAGACGGTCGTGCGGCGTCGAATTCGGCGGCTCTCAACCGCTGTCGCGGATGCAACAGGGCGTTGGTCTCGCAGATCGATCGCGCTGTCGGGCGATGCTCCGACTGTCCTGCTGACATCGACCTCGAGCTGTTGGACCGTCTGCGCCGGTGGAGGGTGCGAATCGGTTTGGAGCAGGGACTGCCGCCGTACCTCGTGCTCACGGACACCTCACTGTCCGTCATCGCAGAGGTCCGTCCGTCCAGCCTCGACGAACTCGCTCGGGTTCCCGGGATCGGGGCGACGAAACTCGAACTCTATGGTGCCCAGCTACTGGGCCTGATCGGCGACTGACCCGAAATCGGGGACCGGTGTGCGGCACTGGCAGCGGTCATGGAAGAGCAGTCCGGTGTCGGTGACCTCTCCCGGACCCAAGGCGACCACGCGACGGATCGGTGCCGATTCGGGCCGCAGCAGAGCATGACGAAGCATCTGGACGACATGCGCCGAGCCGAGGATTCGGGCCGCGGGATCGCTCAGGCTCTCCCGTTCCGGCAGGGCTCGCAGGCGCGGATGCTGAGCGAGCCAACCGGCGTCTCTGTCCTTCCTGTGCAGGCAGGAGCAGACGGAACACGGCGTCGACCCGGGACGGATGAGACCCGTGATCTCCACAGTCTGCTCTCCGAGGACGACTTGGCAGTGATCGACTTCCCGATCACTGAGCCACATAGCGGAATGCAGATCGGGAACCAGATGGGAACTCGTGACCACCAGCGGGGCCGTCATGAGGTCGAGCTCCTCGACACGGTGGGCAGTGGCGACGGCGAAGCCGAGGGCGGCCAGCTGGCCTTCGACATGGGAACGCAGTGGTCCGGTGACCAGAACCGGCCGGGATCCGAGGATCTGTGACACGCGATCCGGCGACAGATCGAAGGTGCGGGCCGCGGCGAAGGCCGGTGATCCCTTCGGAACCGAACCGGCGTCCGCGTCGTCGGGGACGAGCACCTTGGCCTCGCCGAGGAGGGTGATGAGAGAGCTTGCCCGGCTGAGGTCGACCCCGAGCTCTTGAGCGCGCGCATAGAACTGAGCCGAGCCGATGCCGAGGCGGAGATCTTCGATGAGGCTGGCGTCGCCGGGCAGCAGGCCATCGACGAGCACTGGATCCTCGGCACCGAACTGGATGCATGAGGACGACCGCCAGGTGATGGGAACACTCGGAAAGATCCTGAACATCTCGGCCCCTTCGCTTCGGCATCGTGGAGACTTCCACGGTAGTGAACGGGGGACAGAATAGCCATGGCAGGTCACGAGCTGTGGATAACCGTGTGGAAAAACGGCTGAGGACAGGCCGGGAAATGTGTCCCGGCATGCCCTCAGCCGCATAGTGCCCCAGGCGCTCGCGAGGACTCGTGCGGCTTCCCCTTCCGCACGCATCCTCGGGTTTTCCGGGGTCAAGCATAGAACTTATTCCGCAAACGCCGCCGCGTCAATGCATCGTCATGCACAGACTCGTCAACAGCTTGTGGATAACCTGTGGGAATCGCCGCGCGGTCTGTGGAGGAAAGGCGCCTTGAATGTCGATGGGCTGTTGAAAACCGTGCTTCCGGATCTGATCAGGTCCCGCCCTGCGGGGACGGTGATCGCCGAGGCGGCTGTGGACGGGGGATTCGACCGCAAAGTTCCGACAGACTCAGGAAACTCACAAACTAGAGGCCCGGAAGCCCGTCCGTGTTGAGAGCCATTCCAATGGCGGTGTCACCGTGTCAGCGCCGTTTCCTATGATGGTCCGGTGAGCAGAGCACAGCGGTGGACCGAAGAAAAGGTGCTGCGGGCGATCGCCCGAGGCGAGATCGAAGTGCGCCGGTCGGCGCGGCGGAAGAAGACCGTTGCCGTCTCGAAGGAGATCGAGACCTACGTGCTGCGCACTCCCGTGCGCTACAGCGTCGAGCACAACATCCGGTCGCTGACGGACCTGTTCAATCGGCTCTCCGCTCGGGACCATTCGTCGGATGCCGACCTCGTCGACCTGGCTGATGAGATGAGTCGACGCTATTTCGGCGGCCGGTTGAGGCCGGCGTCGATCCGCTGGGTGAGAAATCAGAATGTGAGCCGATGGGCGTCCACGACGACTTCGACGGGGGACATCCGCGTTTCGCATCGACTGCAGGCCGTGCCCCGCTGGGTATTGGAGACCGTGGTGGTCCATGAGCTCGTCCACCTGCAGATCGGCCCGCATTCGAAGGAATTCCATGAGCTGGCAGATCGTCATCCCAGACAGTCGGATGCGAGACTCTACCTCGAGGGCTTCAGCGACGGGGAGCGATTCAGCCGCGAGAGATGAGCGCCGTCGCGGCGGAGCGGAAGAGGCCGGGCAGCCGGTTCGGCAGATCGGGCATGAGGTTCTCGGGCAGCCGGTCGAGCCGGAACCACGCGACGTCGAAGGACTCATCCGACACATGTGGCGAATCATCAGTCGATGCCTGCGCGGCGAAGACGACGTCGAAATGACGGGTGCAGGTCCCGAACGCGGCCGACAGGTCGTGCACATGCAGATCGATCGGGGCCGCTGTGATGCGGGCAAGCGGCCGCAGACCGCTTTCCTCTTCAGCCTCTCGGCGCGCGGCGCCACGGAGTGAGACATCGTCGGACTCGAGATGGCCGCCGAACTGCCCCCACAGCCCGGTCTTCCGGTGGTGGTTGAGCAGGACCGCTTCGGCGGCCGGATCGATCACGAGACAGCTGGCGGTGACGTGGTGCTCACCGCCGGAACGGTGCAGGGACGCGGAGCCCTGCCGGTCGAAGAGCTCTGCGAAGGCCGCGGAGAACGAATTCCGAGGTCCGCTCTCGACCTCCTGCCGGGCGGTGCCGAGGTCGATCATTCAGCGGCCGTCGGGATCATCATCGTCGGGCGACTCGGAACCATCGGAATCCGAGTCCTCGGACCCCTCGGCCGCCTGGGCGTCGCTGCCGCCGGCTCCGTCGAGACCTTCGGCGAGGATCCGGGACAGGGCCTCATCGATGCTCGACTCGTTGGTCCATTCGGCATGCCGACGCTCGGAGTATCCGAGGGGGTCATCGAGATCCTGTGTGGTCGGCAGCAGGTCCGGATGGGAGAACACGCGGTCGCGGGCCTCGGCGCCGCCCTGCGTTTCGAGGTACGCGAAGAGCGCGGCAGCATCGCGGAGGCGACGGGGGTTGAACTCGAGACCCACAAGGGTTGAGAACGTCTTCTCCGCCGGCCCCGCGGTCGCCCGGCGACGGCGCAGAGCCTCGCGGATCTGATCGCGACCGGGCAGATGCCTGCAGGCCTCATAGACGACGACGTCGACCCAGCCGGCGATGACGGCGAGGAGATTCTCCAATGACGTCAGCGCCTTCTTCTGGTCATCGGTCGTCGGCGGGTTGAACAGTCCCTGACGGATATTGTCGCTGAGATCGGAGATGTTCGACGGGTCGATGTTCGACGCCATGTCTTCGATCTGCGATGTGTCGACCTTCAGACCCTGGGCATAGCGGGTCAGGGCAGTCTCTACCTGGGCGCTCAGCCACGGGGCACGCTCGAACAGCGCGAGGTGGGCGAGCTCCTGAGCCGCAAGGTAGATGCGGACCTCGGAGGCATCGACGTCGATCTCGGAAGCGAACGTCTCGACGTTCTTCTCGATGACCACAGCGGTGTCGTGAGGGAGCAGCGGCAGTCCCACCTCGGTGCCGGTCAGCACGCTTTCGGACAGCGCTCCGACGGCCTGACCGATCTGCATGGCGAACATCGAATCGCTCATCGACCCGAACATCGACGAAGCACCCGCAAGGATGCCCTTCATCTCGGCCGGAACCTGGGACTCGAGCGTATCGGTCAGGGCCGAGGACATGTTCTCCTTGATGGGCAGCACGAACTTCTGCCAGCCGGGCATCGTCTCCTTGACCCAATCGGCCCGGCGCAGGGGACGGGCCGAGCGATTGGCGACGGAGAAGTCGGTCGCCTCGGCGAGCCAGAGTTCAGCCAGACGGAACGCATCGGTCGTCGCCCGCTCGGCTTCTTCGGATATCGAGGGATCGGGGGTCGGCACGGCCTTCTCGGCGATCGAGACAGCCTGGGCCTGCGGATCGGCACCCTGCCCGAAGAGTCCCTGCATCTGACTCATGATCGTGGACATCATCGCCGGATCGATCGAGAAGCCCTGCGGCATGCCCGAGCTGTTCTTGTCGTCTCCCTGACCGGATCCGGGACCATTGGCGCCGAAGAGCATTCCGAAGATCTGCTCGAACGGATTCTGCTCGTTGTTGTTGTCATCGGTCATTGTTCTACAGCCCCTAAGAATCGGTTTGACATCAACGTTAACGGTTCCGAATGTGCGAAGCTTCCCAATTCCGGGAGGTTTCGCAGGATGTTCGCACCGGGCGAAAGGAGTCTGTGAAACTCATGCTGAGGTTTCAACTAGACTGGTGGGGCGGTGCAGCGAAAGGACTACATGACAGAGAACGCCCCTCGGGCCGTGCCGGCGTCACCGGAACCGACACGCGGCACCAGACGACGACGGACCCCACGTCTGGCCACGACTTCGGGCGTCCTGACCTACGTCTTCATCGCGCTGGCCGTGCTCCTTCCGGTTCCGTATATGCTTCAGCTGCCGGGGCCGGTTTTCAACACCCTCGGCGACTACCAGGGCGATCCGATGATCAGCGTCTCGGGAGCCGAGACCTATCCGACGGCAGGTCGCATCGACATGCTCACGGTCGCCGTCAGCGGCGGTCCCGGTCGTGACGTCTTTGCCTCTCAGGCGCTCGGCGCACTCATCAGCGGCGACCAGACCGTGGTGCCCACGGAGGCGTATTACCCGCTGGACACCACGCGTGAGGACGTGACCGAATCGAATGCGGTCGAGATGTCCTCGAGCCAAGACGTCGCTGTCGCAGCCGCTATGGAGCAGATGGGCAAGGCGTATACCGTGCATCTGTCGGTCGATGAGGTCGTCGCCGATGCTCCGGCGCAGGGCAAGCTGCGCAAGGGAGACCGACTCATATCGGTCAACGGAAAGAAGCTGGACTCCGACCCCGAAGCTGCGCAGATCATGAGCAGGACCGTGCAGGAGTCTGATTCCGTCGAGCTCGGCATCGAACGCGACGGGAAGACGAAGACGATCAGTCTGACTCCCGGAACGGTCGACGACCGCAAGGCGATCGGCATCACGATGAAGCAGGACTTCGAGTTCCCCGTCGACGTGGAATTCAATGTCGACGGAGTCGGAGGGCCCTCCGCCGGAACGATGTTCGCTCTGGCCATCATCGATGAGCTCACCCCCGGTGCGATGACCGGCGGCAAGCATGTGGCCGGCACCGGGGAGATCACCCCCGACGGCGCGGTCGGGCCGATCGGCGGTGCTCGGCAGAAGGTGTCCGCGGCCACCGCGAAGGGGGCGACGCTGTTCCTCTCACCGGCCGACAACTGTGCGGAGGTCATGGCCGCCGCAGACCAATCCAAGATCACGGTGGCGCGCATCGACACGCTCGATGACGCGCAGACCACCGTGGAGCAGTACGCCGCCGGCAACACTTCGGATCTGCCGAAGTGTCCCGCCGACGGTGCCGACAACAATGAGAAAGGGCAGTAGTGAGCACCTCGTCCTCACCCACCTCCGCACGCATGCCGGCGAATCGGCCAAGACGTTCGCCGCTGCTGCTCACCCTCGTGTCTGTGGCGATCCTGCTGATCGCCTTCATCGCCTTCACCCAGGTCTACACCGAGGTGCTGTGGTTCCGCCAGATCGACGCTGCGGAGGTCTTCCGCACCATGTGGCTCACCCGCGGGCTGACGTTCCTCGGCGGTTTCATCCTCATGGCAGTTCCGGTCTGGCTCAGCCTGCACTTGGCCTACCGGCATCGTCCCGTCTATGCGCCGACGACTCCGCGACAGGAGAACCTCGACCGTTATCGCGAGGCCATCGAACCGCTGCGTCGGGTTGCGACGCTCGCGATTCCCGCGGTCATCGGCGTCCTCGCTGGCATCACCGCCTCGGCGAACTGGAACACGGTCCTCGAATGGATCAACTCGACGTCATTCGGTTCGAAGGATGCTCAGTTCGGCCTCGACAAGTCGTTCTTCGTCTTCGTCCTGCCGGGATTGCGACTCATCGGCAATCAGCTGGGCATGGCTCTGCTCATGGCCCTCATCGCGGCACTCGTCGCCCACTACCTCTTCGGCGGAATCCGTCCCGGGGAGCAGAAGGGCGTCATCCTGACGAAGGCTGCTCAGTGGCAGCTGGGCATCACCGTGGCCGTCCTCATCATCGTTCAGGCCGGTCGGCTGTGGCTGTCCCGCTACGACAGGATGACCGCTGCCGGCGGAATCGTCCCCGGCGTCACCTACGTCGACGACCATGCCGCCCTGCCGGCGATGGCGATCGTCGCCATCGCGGCCGTCCTGGTGGCACTGCTGTTCGTCTACACCGCGTGGAAGGGAAACTGGCGGATCTCGATCATCGCCACGCTCACTCTCATCGTGCTCGGCGGCGTCTCGATCATCGCCTACCCGGCGCTGCTCCAGCAGTTCCAGGTCAACCCCTCACAGCAGAGCAAAGAGTCGGAGTACATCCAGCACAACATCGATGCCACTCGTGAAGCGTTCGACTTCGATGACATCGATGTGACACCGTACTCGCCGAGCACCAGCGGCAAGAAGGGGGACCTGCGCAAGGACGCCGAGACCGCGGCTTCGATCCGTCTGCTGGACCCGAATCTCGTCTCCGACACCTTCCGCCAGCTGCAGCAGGTGCGCCCGTACTATTCGTTCCCGCAGAAGCTCGATGTCGACCGCTACGACATCGACGGAGAGATGCGAGATACCGTCATCTCCGTGCGTGAGCTGGCTCCGAGCTCGGTGAACAACCAGAGCTGGTTCAACCGGGCCATCGTCTACACCCACGGTTTCGGAGTGGTCGCGGCCAACGGCAACCAGCGCAACCCGGACGGCGAACCGCTGTTCATGGAATCGGACATCCCGCCGAAGGGCGACTTCCCCGAATACGAGCCGCGTGTGTACTTCGGCGAGTCATCGCCGGACTACTCGATCGTCGGTGCGCCGGAGGGAGCGACCCCACGTGAGCTCGACTATCCCTCCGATGAGAAGAGCGGCTCCGGCCAGGTGAACAACACGTTCGCCGGAGACGGCGGACCGTCGGTGGGCAATGTGTTCAACCGTCTCGCCTACGCTCTGAAGTTCCAGGACGAGCAGATCCTTCTCTCGGACGCTCTCAACGAGGACTCTCAGATCCTCTACGATCGTCACCCGCGTGAGCGCGTGGAGAAGCTCGCTCCCTTCCTCAAGGTCGACGGCGATCCGTACCCGGCCGTCGTGGACGGGAAGATCAAGTGGATCCTCGATGGCTACACCACTGCCGAGGACTACCCCTATTCGACACCGCAGCCGCTCCAGCAGGCCACCGAGGATTCGACCACGGCCTCGGCCCCGAATTCGGTGGCGACTCTGCCGGATGACGAGGTCAACTACATCAGGAACTCGGTGAAGATCACCGTCGATGCCTACGACGGTTCCGTCGACATGTACCAGTGGGACAAGGACGATCCGGTTCTCAAGACCTGGATGAAGGTGTTCCCCGGACTCATCAAGTCCTCCTCGGAGATGTCCGGTGATCTGATGAGCCACGTCCGCTATCCGGAGGACATGTTCAAGGTCCAGCGCGATCTGCTCGCGAAGTACCACGTCACTTCCGCCAGTGAGTTCTACTCCGGTCAGGACTTCTGGACGCTGCCGACGGATCCGACGACGAAGGCGAGCAGCGGACTCACCCAGCCGCCGTTCTACATGACCCTGCAGATGCCGGGCCAGGAGTCGCCATCGTTCTCGCTGACGAGCTCGTACATTCCCGCTCGGTCGTCCGAGGGGCAGTCGCGGAACAACCTCACCGGCTTCCTCTCGGCCGATGCCGATGCCGGAAACAAGAAGGGTGAGACTGCCGAAGGCTATGGCAAGCTGCGACTGCTGCAGCTGCCGCGCAACACGACAGTGCCCGGACCGGGCCAGGCGCAGAACAACTTCAACACCGCGCCGGATGTGCAGCGCAGTCTCAACCTGCTGCGTCAGGGTGAGTCCGAAGTCGAGAACGGCAACCTGCTGACTCTGCCGATCGGCGGCGGTCTGCTCTATGTCCAGCCGGTCTACGTCCGGTCTGCCGGCGAGACCTCGTATCCGCTGCTGCAGCACGTGCTCGTGGCCTTCGGCGAGGACATCGGATTCGCTCCGACTCTCGACGAAGCGCTCGACCAGGTGTTCGGGGGAGACTCCGGTGCCACGGCAGGCGATGCCGGCACCGAGGACAGCGGAGACGGCGAATCCGGATCCACCTCCGGCGGCGAGGGTGCGGATTCGAGCTCCGGTTCTCCGGACAAGGCACTCAACGATGCACTGCAGGAGGCGAAGCAGGCCATGGAAGACTCCGATGCCGCTCTGAAGGACGGTGACTTCGAGGAGTACGGAAAGGCCCAGGAGCGTCTGAAGAACGCGATCGAGGACGCTGTGGCCGCTGATCCCTCGCTGGCCGAGGACGCAGCGGACGGGGAATCCTCCGCTCCCGCCTCGGAGCCGGCTGACGAAGGCGGTGACTCGGGCAACTGACCCTGAGCAGAACCGGTTCGGCTTCCTGACGCTGAACCGGTTCGAGCCGCCCGCGACGAATGCCCTTGGGAACTCCCAAGGGCATTCGTCGTTCTCACATAAGCAGAATTGGCTGGGGCCGACTGCCGAATCGCCGAGCGCTCGAGCTGCCGTCGCTGTGCCGAGTTATGCGGCGCGCGGTCGACGCTGGGGCGAGCGGTCGGCGAGCAGTCGGGGCATGCATGCGGTGAATGAGAAGAACCCCCAGCAAGAAAACTCACTGGGGGTTCTGCCGCTGTCGTGGCGGGGGAGGGATTTGAACCCCCGACCTCCGGGTTATGAGCCCGGCGAGCTACCGAACTGCTCCACCCCGCGGCGTGTTCTTAACTCTACACGAGGGGTCACCTGGCGGCCAAACCGAATACAGGTGACCTCCGCCACATGGTCACTTGCCGTTCACCTGCAGGGTCTCAGGCTGCATGCCGGCGCTTCATCTGCGGGGCCTGGGGCAGTATGGCAGTACTTCCCGACGGGAAGCGCGCGGGTCTTGCAGGTGATTGAAATGTGAACTATAGTCATTCTTGTACTTCAAATTTCAACCAAAAGGAGAAATCATGACTGCTCTGCCTCAGGGACTCACTGCCGGAACCTGGAACATCGACCCCATCCACTCGGAGTTCACCTTCACGGCTCGCCACGCAGGCGTGTCGAAGGTGCGCGGCCACTTCGAAGAGATCGCCGGCAGCGTGAACGTCGGGGAGACCCTCGAAGACAGCATCGTCTCCGCCGAAGCCTCCGCGGACTCGATCAACACCCGCAACGAACAGCGCGACGGTCACCTCAAGAGCGGCGACTTCTTCCTGGCCGAAGAACACCCGAAGCTGAGCTTCACGTCGACCGCCATCAAGGCCGACGCCGCTGATGAGTTCGAGACCGTCGGTGAGCTGACGATGCGCGGCGTGACCAAGGAAGTCGCCTTCGCCACCGAGTTCGCCGGCGTCGCGACCGACCCGAACGGCAACCAGGTCGCCGGTCTCTCGGCCACCGCCACCGTCAACCGCAAGGACTTCGGCATGTCCTTCGAGGCTGTCCTCGGCGGCGGCGAGCTCCTCGTCTCCGACAAGATCAAGATCGAACTCGAGCTCGAGCTCGTCAAGGCCTGATCTGCTCTGAGCCGAGCTGCTGATCGGCGCATGCGCCGACACGGAGCCAGACTCAGCGGGCAGCGTCGCTGCTCGATACGGAAGGGGCGAACCGCATCGGCGGTTCGCCCCTTCCGGCGTCTCTCGGCTCAATGATGTCTGCACGTTCCCGCTCGGGGAGTACTCACTCGGCTTGAGTCCGATGGATGCTCATCGTCTCTGCCGCAGAGCCTCCGGGTGCTCCCGCAGATGCCCGCCGAGGGCGATGAACAGCTGTGCGCCCTTGTCGACGTCTGCGACGGACTTGCAGAAGGAATACCGGATCGATGATCGATAGGCCTCATAGGCCGGGCTCCCCGGCCTGCACAGAGCCGGTACGGGAATCCCGACCAAGGAGAATTCCCTGGCCAGCAGATCGTTGAGCTCGAACGCATCGAGGTCCGTCAGCGCAGAGAAGTCCACCACTGTGAAATAGCCGGCGCGCGGAGTGGACACTTCAGCGCCCGGCACCGTGCGACAGGCGGAGACCAGAACCTCGGCGCGTGCCCGCAGCGAAGCTCGGTTCTCGGCGACGAACGGCGAATCGTCGGCCAGCATATCGGCCATTCCGATCTGCATCGGGCCGCCGGCCGTGAACGACAGGAACTGCTTGACCGTCTGTATGGCCTGACGCACCTCGGGCGAGGCGATGACCCAACCGATCTTCCACCCCGTGGTGTTCCAGGATTTGCCCGCCGAGGAGACCGTGACGACCCGTGCAGAATCCTCGATCGCCACGGCCGGGGGAACATGCCCCTGATCGGTGAGCACGAGCTGCTCGTAGACCTCATCGGAGACCACCCAGGCATCGACCGCCTCGGCTGCTCGACCGATCCGGACGAGATCTGCGGCAGAGAAGATGAACCCCGTGGGATTGTGCGGAGTGTTGACGAGGATGATCTCAGGGGCGACCTCAGCGATGACGGAATCGAAGACATCCCAATCCGGGGCGAATCCGCCATGGTCATCGGGCAGGATCGGCACCGTGTGCAGCGTTCCGCCGGCAGCGGCGATCGCCGCCGGATAGGAATCGTAGAACGGCTCGAAGGCGACGAGGGAGCCGCCCCGCGGCAGCAACGCGAGGATCGCAGCTGTCAGGCCCTCCGTGGCACCCGCCGTGTAGAGCACCTCGTCAGGATCGACCCGCTGACCGAAATCACGACCGCGCTGAGCGGCCACCGCCTCGAGCAGCTGCGGGAAGCCCTGACCAGGGGCGTACTGATTGAATCCTGCGCGCATCGCCTCGGCGGTGGCGGCGATGAGCGCCTCCGGAGGCTCCGTGCCCGGAGCGCCCTGGCCGAGGTTGACGGCTCCGACCTCGGCGGCGAACTTCGTCATCTGGCCGTAGATGGTCTCACCGATCGACCCGTCAGGATTCGTCAGACCCGCGGATTCGGCCATCGAATGCCACAGCGGGGCCCTCATGATGTCCGGCATCACGACACCTGAGCCGGGGCGACACGCCCGAGCCGGTCGAGGGCCGCTTCGTGGAGACGCGAATTGCTCGCCACGGCATTGCCTCCGAAAGGACCTGGCACGCCGGCCGTGTTCGTGAAGGTGCCTCCGGCCTCGAGCACGATTGGAACGAGCGCGCCCATATCGTAGAGCGCGAGTTCCGGCTCGCAGGCGAGGTCGACCGCGCCCTCGGCCAGCAGCATATAGGAGTAGAAGTCGCCGTATCCGCGAGTGCGCCACAGCGAATCGCAGAGGCCGAGGAACTCATCGAGGATTCCCAGCTCTTTCCACCCCGACAGCGACGAATACGACAGGGATGCATCGTCGAGTGCGTCGACCGATGACACGCTGATGCGTTCGGCCGCGGACCCGAGCTCGGTCGCATAGGCGCCCAGACCCGACTCCGCCCACCACCGGCGTCCGAGTGCGGGAGCAGAGACCACTCCCAGCAGCGGACGGTCGTCGTCGTAGAGCGAGATGAGCGTCGCCCACACGGGCACTCCGCGCACGAAGTTCTTCGTTCCGTCGATGGGATCGATGATCCACCGTCGTGAAGAGCTCCCGTGCGCCCCGAATTCCTCACCGAGCACACTGTCATCGGGTCGAACTTCGGCGAGGCGATCCATGATCGCCTTCTCCACCGCACGGTCGCACTCTGTGACCGGAGTCAGGTCGGGTTTGGTTTCGACGGCGAAGTCCTGTGCCCGGAAGTGCGGGTGGCTGATGGCATCGGCGAGATCGGCGAGTTCGATCGCCAGGTCGAGGTCGTTCATGCCTCCAGCCTATCCAGTCGAAGGCAGCAGCCGGCGCAGGGACTCCAGTCGTGAGACTCCTCCAGGACCGGCCTTGCCGTCGGCCACCCAGTCATCGAGGCGACAACCGGGTGAATCGGCGAGGTGAGTGCAGCCACGGGGGCATTCGGCGGTGGCGTCGACGAGTTCCGGGAACGCGGAGAGCAGTGTTTCCCGGTCGACATGGGCCAGTCCGAAGCTGCGCACTCCGGGGGTGTCGATGAGCCATCCGCCGCGTTCCAACGGCAGGCACACGGCCGACGACGAGGTGTGACGTCCGCGTCCGGTGACGTCATTGACATGTCCCGTCGCCCGGTCGGCGGCGGGCACGAGGATGTTGGTCAGGGTGGACTTGCCCACCCCGGAATGGCCGACGAGGACGCTGATGCGTCCGCGGAGGTGTTCGGCCACCTCGGCGTGGGGATCGGCTTCGTCGAGAGCCGAATCGTCCTCGGTCGACCGAGCCACGGCCGCATCGGCATCGGGGTCGATGGAGGATTCGACGATGTCGACCCCAGCGGCGGAGAATCGCTGCCTCAGTTCCGTGGCCGGGTGCAGGTCGGTCTTCGTGACGATGAGCAGGGGAGTGATGCCCGCGTCGAAGGCCGCGACAAGGGCCCGGTCGATGAGACCGAACGAAGGTTCGGGATCCACCGTGGCCGTGACGATGCCCATGACATCGACGTTGGCCACGAGGACGCGCTCGGTCGGGTCGGTGTCATCGGCGCTGCGGCGCAGCAGGGTCTGCCGCTCGGTGACCTCCACCAGCCTGGCCAGAGTCCCCTCGGTTCCCGACGTGTCACCGACGAGGCGGACGATGTCGCCGGGAACGATCGCGTGCTTGCGCAGGTGAGAGGCTCGCACTGCCGTCACCGAGGCGGCCCGCCGAGACCGCTTCCCCTTCTTCCGGGACGGGGAAGCCGAAGGGAAGTTCCCATCGTCGTCGGCGAGGATGACGCGGTACCTGCCCCGATCGACGCCAGTGACCAGACCGGAGACTGCATCCTTGTGATCAGGACGGTTCTTCGTCCGGGGGCGTGAGCCACGTCGGTTCGGTCGGGGACGATAGTCCTCGTCGCGGAAGATCTTCGCCATCTCAGGCTCCGGGTGTGAGCATGGCTTCCCACAGCTGGGTGAAGGCCGGCAGGGTCTTTGCCACGGTGCCGGCGTTCTCGATGACCATCCCGTCGTTGCGCAGGGCGAGGACGGCGCCGGCCATGACCATGCGGTGGTCGTGGTAGGTGTGCCACAGTGCTGGGCGCAGCTGTCTGGTGCCGGTGATCGTCAGCGAATCGGCATGCTCGACGACGTCGACGCCGATGGCACCGTACTCCCGAGTCAGCGCGGCCAGGCGATCGGTCTCGTGCCCGCGCAGGTGTCCGATCCCGCGCAGCCGCGAAGTGCCTTCCGCCAGCGCCGCGAGGGCCGAGACCACCGGGGTGAGCTCGCCGACCGCGGACAGGTCGAGATCGACGGCGGTGAGAGTCTCCGGACCCTGCACATGCAGTCCGTCTCGGTCGAGACGGACCGTCGCACCGAAGGCCTCGGCGATCTCGCGGAAGCCGTCTCCGGCCTGCGTCGTATGTGCGGGCCATTTCGCGATGGTCACGGAACCGCCGGTGGCGACGGCTGCGGCGGCGAAGGCGGCGGCGTTGGAGAGGTCGGGCTCGACCTGGACATCGAGCCCGCGCGGCAATCCGGGTTCGACGATCCAGCGTTCGGGCTCGGGTTCGCTGATGTCGACGCCGGCATCGCGGAGGACTTCGATCGTCATGTCCACATGCGTGCGACTGGGCACTGAGTCAGCAGTGTTGGTCAGTTCGAGGCCCAGGGGCATGACTGGAGCGGCGAGCAGCAGGCCGGAGACGAATTGGCTCGAAGCGCTGGCATCGATGCCGAGGTGGCCGCCGCGCAGCTGCGAATCGGCATGGATCGTCATCGGCAGGGTGCCGTTCGCCGAGGTGATCGAAGCGCCGAGTTCCCGCAGCGAGTCGATCGTCACTGACATCGGCCGCGCCCGGGCCTGTTCGTCACCGTCGAGGACGATGTCACGTCCGGTCAGCGCCGCGAGCGGCGGGATGAAGCGCATGACGGTTCCGGCGAGACCGCAGTCGATGGTGATCGGAGAATCCGGCCCGGCATCGTGCGCGGGCGCATCCGAACCGGCGAAGGGGAGCGGCTCGACGTGGAGCTCATCACCGTCGTCGTCGATCACGGCACCGAGGCGGCGCAGAGCCTCGATCATGAGCAGAGTGTCCCGGCTGCGCAGCCATCCTGTCAGGTCGGAGCTCGAACGGGCCAGGGCCGCGAGGATGAGATAGCGGTTGGTCAGGGACTTGGAACCGGGAACGGCGACAGCGGCGGAGACGGCGGAACCGGCGACCGGCGGCTGCCAATCGCCGGTCACCGGGGGAGTGTGTGTGGAGATGTCAGTCAACTCCGAGCGCGTTCAGGGCCTGTTTCGAGGTGTCTTCGACGCTCGACCACAGGTCTTCGGCCGCGTGCTGGGTGCGCCACCACAGGCCGGGGCGACCGGCGGTGTCGACAGCGGCGAGCAGCGCGCCGCCGAGCATCGAGGTGCGCAGCAGGGTGCGTTCGTTGCGGGCCTTCTTCTCCTCCTTCGACGCCGTCTTGTCGGCAGACAGACGCTCGCCGACGGTGTCGAGCAGATAGGTGCCGACGAGGATCGAAGCGCTGAGGCGGGGGAAGCGACCGATGGCCAGCAGCGAACCGGCTGCGACCTGAGCAACACCGGTGGCGCGGGCGAGAGTCACTGCGTCGACCGGGACATCGGCCCGCTTACGGGCCTGGTTGAGCAGCGGGCCGACCGATGCGGCAGCCGCTTCCGGTTTGCGCAGCCGGTCGACGCCGTTGAGGATGTAGCCGGCGGCCAGCATGGGCCGTGCGATCAGACGAATGGGAGACACAGTGGTCCTTCCTACGTGGCGGTCATCTCACTGGCAAGCATAACTGCTGAGGTGGGAATAGTGGGACGCCGACCCGATGTTGTAGGGGTGAAGCCATTCGACGGGCGGACCCGTCGCGAAGTCGACAGGCAGAAGGAGAAGTCTATGAGCGCCACTGCCGTCCTGGAGAGAACGGGCGTACCATTGACTGCGATGACCGAATCAGTCAAAGAAGCCCCCGAAACCGCCGCCGAGAGGTCGGAGCGTTTCGAGCGGGATGCTCTGGAATATGTCAACCAGCTCTACGCAGCTGCTCTGCGTATGACCCGCAACCCGGCAGATGCCGAGGACCTCGTTCAGGAAGCCTATGCGAAGGCGTACGCGGCCTTCCACCAATACAAGCCCGGAACCAATCTCAAGGCGTGGCTGTACCGGATCCTGACGAACACCTTCATCAACACCTACCGAAAGAAGCAGCGTCAGCCCCAGGAGCACGGCAGCGAGGACATCGAGGACTGGCAGATCGCGCAGGCGAACAGTCACTCGTCGTCCGGAGGGCGTTCGGCCGAACTCGAAGCCCTCGACCACCTTCCCGACTCCGATGTCAAGGAAGCGCTCTCGGCTCTGCCCGAGGACTTCCGCATGGTCGTGTACTACGCCGATGTCGAAGGCCTGCCGTACAAGGAGATCGCCGAGATCATGGAGACGCCGATCGGCACAGTGATGTCGCGACTCCACCGCGGGCGCCGACAGCTGCGGGAGATGCTGGCCGACTACGCCGCCGAACGCGGTTTCGTGAGTCCCGAGGGAGGTGCGAATTGAGCAACGAGGGATGCTGCGAAAGCGTCAGGGCCGAGTCTCTGATGCGCATCTACCACTATCTCGACGGAGAGCTGACGACGACGGAGATCCGTGAGATCTCGATCCACCTCGAACAGTGCCCGTCGTGTCATGACGAGTACGAGATCGAAGCGCTGCTGAAGGAGCTTGTGCGTCGTTCATGCAGCCACGACCGTGCCCCGATGGGACTGCGTGAGAAGATCCGCCAGCGGATCGCACTGGAGCAGAACTCCTGACTCGAGGCTCGAGCAGAGCCGGAGCGCTCCGGGAACAGCGAAGGCGGGAAGAGATTCGATTCTCTTCCCGCCTTCGTCATTCACCGAACGAATCAGCGAATCATGCGTTTGGACGCTTGCCGTGGTTGGCTTTCTTACGGCGGCGATCGCGACGCTTACGGCCACGCTTGCTCATTGTGCCCTCCTTTGATAGACGCTCAATTGTCTCATGATCGTCCGAGCAGAGCAAAGTCGGACCAGGTCACACACTGCGCCGGCTCAGCTGTCGCCGAGGACGTCCTGGACCCCCAGCCAGTTGAACCAGCCGCGGTGCAGAACCAGCCACGCCAGGAGCCCATAGCCTTCCTGTGCCGGCAGATGGTCCCGTGACGATGCGACCTCGCGCTGCCATACGGGATGGCCGAGGAGGGGAGTGAAGGTGTCGACATAGGTGATGCCGCGCCTCTTGGCCACGTCCGAGAAGCTGGTGTTGAGCTCGGCGATGCGTCGATTGCGATCCCCATCGTGCTCCGGCGGTGGGCCGAGCACGAAGGTCGAGACCTTTCGGGCCAGGGCCTCGTCGAGGATATTGGCCACGTCGAGGCGTGCCCTGGCCACCGATCGACCCGAGTCGAGGTCGCCGGAGCTCAGAGCCAATACCAGACGGTTGTCCCCGTCGGGTGTGAATCGCAGAGACGCCTCGGCGATCGTGCGCGCATGGAGTCCGGCGGAGTCCTCGGTCGGCACCGCCAACGGATACACCTTGAGCTCTGGCACGCTCGGCAGAGTTCTCGCCGTCACTCGTCCGACCCACCCGAGGCCACGGCCATCGCCGTGGCCGGCGACCAACGGGCCTCCGACCACGGCGATGGTTGTGGTGATGTCGCTGCTCACCGGCTGAAGATCCGCTCGACGAGATCCTTCTGCTGAGCCTCGTGGAAGTGCTTGAGCCCGGTCGAGGTGGCTGCAGAAGCGGCACGGGAGATGACCTTGACCTCACGGCCGCCGAGGAGCTCGGGCAGGTGCAGTGCCATGAACGGCCAGGCCCCCTGGTTCTCCGGCTCCTCCTGGGCCCAGACGATCTCGGCATCGGCCGGGAAGCGGTCGAGCACAGCGGTGATGGCCGCCTCGTCGAGCGGGTAGAGCTGCTCAAGGCGGACGAGAGCCATCTTCTGGTCGTTGTCCTTCTCGCGCTTGGCCTTGAGCTCCCAGTAGAGCTTACCGGAGACGAGGACGACGCGTTCGACCTGCGAGGCGTCGACGTCCGTATCGTCGATGACGGCCTGGAACCTGCCCGAGGTGAATTCCTCCGGCGAGTTCGCAGCGGCCTTGAGGCGGAGCATCGACTTCGGGGTGAAGACGATGAGCGGACGCTTGTTCGTCGTCGAGGCGTGGCGACGCAGCAGGTGGAAGTACGAGGCCCCTGAGGACGGGCAGGCCACCGTCATATTGTTCTCGGCGCACAGCTGGAGGTAACGCTCGATGCGGCCCGAGGAGTGGTCAGGTCCCTGTCCCTCATAGCCGTGGGGCAGGAGCATGACGACACCGGAGTTCTGCTGCCACTTCTGCTCGGAGGAGGAGATGAACTCGTCGATGACGGTCTGTGCACCCTGTGCGAAGTCACCGAACTGCGCCTCCCACGCCACGAGAGCGTCCTTGCGTTCGACGGAGTAGCCGTATTCGAAGCCGACGGCCGCATATTCGCTCAGCAGGGAGTCGTAGACCCAGAAGCGAGCCTGATCCTCGGTGAGGTTCTGCAGCGGCGTCCACTCATTTCCGTTGACCGAGTCGATGAGCACGGAGTGACGCTGGACGAACGTGCCGCGACGGGAGTCCTGGCCGGCCAGGCGCACCGGGACGCCGTCCATGAGCAGCGAGCCGAAGGCCAGCAGCTCGGCGAAGCCCCAGTCGATCCCGCCCGAGAGCGACATCTCCTTGCGCTTCTCGAGCAGAGCGCGCAGCTTCTTGTGGACCGTGAAGCCCTCGGGGATCTCGGTGAAGGCCTCACCGATGCGCTGGAGCATCTCGGGGCTGATGGCTGTTTCGGAGTCGTTGAAGGTCTCGATATCGCTCGGCTCGTAGGGAGCGTTGAACGCTTCTCCGTCGTAGGATCCGGTCTCGGCTTCCTTGGTCTCGGCGAAGGCCGATTCCAGCTTCGACTGGTAGTCCTTGAGCGCCTCGGCGGCTTCTTCGTCGGTGATGCACTTCCTGCCCACGAGCGATTCGGTGTAGAGCTTGCGCACCGACCCCTTCTTCTCGATGAGCGAGTACATCGTCGGCTGGGTCATCGACGGGTCGTCGCCCTCGTTGTGGCCGCGACGGCGGTAGCACACGAGGTCGATGACGACGTCGCGGTTGAATTCCTGGCGGTATTCGAAGGCCAGGCGAGCTGCGCGCACGACGGCCTCGGGATCATCGCCGTTGACGTGGAAGATCGGGGCGTTGATCGACTTGGCCACGTCCGTGCAGTAGAAGGAGGAACGCGCCGAGGCGGGGGGAGTGGTGAACCCGACCTGATTGTTGATGATGACGTGGACCGTTCCGCCTGTGCGGTAGCCGCGCAGCTCGGAGAGGTTGAGCGTTTCGGTGACCACGCCCTGGCCGGCGAATGCGGCATCGCCGTGGACGAGGACCGGCAGGACGGTGAAGCCCGCCTCGCCCTGGTCGACGAGGTCCTGCTTGGCGCGGACGATTCCTTCGAGGACCGGATCGACGGTCTCCAGGTGGCTGGGGTTGGCCGCGACGTAGACACCGGTGGTGTTGCCTGCCGGTGAGGTGAACGAACCCTGGGTGCCCAGGTGGTACTTCACATCGCCCGAGCCCTGGACGCTGTCCGGGGACATGGTTCCGTCGAACTCGCGGAAGATCTGCGCATAGGATTTGCCGGCGATGTTCGTAAGGACATTGAGGCGACCGCGGTGGGCCATGCCGATGGCGACCTCGTCGAGACCGGTGTCGGCGGACTGGTTGAGGATCTCGTCGAGCAGGACGATCGCGGACTCTCCGCCTTCGAGGCTGAAGCGCTTCTGTCCGATGTACTTCGTCTGCAGGAAGGTCTCGAAGGCCTCAGCGGCATTGAGGCGACCGAGGATGTGGCCCTGCTCCGACCGGGTGAGCTCCTGATGCGGGACCTCGATCTTCGACTGGAACCAGCGACGCTGGACCGGGTCGGCGATGTGCATGTACTCGAAGCCCGTGGTTCGGCAGTAGCTCTCGCGCAGCAGTCCGAGGATGCTGCGGAAGGGCATCATCGGCTTCGCGCCGAATCCGCCGGTGGGGAACTCGCGTTCGAGATCCCACAGGGTCAGGCCGTGCTGATTGATGTCGAGGTCGGGGTGGGACCGCTGCCGGTAGACCAGGGGATCGATGTTGGCCATGAGGTGGCCGCGAGTGCGGTAGGCATCGATGAGTTCGATGACTCGTGCGGTCTTGTTGACGTCGTCCTGGTCCTCGGCCGAGACGTCGGGAACCCAGCGGACCGGCTCGTAGGGCAGGCGCAGGGATTCGAAGACATCGTCGTAGAAGCCGTCTTCGCCCAGCAGGTAGCTGTGGACGAGCTTGAGGAACTCGCCCGATCCGGCGCCCTGGATCACACGGTGATCGTAGGTCGAGGTCATGGTCAGCACCTTGGACACGGCCAGGGAGTTGATGGTCTGCTGGCTGGCACCCTGGAATTCGGCGGGATAGTCGAGCGCGCCGACGCCGATGATGCAGCCCTGGCCCTTCGTCAGGCGCGGCACGGAGTGGACGGTGCCGATTCCGCCGGGGTTGGTCAGCGAGACCGTGGTGCCGGCGAAGTCGTCGGCGGTGAGCTTGCCCTGGCGTGCCTTGTCGACGAGGCCGTCGTAGGCGTCGACGAACTGACGGAAGGTCAGCGTCTCGGCCTTCTTGACGTTGGGCACGAGCAGGGTGCGAGACCCGTCCTTCTTCGGAACGTCGATGGCGAGGCCGAAGTTGATGTGAGCAGGGGAGATCATCACGGGCTTGCCGTCGCGGACATCGTAGGAGACGTTCTGCGAGGGGAAGTTCTGCAGCGCGCGGATCACGGCGAAGCCGATGAGGTGGGTGAACGAGACCTTTCCGCCGCGGGTCCGCTTGAGGTGCGAATTGATGACGATCCGGTTGTCGATGAGCGCCTTGGCAGGCAGTGCCCGGACCGACGTGGCGGTCGGGACTTCGAGCGACTCATCCATGTTCTTCGCGATGAGCTTCGCTGGGCCGCGCAGGGGAGTGATCGTCTCTTCGGGTGCGGGCTTCGGTGCAGTCTCCTTCGGAGTGACCTGCGGCACGGACTTGGTCTCGGCCTTCAGCGTCTCGGACTCGGCCGAGGACGGGGTGACTCCGCGGGATGTCGCCGGCGCTGCGGTGGAAGCCGGGGACTTGGCCTCTGTCTTCTTCTCAGCCGGCTTCGCCTCCTGCTTGGCGGCGGGCTCGGCAGCGGACTGAGCGCCTCCGCCGTTCTTCTCGTACTTGTCGAAGAAGGGCCACCAGGACTGGTCGACCGAATTCTTGTCTGACTTGTACTGCTCATACAATTCCTCGACCAGCCACTCGTTCGACCCGAAGTCTTCGACGGTGCGGTTAGGAGTATTGACGGACACGGCGTTGATCGCCTACTTCCTGATTCAAGACTTGCTGCTTAACGACATCTCCAAGCCTAACGTGATGTGCCATCGAATGTGCAGTTAAGGGACAATAGTGTTATGCGTTTCATCTCAAATGACCCGAACACCGATCTCACCTACTCCGATGTGTTCCTCGTCCCGAATTCCTCGACCCTGACTTCGCGCTTCGCAGTCGACCTCACCACAACCGATCCGACCGGGTCGACCACACCGCTCGTCGCGGCGAATATGACCGCTGTATCCGGTCGACGGATGGCGGAGACGATGGCCCGGCGCGGGGGACTGGCGGTGCTGCCGCAGGACATCCCGCTGACCGCTGCGCAGGAGACCATCGCCTGGGTGAAGAGCCGTGACCGGATATTCGAATCCGCATTGCGCTTCGCCCCCGAGGACACAGTCCTCAATGCCCTGCACGTGCTGGCCAAGCGTCCGCACGGCTTCGGCGTCGTCGTCGATTCCGCAGGCAGGCTCGAAGGCATCATCAATGCCGCGGATCTGCGCGGAGTCGACCGTTTCACCTCGGTGGCGGATCTGCTGGACTCCTCACCCCATGTCATCCGCGCCTCCGAAGTCGACTGGGAGGACTCCGGGCAGCTGGAGAACCTCTTCGAGTCGATGGCGGAGTCCCGGTCGGAGTTCGCCGCTGTCGTCGACGACGAGAACACCGTGCTCGGCAGCCTCACTCCGAAGTCGCTGCTGCGCTCGTCGATCTATACGCCCAACGTCGATGACCAGGGCCGACTGAAGATCGCCGTGGCCATCGGCGTCAACGGCGCTGCGGTCGAACGTGCCGCGGCCCTCGTCGAAGCCGGTGCCGATGTCCTCGTCGTCGACACCGCACACGGCCATCAGGTCAAAATGCTCGACACGCTGTCGGCGATCGCCGATGCCGAGCTCGGGGTGCCGATCGTGGCCGGCAACGTCGTCACCGCCGAAGGGGTCCGTGACCTCGTCGCGGCCGGCGCCGACATCGTCAAGGTCGGGGTCGGCCCGGGAGCCATGTGCACGACCCGGATGATGACCGCCGTCGGTCGTCCGCAGTTCAGCGCAGTGCTCGAATGCGCCGAGGCGGCTCGTGAGCTCGGTGCACATGTGTGGGCCGACGGCGGAGTCCGCTACCCCCGAGACGTCGCCCTGGCCCTGGCGGCCGGAGCTTCGCAGGTGATGGTCGGATCCTGGTTCGCCGGCACCCACGAATCCCCTGGCGACCTGCTCGTCGACGGCGACGGTCGGAAGTACAAGGAGAGCTTCGGAATGGCGTCGGCACGCGCCGTGGCCAACCGCACCCGCACGGAGTCGGCCTTCGCCAGGGCGCGGAAGGGACTGTTCGAAGAGGGCATCTCTTCGTCGACGATGTACATCGACCCGGAATCTCCGGGAGTCGAGGACCTGCTCGACGCGATCACGTCGGGCGTGCGCAGCTCCTGCACCTACGCCGGAGCCGGTGACCTCCGGGAATTCGCACGTCTGGCCGCGGTCGGAGTCCAGAGTGCCGCCGGATACGAAGAGGGCCGACCTGTGTCGGGAAGTTGGTAAGATCGCCTCATGCACAGTGACAGTCCCGGCCGGCGGGAAGCCGGCGCCCCAGATGACGATCCTCACCCCGCGAGGGTCTCTCACTTCACCCACTCTGCTCAGCAGATCGTCAACGGCGGGGACAGTCACTGATGGAATGGATACTCCTCGCCCTCGCACTGCTGCTCATCCTCGGCACCGGCGTCTTCGTCGCAGCCGAGTTCTCACTGCTGACCCTCGACCGCCATACGGCCGATCAGGCGGTCGAGGACGGCGTCGTCGGCGCGAAGACGCTGCGGCGGTCGATGACCCACCTGTCCACGCAGCTCTCGGCAGCGCAGGTGGGCATCACGATCACCACCCTGTTGACCGGTTACCTGATGGAACCGTCCCTGGGCAGGCTTCTGGCTCCGCTGTTCGAAGCCTGGGGCGTCGGCCCCGGATTCGCGGCACCGCTGGCGCTGACCATCGCCCTCATCGTCTCCACCGTGGGATCGATGATCTTCGGAGAGCTCGTCCCGAAGAACCTCGCCATCGCTGTGCCTCTGGCGACCGGCCGCATCGCCGCGCCGATGCAGTACGTGTTCTCGATCGTGTTCAAACCGGTCATCGCGGTCCTCAACGGCACGGCGAACAAGATCCTCATGTCGATGGGCATCGAGCCGCAGGAAGAGGGATCGGTGGGCCGTTCTCCGGAGGAGCTGACCTCCCTCGTGCGTCACTCCGCTGAAGAAGGCGTGCTCGACGAGCAGACGGCGGGCCTGCTGGAGAGGACGCTGAGCTTCTCCGAGCGGACCGCCGAAGACGTGATGACCCCGCGCACACGCATGTCCACGGTGGACAAGGACACCACGGCCAGACAGATCATCGAACAGGCCCGGGACACCGGATTCTCCCGCTTCCCCGTGGCCGACGAGGACAAAGACCACATCGTCGGCGTCGTCCACGTCAAACAGGCCTTCGCCGTGCCCCCGGGCAACCGTGACGACGCCTATGCAGGAGGGCTGATGACCGAAGTCCGGGAGATTCCGGAGACCCAGCGCCTCGATCCGCTGCTCCTGGAGCTGCGGGCGACGGGCCTGCAGATGGCCGTGGTCGTCGATGAGTTCGGCGGCACTGCCGGAGTCGTCACCCTCGAAGACGTCGTCGAAGAACTCGTGGGCGAGGTCGCCGACGAGCATGATCGGATGCGCGTCGCGGCCCGACCGGCTCGCGACGGCTCCTGGATCGTGCCCGGTCAGCTGCGACCCGATGAGATCTCGTCGACGATCGGTGTGACCATCCCGGAGGACTCGGACTACGAGACTCTGGCCGGGTTCGTCCTCAAGGAGCTCGGACGGATTCCCGAACCGGGTGACGAGGTCCGCACCGAGGATGCGCGAATCGTGGTCGAAAGGATGCACGGGCGACGCATCGAACGCCTCCGGGTGGTGCTGCGCGCCGCCGACACGGGAGCGTTCGAAACCGGAGGTGAGACCCGATGAGCGCCGATTGGTTCGGACTGGTCTGGCTGGTCGTTCTGCTGCTGGGCAACTCATTCTTCGTGGCCGCCGAATTCGCTGTGGTCGCGGCCAAACGCTCACAGATCGAACCGCGAGCGGCCGAAGGCTCTGCAGCGGCGAAGACAGCGCTCTACGCGATGGAGCACGTGTCACTGATGCTGGCGATCTGCCAGCTCGGAATCACCGTGTGCTCCCTGCTTCTGGGCAACGTGGCCGAACCGGCCATCCACCATCTGCTCGCCGGTCCGCTCGAGGGCCTGGGCATTCCCGCGGGGCTGTCATCGACGATCTCCTTCGTCCTGGCACTGGGAGTCGTGACCTACCTGCACGTGGTCATCGGCGAGATGGTGCCGAAGAACCTGGCTCTGGCCGCATCCGGCCAGGCGGTGATTCTGCTGGCGACCCCCCTGGTGTTCCTGGCGCGGGTCTTCGGGTTCGTCATCCGTCCCCTCAACGGCCTGGCCAACGGGATCCTGCACCTGTTCAGGATCGAGGCCCGCGACGAGGTCAACGAGGCCTATACGATCGAACAGGTCGAATCGATCGTGGCCGAGTCGAAGCGCGAAGGACTGCTCAGCGATGACACCGGGCTGCTCAAGGGCGCCATCGAATTCAGCGACAAGACCGCGTCGGACATCATGGTCCCGATGTCCGAGCTCATCACGATCTCGGACAAGGTGACCCCGAACGAGCTCGTGACCCTGGTCGGAAAGACCGGCTACTCGCGGTACTTCGTCGTCGGTGACGACGGATATCCGCAGGACTACCTCCACATCAAGGACGTCCTCTACGCGGACACCGAAGAGGCCTTCGACTCTCCCGTGCAGAGCAAGCGCTTCCGCCCTCTGTTCACGGTCACGGCCGATGACGAGGTCGAGGAGGCTCTGGCACAGATGCAGAAGGCGGGAATCCACGTCGCCCGCGTCATCGACTCGCAGGCGCAGGTGCTCGGTCTGCTGTTCCTCGAGGACGTGCTCGAAGAGCTCGTCGGCGAGGTCCAGGATGCGATGCAGCGGGGACGATTCGACTTCCGCAGCTGAGCATGTCCGATCGGCCGATCAGTCGGGCTCAGCCATTCGCCGCGACGGCGGTCTCCTGATTGCGGGGAGGCCGCCGTCGCGGTGTTGCGTCCGCTGCGGGCGCTGTGCTGGTGCGCGGGGCTGCGCGTGCGGGCAGTGGCGAAGGGTCTGTGCTCGCGGGAACGTTTCTGTCGGCGCGGAGTCCCATTCGTGACCGACTGTGTAACGGTTCGTAACGAAACAGTGATTCAGGACACCTGGAGTAGACCGCCTGTAGTCGTTCGTGATGACTCATCGTCGGCGAATGACCTGGTCACACGCTGTGTATGAACTGAAGGTGACATTCTGTAACGATGTCGTTATAGTGTTGTGACATAAGCTTTCGGGTGCCCGGCAGAGGGCCTCCACCGCACAATCTTCACCAACAGTATGGAGCACTATGTCGAGTGAGCTCTCGACCGTCGAGGCGCCGCCGGTCCGCCGACGTGATCTGCGCAAGCAGAACGCCTCCTCGCAGGTTTCGCCGATCAACTCTTCGCATTCCGTGACATCGCAGTCGCGGAGCAGCGCATCCGCAGCCCTCTCGCCCCGTCGTGCGGCCATGGCCGCCGAGGCCCGCGCCGCAGCGGGTTCTCCGCGCCGTGCCGCGATGGCCAAGGAGGCTTCACTGCCGCTGACCCCGGCAGGCCATACGTCGTCGTTGGCCGCAGCTGAGCTCGGCAGGCGCGGTTCCGACGGTTCGCTGCTGCGCTCGGTCCGCCGTCGCCAGGTCACGACCTTCTCGGCTCTGGCCACGGTCTCGGTGACCGGCACCGCCATCGCCGCTGTGATGGTCGCCGGGAACATGAGCGGCAGCCAGGAAGTCAAGGTCGATGACACTGCCGCGCAATCACAGCCGCGTGCGATCAACGCCGAATCGGTCTCCGCCGACATCAAGGTCGACGAGGACGACAAGACTGCGATGACCATCGGCGCCCCGAGCGCCAAGCAGACGAAGGTGGAAGCGGCGTCCCGAGCGATCACGAAGACCGTTCTGCCCGGCTGTGACGAAGCCGCGCCGAAGGGCGACGCGAGCAACGGCGAACTGCCCGACGAATGGCTGTGCGAGATCGGTGTGGGCAATCACAAGCTGCGCTCCGATGCCGCCGTATCGTTTGCGAAGATGAACGCTGCCTTCAAGAAGGACACCGGCAAAGACCTCGCGGTCACCGATTCCTACCGGTCGCTGTCGGCCCAGGTCTCCGTCGCCGCTCGCAAGCCCGGCTTCGCAGCCCGTCCCGGAACGTCCAACCACGGATGGGGGCTGGCGCTCGACTTCGGTGGGGGAACGCAGAACGGCACCGGTCAGCAGTACGAGTGGCTCGTCGCGAACGCCGAGAAGTTCGGGTGGGAGAATCCTGACTGGGCCAAGCGCAATTCCTATGAACTCTGGCACTGGGAGTACGTTCCCGGCCGCAAGGCCATGAAGGGCGCCTGATCTGCACTGATATCGCTGATCACAGCCCCGCGACACCGCGTGCAGTCCTGGCAGGACTGCACGCGGTGTCGTTTTGGGAGGTGATGCCAAACGGTGATAGAGTGGCTTGTGTTGCCCGCGTAGCTCAGTGGATAGAGCGTCTGCCTCCGGAGCAGAAGGTCGTAGGTTCGAATCCTGTCGCGGGCACCACAACACCGCCCATCTCAACTGCTGAGGTGGGCGGTTCTGCATTCGCGACCCGAGTGGTCGGCAGTGCAGACAGGATCCAATGTAGTCGGAGACGAGACCCGAACCGTGATGTGAGGCATGCGATGTCGGAACCTGCTGATGAGCCCGTCCAGACGAGCACGGGGGATGACGATATCGTCCTCCGTGCGCAGGGCCTGCGCAAAAGCTTCGGCCGCGGCGACACGGCAGTCGACGCCCTCGACGACATCAGCGTCGACTTCGAATCGGGCCGCTTCACCGCCATCATGGGTCCCTCCGGCTCCGGGAAGTCGACATTCATGCATGTGCTCGCCGGTCTCGATCGCGTCGATTCGGGCTCGATCATCATGCGCGGCCACGACATCACTCGTCTCAACGATCGGCAGCTGACCCAGCTGCGCCGTGACCGCGTCGGCTTCATCTTCCAAGCATTCAACCTCGTCCCGACCCTGAGCGCAGAGCAGAACATCGAACTGCCGGTGTCGCTGGCCAGGAAGAAGATCGATCGCGAGTGGAAGGCCGAAGTCGTCGAACGACTCGAACTCGGCGATCGCCTCCAGCATCGTCCGCACGAGCTCTCCGGCGGTCAGCAGCAGCGAGTCGCCGTGGCCCGGGCCCTGCTGACCCGGCCGGACGTCATCTTCGCCGATGAGCCCACGGGAAACCTCGACTCCCACGCGGGAGCGGAGGTCCTGTCCCTGCTCGGCCGGGCCACGACCCTGTACGGGCAGACGATCATCATGGTCACCCACGATCCCGTGGCGGCATCCCATGCCGGTCGGGTCGTCCTCCTCAAGGACGGCCGGGCCACGGGTGAAGTCCGACAGCCGACGCGGGAGAGCGTGGTCACGGCGCTGAGCGAACTGAGCTCTCTGTGATCGCAGTCGCTCTCGCGCAGATCCGGATCCACTGGGCCCGGTTCCTCGCCATCGGCCTCGGCATCGCCCTGGCCGCAGGTTTCGTGGCGACGACCCTGATCATCAACTCCTCGCTGCAGGACAGCCTCGAACACGCCGTCGGCCGTTCGTTCGAGAAAGCCGACCTCGCCGTCATTCCGCACAGAGACGTCTTCGTCGGGGGAGACGAGGCGTCTCCGCTGCTGGGACCCCTGGCCGATGTCGACGGGGTGAGCACTGCGTCTCTGTCGGCCCGCACCGTGACCACCGGCAGAGGCGCTGCATTCTCCGAAAGCTCCTTTGCCCTGTCCCCGGTGCCTGCCGATGAACGTCACGACACGTTCGACATGGTCTCGGGCCAGCGACCGGACGCGACGACGGACCTCGTGCTCGATACCCGCACGGCAGCCGACCTCGCCATCGGCATCGGTGATGAGATCCGCTTCACCGTCGACGCCGTTCCGGTGGGCAGCGGAGACGATGACATGCCCGTCTATCGGGGACCGAGCCAGAGCAGCGTCACCTTCTCCGTCGTCGGCACCGCCGAACTGGGGCAGGACCCGGCGCTGCCCGGAGCCACTCGGGCACTGACGAGCGCCGCTGGCTACCAGGAGTACTTCGCCCAGCAGGGTGATGTCATCGCCATTCAGATCGCATTCGAGGACGGCGCGGACCCGGAGACGGTGCGATCTCAGCTGCAGACGGTCATCGACGAATCGGAGCTGCGCGGCAGCCTCGAAGCACTCACCGTGGACGACGCCGTGAGCGCGAAGACCGATCGGCTCTCCGGGGGCAATGCCGTCGTGACCGGGTTCCTGCTCGTGTTCGCCGGAATCTCCGTCATCGTCGCCATCCTCGTCGTCTCCAACACCTTCTCGGTCATCGTCGCCGGGCGTCGTCGCGACCTCGCACTGCTGCGCTGCCTCGGCGCCACCCGCGTGCAGATGTACAGCTCCGTCGTGGCCGAAGGGCTCTTCGTCGGTGTGCTCGGATCGATCTTCGGTGTACTCGCGGGGATCCTCGTCAGTCGCGGCCTCATGGCCGCCGCGGTGCGCTACTGGCCCGCGGAATTCCCCTACGACACCCTCACCGTCCCTGTCTCCGCTCTGGTCAGCGGCATCGTCGTGGGTGCCCTGCTGACGATCGTGGCCACCATCCGCCCGGCTCGCAGCGCCATCGCCGTGACGCCGCTCGAAGCCCTCCAGCCCTTGGACGCCTCCATCTCGCCGAGAACCCGCGCCCGACCCCGCCACCTCATCGGCTTCGGCCTCATCGGCCTGGGCGCACTTCTCGTCATCGTCTCCGTCTACGCTGTGCCGACCTCCGAGCGCTGGATCCTCGGGGGTGCGCTGGGCGGAGGTCTCGTGGTCACCGGACTGGTCATCAGCTCCGCGAAGATCATCCCGCCGGTCGTCGCGTGGGCGGGGGAGGTGCTGTTCAGCCCGTGGGGCGTGCCCGGGCAGCTGGCGACCTTGAACACGCTGCGCAATCCGCGCCGCACCGCGGCCACGGCCACGGCGCTGATCATCGGTGTGACCCTGGTGGCGACGATCCTCGTCGGCGGCATGTCGACGAAGGCGACGCTCAGCCACGGACTCGACCAGCGCTATCCGGTCGACATCTCCGTGCCGCTGTCGGGCCTCGTCGACGGTGATGAACTCGACGAGGTGCGCGAGATCCCGGGCGTGTCCACCGCGGTCACCGCCCACCGCGCCGAGGCGGTCGAGGATTTCGAGGGCTCCCGTCCCGAGATCTTCGTCCTCGACCCGGACAGCGCCGACACCGTGCTCGGAGACGCGGCGGCCGATATCGTGTCCGGACGGGTCACCGTTCCCGAGGACTACAGCTCAGCGACCGTGCGGGTGAGAGGACTCACCGAGATGAGCGTGCCTGTGCACAGGGAGGGTCTGTCCAGCCTCGCCTTCTTCACCACTCCCGATGTCGGCAACGACCTCGGCATCTCGGCGACGACGACGGCTGTGCTCGTCCGCCTCGATGAGGACGTCGACATCGACGAGATCACGCGCATCCGCCAGTCCGTGGCCGAGGCACTCGATGTCTCCAGCGAGGAGGTCGGCGGCTCCGCCGTCGCTCGGGGCACCTATTCCGAACTCATCGACGTCATGCTCGCCGGTGCCGTGGCCCTCCTCTTCGTCTCTGTGGTCATCGCGCTCATCGGCGTTTCGAACACGGTCAGTCTCTCCGTCATCGAACGCCAGAGGGAGAACGCGCTGATGCGGGCGCTGGGCCTGAGCATCTCGCAGCTGCGGACCCTGCTGGCGCTCGAAGCGGTGCTCATCTCATCTGTGGCCGCACTGCTCGGACTCGTCCTCGGTGGAGCATTGGGCATCGTCGGCACCCGTCTCGTCACTCATGGCTACTCCACCGACCTCATCGTCGACGTCTCCGTCGTGTCCTTCCTCGGCATCCTCGGAGTGGCGGTCATCGCCGGGATCCTCTCTGCTCTGGCACCGGCCAGGCGGGCGTCTCGGCTCTCACCCGTCGAGGGACTCAAACTCGACTTCTGATGGGCCCCGGCCACCGAACCGGACGCCGGTGTCTGATAGGAAAGAGCTCATGAACTCCGCGCGCATCCGCTTTCTGATCGTCCTCGGAATCGTCTTCGCTGCCTTCAATCTGCGCCCGGGAGTCACCGGGCTCTCGCCTCTGCTCGACACGATGGGCGAAGAGATCGATCTGAGCGCGGTGTTCCTGGCCGTCATCGGCATGCTGCCGCCGCTGCTCTACGGCATCAGCGGCTTCATCACCCCGCGGCTCTATGCCCGCTTCTCCGGACTCGGCCTGACCTTGGCCGCCATGGTGATGGTCATGATCGGACTGGGTGTCCGCGCGGTCATCGATTCGCCGTCGCTGTTCCTGGCGCTGAGCGTGTTGGCCCTGCTGGGAATGGGCATCGGCAACGTCATCCTCCCGCCCCTGGTGAAATCGTATTTCCCCGACAGAGTGGCCCTCATGTCGACCGTGCACGTCGGGCTCCTCCAGTTCGGGACATTCATTCCGCCGCTCGTGGCGGTTCCCCTCGCCTCCGGTGTCGGTTGGAGAGGCTCACTGCTCGTCTGGGCCGCTTTCGCGGCTCTGGGGGCGGTCGTGTGGATTGTCATCCGCATCGTCAGGCCCGCACCCGCCACCGAGGTGGCCGTCGCCGTCGTCGGCGGCAGTGAGCTCTCCCGCCTTCTGCGCAGCCCTCGGGCCTGGGCGCTGATGACGATGACGGGACTGACATCGTTCAACAACTTCATCCTCTTCACCTGGCTGCCGAGCCTGCTCACCCGCTCCGGATTCGATGCGGCATTCGGCGGAGCGATGCTGGCGCTGGTCACCGCCATCCCGCTCGTCCTCGGCTTCGTCCTGCCGACCATCGCGCAGAAGATGAGATCGGCCCATCTCATCGTCGTCGGCTTCTGCCTCAGCCTGGCCGTGGGCTACCTGGGGCTGTGGCTGCTGCCCACGTCGGCCCCCGTTCTGTGGACCGTACTGCTGGGCATCGGCATCTCCACGTTCCCGCTCGCGCTGACACTGATCACCCTGCGTGCACGCGACGCCGAAGCGGCGGCCTCCCTGTCCGGTTTCGTCCAGGGCGGCGGTTACCTCCTGGCGGCCACCGGCCCACTGATCTTCGCGTTCCTCATCCAGAGCTTCGACAGCATGTGGCCGGC
>OMJG01000027.1_pt1 | contig 99435 bp, 80 predicted proteins | sample 1646431 | NCBI WGS metagenome assembly OMJG01 (sample SAMN03771674, study PRJEB25209) | food metagenome | isolation source: Cotija cheese | place: Mexico:Jalisco,Michoacan | collected 2011-12-12 | reverse complement strand
AGAGGGAGTGTAGGTTATGACTGAACAAACGTGTGTCATTATTAAGCCAGATGGGGTAAGAAGGCGGTTAGTGGGTAGAATTATTCAATGTTTTGAGGATGCTGATTTAACGATAGTTGCTTTGAAAAAGACTCTTTTATCTTCTGAGGTTGTCAAAGAGCACTATGAACATTTGAAAGATCAACCATTCTTTCCAAAATTATGTGCTTTTATGACCGAATCTCCTGTTATACTCATGATTCTGGAAGGTGAAGATGCTGTTAGTCGCGTGCGAAAGATTGTTGGAGCTACTAATCCTTTAAAAGCAGATAGTGGTTCTATTCGGGGGCAATTTGCGACGGACACTACCCGAAATCTTGTCCACGCTTCAGATGGTCTTGATACTGCCGCAATCGAGATTAAGCGTTTCTTTAGTTGAGTTTATCAATGAAAATTTAAATAAAGAATAAAGAAGTCGAGGTTTAAAAAATTTAAACCCCGACTTTTTTGTATTCACGAATATTAGAAATTATGTGTAATATTTCTTTGCAGATTTTTGCGGGCTACGGTATAGATTGGTTAAGCTAATACACTTTAACCACTTAAAAAGGAAGAACTGTAGAAGGCTAAATCAAGAAAAAATTTACCCTGTAGAGAGTTAATTACTTTTGAGGGTTAAGTACTTTAGAGGGTTATTACTTTAGAGCGTTAAACCCTGTAGAGATCTATACACTCTATTTAGTAAAAAACTATAGAGTAAACACTCTAGAGAACAAAATACTGTAAAGAGCTAAGTAGCATAGAAAGCTAATTCACCAAAAATGTGCCATGAAAAGTGAATAAATGCTTTTTATTCTATGATTGCTTTGTGATGTGATAGGCGGTAACCACTGTGGAAGACTGGTGAGATAAACTGGTTGAATGGGAAACCAGTTTTGATGGCTGCGGTCACAAATTCTTTTGCTTTAGCGACTGCTTCTTTTGGCGTCAGGCCATATGCTAATCCAGCTGTGATTGCTGCTGCAAATGTACAGCCAGCGCCATGGTTGCTAGGAGCATCTATTTTGTCAGTTTCAAATAAAGTGAACTCTTTACCATCAAAGAATAGGTCAATGGCTTTAGTACCAGGCAGGGCTTTACCACCTTTAATAACGACTGTTTTAGCACCATTGTCATGAATAATTCTAGCAGCTTCTTTCATATCTTCAACAGACGTTAGTGTTTTAAGTCCAGCTAGTTGAGCGGCTTCGAATAAATTTGGTGTAGCAACTGTTGCTAAGGGAACCAATACATCTTTTAAGGCTTCGGCGTTCTCAGGATTCAACACCTCGTCCTCGCCTTTACAGACCATCACGGGATCAGCAACGAAGTTAGTCATTTGGTGTTCTTTGATATGATTAGCAATAACAGTAATAATATCAACGTTTGGCAGCATACCCGTTTTGAAAGCATCAATGCCAGGCCCTGCAGTTGCTGTAACGAGTTGATCTTTCACTACTTTTGGATTGATCGGAGTAATGCCGTGGCTCCAGTTATTATTGGGATCCATTGTAGCAATAACCGTTAGAGCCGCGATTCCAAAGGTACCATATTCTGCGAATGTTTTTAAGTCGGCTGCAATACCTGCGCCACCGCTTGCATCATTTCCTGCAATTGTCAGTGTTATTTTCGGTTTTGTCATGACATTTCCCCCATTTATTCAAATTTGATACTAATTATTCTAACGTTTTAAGTCATAGATGTCGACCGTTGAAGGGAGAATGTATCACATTATAGGTTACATTTGGGTGTTTCAATCTATAAAGTGACCTATGACTTGTCTTGGCTATATCAAAAGCGATACTATGCGATTAGGTGCAGATGTAATTTATAACTAAAAAAGGATAGTGATAGTGTGAAAAAGTATATCGGGATTGATGTCGGAGGGACAACAATCAAACATGGTCTTCTAACTGATGAAGGTGAGATTCTGTCAAAAAATAAGTTGAAAACACCATTAGAAAAAAATCAGTTTTTAAACACAATTGTTGATATTGTAACTCAGTATAGGAGTCAAGACGAGATAGAAGCGTGTGGGATCAGTATGCCGGGCGTCATTGAAGGCGATGGCTTCTTAACAACTGCTGGAGCTTTAAAAAACTTATACGGCATCAATTTGATCAAAGCCTTACAAAAAGATGTTGCTTTACCTATTACTGTGATAAATGATGCGAATGCCGCAGCTTTAGCCGAACATTGGATTGGGGCAGCTAAGGCTTATCAGACGTATTTTGGCCTAGTACTCGGGACGGGAGTCGGTGGCGTAATCATCATAAATGGAGATATTTACAATGGCGCACATTCACGTGCCGGTGAATTTGGCTGGATGATAGCTGAACCTAATGAAGAAAATTTAGAATTTGGAACACTAAACTTTCAGGGTGCAACGGTCATAGGTCTCTTGCGTGTCTATAATGAAGCACTGTCACACCAAAATGACGAGATTAAGAGTCCTGTTGTCGTGGATAATCCTCGCCTGATTTTTAGGCGAGCAGCAGGTGGAGATGCTATAGCAACTAGAGTGTTGGATCATTATTTCTATATTCTAGCAAAAGAGATTTTTAATTTGATTGTTGCTTTTGATCCAGAAGCAGTGATTATTGGCGGTGGTATCAGTAATAATGAGGATTTTTATAAGGGTTTACAAGCAAAAATAAAACAACTCCATCAGCAGCATGATAGTGTCAGGCCAATCCAACTACCACCAGTTTTGCTGGCACAGCTCAGAAATGATGCAGGTTTAATAGGAGCAGTTTATCACGCTAAAACACACCATTGAGCGATAGAGAGCAATAGACTATCATCTATAGTGTATTATTTTATTTTTAAAATGTTTTTACGTGACAATTAAGCTCCAAAGTAATAATATATTCAAATGTAAGCGTATGAGTTGCAGTGGTCTGGTGCTTATTAACCACTCCCAAGAATGAGCACCACCAAAAAAGTCAGCACTGTAACTGATAGTGTGTTACATCAGCGATTTACTTTGAACTAACCAATCTGAGTAGTCGCTAAAAGCCATACTAGAACTACCAGTACTTCTTCTCTCGCTATTTGAAAAGTAAGTGCTTTTAGTAGGATGTTTAGGGGATCAGTCGTTGATCTATACACCGACTGATGGCGATAGTTATAGTATGAAAGTAATGGAAAAATATTGGGGGAAAATGGAAATGAAAGCAGCAAGATGGTATGCACGTCATGATGTACGTGTGGAAGATGTCAATGAAGTAGAAGCAACTAAGGATTTTGTAAAAATCAAAGTAGGATATACAGGTATTTGTGGTAGTGATTTACACGAGTATGATGAAGGACCTGTCTTCATTCCAGAAAATGAACCGAATGAGTTTACGGGGCAAAAGGCTCCTATCACAATGGGTCATGAATTTGCTGGAGAGGTCGTTGAAGTGGGACCTGATGTGAAACAGTTGAAGATTGGTGATCGCGTTGCTGTTTATCCTCCTATAGCTCATGAAAGTCATCCAGAAGATATAGACTTATATTTTGGCTACAATTTTATCGGTCTAGCTCAAAATGGTGGCTTAGCTGAATTCTGTACCGTTAAAGAGTCAGCTGCTTATAAGTTACCAGAAGGTATGGATACAAAACATGGGGCTTTAGTTGAACCTACTGCAGTTGCTGTACAGGCTGTCAAAGAGGGTGGCGTAAAGTTTGGCGATAAAGTTGCTATTTTTGGTGCAGGCCCTATTGGTGCTTTAGTAGCTGCTGCTGCCAAAGCTGCTGGTGCAACAGAAATAATCGTTTGTGACCTATCTGAACAACGGTTGGAGAAAGCAAAAGAACTAGGTGCTACAACTACTATTAATTCAAAAGAAGTAGATGCTGTTGCTAAAATCAAAGAAATAACTAATGGCGGTGTAGATGTTTCATTTGAAGTGGCTGGGGTATCAATCACATTTGAACAAGCAATAGCAGCTGTTCGTCCTAGAGGGTTTATGGTCGTTGTTTCAATCTTCGCAAGACCAATCACTTGGAATCCAATGCAATTGACCGATGCAGGAGTCAAGATCACCTCTACGATTGCATATACACGTACGACTTTTGCCCAAACAATAGAAGCAATCAGTAATGGTCAACTAAATGTTGATCCGATTATTACAAAGGAAATCAAACTTGATAATATAGTAGAAGATGGTTTCAAAACCTTGGTTGCTGATAAATCTCAATCGAAAATTCTAGTGAATATCAATTCTGATATCGCTTAAAGGAATAAACAAGCTATAAGAATGTGACATGCTGTTGTCACATTCTTTTTTTGGTAGAAAGGCAATTAGGTATCAAGTAATATAGCAGTAGGCTAACAATAGAATTATACGGTCCTATAGATCATATGGGCCTCTCATAACATAATTTTTCAGAACAAGTTGAACGAACTACCCGAATAAGTAGAAAATCGAGTAGAATAGATGAAAGGTGGTTTGGATGATGATAGAGCTATTAGCATTGAATACAGTCTATGAGAGTCAGTCTTTCTATCAAAATGATGAGTATAACTGAACTGACTTAAGACAATTGAAAGAAACCTATTGCTATGCGACTCACCATAGTTTGGATCAAATTAGAAAGCACCTGAAGGAAAATGTTACACCTGATAAAGGATCACATCTCACATTTATTGGGAGCGGAAACTACCATTATGTCACTAAATTGCTCCTTGAACGCTTAAACGAGCCATTTGTGCTAGTGTTGTGTGATCATCATGTTGATAGTATGGTTTTGCCATATGAGGGCTTGATCTCTTGTGGGTCTTGGGTGAGAAACGCTTTAAAAACGCTCCCTAATTTGATGCAGGTGTTATTCATCGGTATTGGCGACGAACAAATTGCCTATTTAAAAGACCTTGATTCCAGTAAACTCTTGTATATTCCGACTTCAAACCTTGAGGACGAGGATTATATCGCAAAGGTAGAAGAGAAGGTAAAGCCTCTGCCGGTTTATATCAGTATTGATAAGGATGTCTTATCTGAGGAGTATGTCGTTACTAACTGGGATCAAGGAGTGTTGTCACCAAAACGATTAGTCCAATTGATTGAGCGCAACGTCGCCAGTCGTTCTGTGTTGGGTATAGATGTCTGTGGAGAAGAAAACACGAAGAATCGTCGATTTGTGATGGCACAAGCCAGAAATAATCGGACAAATCACTATTTTTTGGAGTGGGGTCAAAAGATCCTGTTAGAGCATCGTCCTTCAAAATCTTAAAAAGGATAGAGCTGAGTCAAGCTTTTTAAACAGACATTAGAAGGACAATAATTGTAAACATTTCGACTATAAAAGCTATTAGAGTAGTGGTATATTAGTCCATGAACTAATATATTTATCAATCTTTTTACATTGGAAACGGAGTGTATTGAAGCACAAATGGAAACGAATCAGTCGTCACATTCAACTAAAAAAGTACTGACTATAGGTGGCCTTCTCGTCACAATGGGTGTGGTCTATGGAGACATCGGGACTAGCCCGTTATATGTGATGAAAGCTATTATAGAAGGCAATGGCGGCTTAGCCAGCTTGTCGAAAGACTTTGTCTACGGAGCGGTGTCTTTAGTTTTTTGGACGTTGACCTTGTTGACTACGGTCAAGTATGTCATGATTGCTTTGAACGCAGATAACCAAGGTGAAGGTGGTATATTTGCTTTGTATACACTGGTCAGAAAAAAAGCGCGATTTCTCATTATTCCTGCTATGATCGGCGGGGCGACGTTATTAGCTGATGGCGTATTAACGCCTGCTGTGACCGTGACGACTGCTATTGAAGGATTAAGAGGCATTCCGGTTGTCTATGATGCGATCGGTGATAATCAATCGATTATCGTATGGATTACTATCGGCATCATATTTTGTTTGTTCCAGATTCAACGCTTTGGAACTGAGACAGTGGGACGAGCATTTGGGCCAATCATGTTTTGCTGGTTTACCTTTCTTGGATTGACAGGACTTTATAATTTTGCACAAGATTTGAGTTTGATTGCTGCCATAAACCCTTACTATGCGATTAGACTGCTTTTCAGCCCTGAAAATAAAGTCGGAATCTTCATTTTAGGGAGTGTCTTCTTGGCCACCACTGGTGCTGAGGCACTTTATTCTGATCTCGGTCATGTAGGTAAGAGAAATATCAGAGTTAGCTGGCCTTATGTCAAGATTTGCCTCGTGTTGAACTATTTTGGTCAGGCAGCATGGTTATTGAAAGTTAAAAATGATATGACTTATATCCAAGCAGATGATCTAAATCCATTTTTTAGGATGATGCCAGCAGGGTTAGAATTTTTTAGTGTTATCTTTGCTACTGTGGCTGCGATTATTGCCTCTCAATCCTTAATAACAGGATCATATACTTTAGTGGCTGAAGCCATCCGATTAAGGCTGTTTCCAAAGTTGAAAATCGTCTATCCTTCCACTCAGAAGGGGCAATTATATATTCCGACGGTCAACAATCTATTGTTCCTTCTTTGTATCGGCGTTGTCTTTTATTTTAGGACATCTGCACATATGGAAGCAGCGTATGGTTTAGCCATCACCGTGACAATGTTGATGACGACCTTCCTCTTGTATTATTATTTATTGCAAAAAAAAGTTCCGCCGCTTATTGCGGGAGTGTCTATGGCATTCTTTGCTGGAATTGAAATTATATTCTTTGTATCAAGCATTGTGAAGTTCTTGCACGGTGGCTATGTAGCGGCATTGATTGCTCTCATGATACTTGCTGTCATGTTGATCTGGGAACGCGGAAATCTGATTGAAGAGCGTTATGCAGATAAGGTGTCGTTATATGACTATAAGAATCAGTTGAAATCGTTAAGTCAAGACCAGACCATTCCAATGTATCAAACGAATCTTGTTTTCTTAACTGGGAATTTAAAAAATCATCGCATTGGACGAGAAATCCTGTATTCCATTCTGGATAAACGACCAAAACGAGCCAAGGTCTACTGGTTTGTGAATGTAGCTGTGACAGATGATCCCTATACAGAAGAGTATTATGTAGATACGATGGGAACGGACTGTATTGTCAATATCCAATTGCGCTTAGGGTTTAGAGTCAGTCAATCCGTCAATGTCTATCTCAGACAAATCGTCCAAGACTTGATGAGAGAAGGGACGATTAAGCCGCAACCACAAACCTATACCATTACACCGGGACGAATTGTCGGAGACTTTTGCTTTATTTTGATCAAAGAAGAGCTATCTCGCTTGACGCACTTGAAGAAATTCGACCGGATGATTATGCAAGCTAAATTAGCAATCAAAAAGATTGCCGTCTCACCTGATAGATGGTTTGGTTTGGAATTTAGTGATTATCGTGTTGAATACGTTCCTTTAATTATTGGGCAACAATTGAAGTCAAATTTATCTCGTGTAAATGTTAAGGACTTTTAATGGAGGAGAGTGAACAATGACTGTATCCAATGGACAAGATAGTGGAATCGTAGCGGAACTGACAACTATTCCAGCCAATGAGCAAATGATTCCATTTGAGATTGCAGAACCATGGCTCAAAGTCAGTGATGAAGCCATGCAATTGGAGGGACTGTGCTTTGATCGTTCTGGAAATCTTTATTTTTTGGAGGTTTTTGAAGGAAGAATCTTTAAAGTTGCTAAGGGATCCCAAAAGTTAGAGTGTCTTTACCAATTAGCTCAGGGGGAGAATCCAGCCGCACTAAAAATCCATAAGGACGGGAGATTGTTTATCTGCTGTTTAGGAAACTTTGTGGATAGTGGTAGTGTTATAGCATTAGATCCGGATGAATTGACCGTAGAAACAATTATAGCCCCTTCAAAAGGGTTTGTCGTCGATGATATGGTGTTTGCCTCTGATGGGAGTTTTTACTTTACAAACTTTGTCGGAGGTGTAGGGAATTTAATAGGTGGTGTCTACCATGTTTCAGCCGATTTTTCGATGATTTCACCAGTTCTCTCTCATCTAGCCGTACCAAACGGACTTGCGTTGACCAAAGATGAGCAAGCGCTTTGGATTACTGAAATGAGTCATAATCGTTTGATTTACTGCCAATTAGTCGATCGTACTAGTGTCCCACCATTTGGAACGGCCGTACCTTATCACTTTTCAGGACTGGAAGGACCAGACTCGTGTTGTGTTGATGATGAGGGAAACCTGTACGTTGCTCTATATGAGCAAGGAAGAGTACTCGTATTTGATGCCTTGGGGAATGTAAAAGAGCAAAAGTTGATCAAAGGAAGAGAAACAGGGCATTTATTAAGAACAACACACCCAGCTATTGCTCCAAACAGCAAAGAATTGATTATTTGTACCAATGATTTTGGTCAAGACAAAGGGTCATGGCTTTATAAAGCGACCGCTCTTGCTGATGGGGCTGGGTTTTCCTATCAATTTAAATCATAAACAAGACAGATTAATATAGATCAATATAGATCAATATAGATTAATCTATATTGTATTGACTGACACATTAACTACCATGGAAAGAGTGATCTTGTGAAAGAGTTGGAAGAAAAAATCAAATTATTAGGTATCCCACGGACGACTGAAATTTTGGATGTGAGTGCCTTCTTAAATCAGCAGGTAGACCCTCACTTGATGAAAGCTATCGGAGATGATTTTGCAGCACATTATAATGACTATGATTTTGATACGATTGTGACTGTTGAAAGTTCCGGGATCGCCCCTGCAGTATTTGCTAGCTTAGCACTAGATAAGCCGTTAGTTATCTTGAAAAAAGATGAAAGAGAACGTGATGATGCTGTTTTTGTGCAACAACCATCCTATTCATTTACCAAGGGAAATCATTATTATTTGACGACCAAGTCTGACTTGATACAAGGGAAAAAGGTTATTTTAATCGATGACTTTTTAGCACAGGGGAGTGTCGTCATGAATGTTGAGGCTCTTTTACGTAAAGTAGATACTGAGTTAGTAGCCATTGGAATTTGTATTGCTAAAGACTATCAACCAGGGTTCCAAATTTTATCTGAAAAAGGGTATGATGTCTATTGCCAAGCGCATATCACGAAATTGGATCCGGAGAAACAAACCATTTATTTTGGCTAATCACACGTGATTTATATCATTTCTTTGTATCGTATCTATGTATTGTATTTTTGTATTGTATCTTTGTACGTATCTTTATATCATAACTTTGCATCATATCTGTCGGTTAATAATCACCAAATGAAAAACCCAGAGGACGATTTTTTTTCGTCCTCTGGGTTTCACCTTATATCTGATTATATCTGATCATATCTGAAAGTAATTATTATTTGTAGAGTAGACATTCCTGTATAATAGTCTATTAGCAGGATTAAATAAACATTTTGTGATATGGATTATCATCAATGTAATCAGCGATACAGGTTTTGAAGCTCTCTTCTATTTCTGTTGTAGGTAAGTTTTTGCCAATGAAAACAAGAGTAGAGGAACGATCAGCATCATTTTTCCATTCTCTGCCTTGTGATACTTCACAACTCATTTGAACCCCTTGGATGATGATTTGATTAGGGACATCCTTTATAGATAGGATTCCTTTATAACGGTAGAGTTGTGGACCATAGTAGCTGATCAATTCGTTTAACCAACCTTGGATAATCGTAAGTTCTAGAGGCTCTTTGACCTCGATAGAACAAGTTGTGATACCGTGGTGGTGATCATGGCCATGATGATGGTGATGATGTTCGTGGTCATGCTCATGATCGTGCTCGTGGTCATGATCATGGTCGTGGTCATGATCGTGGTCATGTTCGTGTTCGTGTTCCTCTGCATCAGCTTCTTTTTGGGCTTCAGTCATCGATTTTAGTTGGCTTTCAGTCATCATAAATTCTGACTGGTCTAAGATATCAGACATTGTAATAGTTTCTAAGTCCAATGGTGAAACGGGTGCAAACGGATTTATGTGATGGATATGTGCCGCTAGTTTTTCATAATCGTCGCGAGTGACTAAGTCCGCTTTGGTGAGATAGATTCTGTCTGCAAAAGAAATTTGTTTGACAGGTTCATCTTGTTCTTTAATGGTGGTTTCTCCATAGACACAATCTACTAAGGTTATAATACTATTGATAGTGAAGTGTTCTTTTAAAAATGGTAGATTAAAGAAGGTTTGGACTAGTGGAGCTGGATCAGCAAGTCCTGTCGTTTCGATGATGATTTGTTCGATTGGGACGCCTTCGTTTTCTATTGCTTCTAATATGGAACGGAGCATATCGGCTATGTCTGTTCTTAGAGTACAACATAAACAGCCATTAGCCATTTGGTAAATATCTTCATCGGTAGAGAGTACTAAACGATGGTCGACACTAATATCACCAAATTCGTTGATAATAACAGCTACCTTATTGTCATTATGAGCGTTTAAAATGTGATTGATCAATGTTGTTTTACCGGATCCTAGAAAGCCAGTAATAATTGTAACGGGGATAGGCTTTGTCATAATTTTGGCTCCTTTTCTGATAGATTTTTGAGTAAAAGATGTGTAGCGACATTCGTTTGTTACACATTTGATTATAACAATGTTGTCAACTAATAGAGAAGTTTTCTAAGTAAAGGAGGGCGAGTTCGTGCTACTTAAAAAGAAAGAATGGTTAGCGAGGGAAGTAGTAAGTCATCTTGCCGTTTTTCGTTGTCCGATATGTCAGGCTTCAATCAAGTCTGGCGATGAGAATAGTTGGATATGCCAAAATGGTCATCGGCAAAATTATAATCGTAAAGGGTATATCACTATTGCACAACCACATAAAGAAAGTAAGTACCAAAAAGAAATGTTACAAAAAAGACAACAATTGATGCAAACGTCTCTTTTTGAACCAATCATAACAACAATCGCGGCCTCTATTGCTCCTGGGGATAAGATCATTGATCTAGGATGTGGCGATGGCAGCCATTTGCACCAGCTGATAAAGAAAGGACAACCATCATTAGCAGTCGGAGTCGACTTATCTGAACCGGCTATAGAACTCGCTAGTATTGCCTATCCAAGAGAGGCTATTTGGATGGTTGGCGATTTGACGAACCTCCCCCTGAGTGAAGGACAGATTGATACGGCAATCACTATCCTATCGCCCAGCCAGTACCATGAAGCAAAGCGCGTGTTGAAATCGGATGGTCTCTATATCAAAGTGATCCCAGAAACCTACTATTTGACCGAGTTGAGAAAGAGACTTTATAGTGAGGTAAATGACCAGACCTATCATTCTGGTGCAGTGCTTGATCATTTTGAGCAAGAATTAACGCTGATAGAAAATCATCACCTGTATTATCAAGTTGATCTAACAAGCGAGATGGCCGATCAAGTTGTTAAAATGACACCCTTAAGTTGGCAAGCTAGTGATGAAACCTTATACGACCTTAAACAGAACCCTCTAGGACATATCACAATAGACGTTCGGGTGTTAGTTGGAAAGTTCAGTTGAGGAGCTCAGTAGGGGCAAAAATAAGTAGGGCACAAGCACTTATAACTTATCAGTTATGAGGCGAAATTCTAATCCTAAGCTGTAATAACGGCAATAATTTGATAAACTATTTTTAAAATTTTTGTGTCTTAAGTATTGATATTTATTTAAGTCATGCTAGAATGGACTATGCACTTGTGATTTTCTGTCACAGAGTTTGTAATATTCGTAAATCCTTGCTGTTACGGGAACCGAGGATTTATGCTAATAAGAACTGAACATAACGCCGCTGTTATGAAGGTTCTTTTTTTTGTATCCAAATTGCAATCACTAATAAACTGAGAAGGTTGGTAACAGACGATGACACATAACCATATTGTTTTATATGAACCACTAATGCCTGCTAATACAGGTAATATTGCTAGGACATGTGCAGCAACAAATACGACATTACATTTAATCAAACCACTTGGGTTCCAGACTGATGACAAGCATTTGCGTCGCGCTGGTCTAGATTATTGGGATAAGGTGGATATTGTATATCATGAGTCATTGGAAGACTTTATGACCTTTGTTGCTCATAAGCCTCTTTTCTTAGTTTCAAAATTTGCCCATCAAACATATACAGAAGTGGCGTATAAGGATCTCGATGAGGTTTTCTTGATGTTTGGCAAGGAGACGACTGGCTTGCCAGAAGATTTTATGAGAGCTCATGAGGAACAGTGTATACGTTTGCCGATCAATGATGAACATGTCAGAGCTTTGAATCTATCAAATTGTGCCGCAATTGTGATTTATGAAGTTTTGCGACAACAAGCTTTTCAAAACTTGGAGCTGACCCATCATTATGCCCATGATAAATTGGATTAGCTAGTGCTCTAATAAAAAGAGAAGTACGCGAAAAGTAAGGAAAAATGATATTAAATAGAAGGTGTTGATTAAAGACACATTTTATCGTGAGGTCATAGTTAAACTTTAGGCTGACCAAAGTGTGAGAAAATGTGTCTTTTTGATACTGAAATGTGACAGGACTTGTGCGTTTAAGTTTCATATTTTAGATGAAGTATGTCAAAATATAAAAATGTGATGAATTTATCAGTTTAAATGGCAATTCGAACATGATAGCGCTTTCACAAATATGCTATAGTAACAGTGTCAGTGGTGACATGTAAAGATAAGGACTTCCAGCTGGACTTATTTTTACCATAAGCCAAGTTATTTGTGAGAAAACGACTAATAGTTTTACTGCCTATACAGGAAAGGAAGGAAAGTTATGACTGATAGCAAGCCAATCGAGGTTTATTCAGAAATTGGAAAATTGCAAGAAGTTTTACTGCATCGACCAGGAGAAGAGTTAGAAAATTTAGTGCCTGATTATCTTGAAGAGTTATTATTCGATGATATTCCTTTTTTAAAACGTGCTCAAGAAGAACACGATTATTTTGCAAAAGTTTTAACCGACTTGGGTGTAATGGTTGTCTATTTGGAAGATTTAGCAGCAGAAAGCTTAACCTCAGAAGCTATTAAAGAACAGTTCTTAGATGAATTTTTACAAGAAGCTAAAATAAGTGGCGTGCAAACAAGGGCAGCTGTTAGAGATTATTTATTAGGCATTGAAGATAATAAAGCATTTATTCTAAAGACAATGGCTGGTATACAAAAAGCTGAATTGAATGATTTTAAACCAAACAATTTGTCCGATTTAGTCGATTTAAATTATCTTTTTGCTGTTGATCCTATGCCAAATCTTTATTTTACACGTGATAATTTTGCGACAATCGGCCATGGTATCTCCCTCAACCATATGTATTCTACTACAAGGAATAGAGAGACCATTTATGCCAAGTATATTTTTAGCTATCATCCTAAATATAGAGATGCTAACATTCCGCATCTCTACACTCGCGATGAAAAAACAAGAATTGAAGGAGGGGATGAGCTAGTTCTTTCACCGAAAGTCCTAGCTGTCGGGATTAGTCAAAGAACTGCAGCTGAATCGATTGAAAAACTAGCGGAAAATTTATTAAGTTCTGATATGGGCTTTGAAAGAGTTTTAGCATTTGACTTAGCCAAAAATCGTAAGTTCATGCATTTAGACACGGTATTTACCATGATAGACTATGATACATTTACAATTCATCCTGAAATTGAAGGAGATTTAACGGTCTATTCATTGACCAAAAATATCAATGGTGCCATCGATATTGTAAAAGAGACAAGTTCACTTGAAGATATCTTAAGGCACGTCTTAGAGCTAGAAACAATTAAGTTGATACGTTGTGGTGATGGAAACTTGACTGCAGCAGCTCGTGAACAATGGAACGATGGGTCAAATACTTTAGCGGTAGCGCCAGGTGAGGTAATCGTTTATGACCGTAATTTAATTACCAATGAAGCCTTACGAAAAGCTGGAGTCACCTTGCATGAAATACCGGGTTCCGAGCTTGTTAGAGGACGTGGCGGTCCAAGGTGTATGTCTATGCCGCTTAAAAGAGAAAAGCTAATCTAGTGCTAGTAATATTTAGGTTAGCATGTTGTTTGTATTAACTTTATAAAAAAGTATAGAGATAGGGAGGAAGAAAAATGACACAAATTTTTCAAGGACGTAGTTTACTAAAAGAGAGTGACTATAGTAGAGAAGAACTTGAGTACTTGATAGACTTGAGTGCTCATCTAAAAAGCTTAAAAAAGAACGGCATCCCACACCATTATTTAGAAGGAAAAAATATTTGCCTATTGTTTGAAAAAACATCTACACGAACTAGAGCGGCTTTTACAGTAGCAGCGATTGATCTTGGTGCCCATCCAGAATATTTAGGGGCTAACGATATTCAATTGGGTAAGAAAGAATCAGTCGAGGATACGGCAATTGTTTTAGGAAGTATGTTTGACGGTATTGAGTTTAGAGGCTTTTCACAAGAGATGGTCGAAGGTTTAGCTAAACACTCTGGTGTCCCTGTATGGAATGGCTTAACCGATGAATGGCACCCCACTCAAATGCTGGCAGATTTCCTAACAGTCAAAGAAAACTTTGGAGAATTAGCAGGTATAAACTTATTATATTGTGGTGATGGACGAAATAATGTTGCCAATAGTTTGTTAGTGACGGGTGCTATTTTAGGAGTTAATGTGACTATTGCAACACCAAAATCTTTAGAACCATCTGAAAAAGTTCAAAAACTTGCTCAAAAATTTGCTGACGCTTCAAAAAGTAAGCTTGTCATAACCGATGACATTGATGCTGCGGCCGCAGGAACAGACGTAATTTACACGGATGTGTGGGTATCCATGGGAGAAGAGGACCAGTTTGAAGAGCGTGTCAAATTGTTAAAGCCTTACCAAGTTAACATGGAATTAATCGAAAAGACGAAAAACGATGATGTGATTTTTCTTCATTGCTTGCCAGCTTTCCATGATACCGAAACGATTTATGGTAAGAAAATTGCTGAAGAATTTGGGATTAATGAAATGGAAGTGACAGACGAGGTCTTTAGAAGTAGCCATGCCAGACAATTTGAACAGGCTGAGAATCGTATGCATACAATTAAAGCTGTAATGGCAGCAACCTTAGGAAATTTATACATTCCGAAAGTATAAGTTCAACTTACTTAAGCTGAAGGATAAGCAGTTGAAATAAGTAATGGCAGAAAGAAGTGGTAAATAATCATCGTGAAAAATCATTTATAGTGACAAAGTCCCATTGAAGAAAGACAACAGACGATTTCTCATTGGGACTTTTTTCAGGCAAGGACCTGATAGAATAAACTGTTAGAACTAAAATTACCATAACTCATTTTACTATAGCCCGATTGTCTATTAAAGCAGTTACAGTAGCCTATTAAGGTAAAATCTTAAGCGAGCTAGCTACTTTTCTCTTTTGCCAAAAAAGGAGTGACTATAATGGAAGCTACACAAAAGAAGAGACGGTTTACAATGCCGTCATCGTTCACAGTTTTATTTCTTATAATTATCGTTATTGCGATTTTAACATGGCTTATTCCTGCTGGTGAGTATCAAGTTGATGATGCTGGTAATTTAATAGCAGGGACCTATGACCAAATTGCTTCTCAACCCCAAGGAATTTGGGATGTTATCATGTCCCCAATTCATGGCATGTTGGGAACTGCTGAAACCAGTGGAGCAGTAGAGATTTCGTTATTTATTTTAATGGTAGGTGGGTTTTTAGGAATAGTAAATGAAACAGGAGCCTTGGACTCCGGAGTAGCCGCTACAGTGAAACGCTATAAGGGTAAAGAAAAAATGTTAATCCCTATTTTAATGATCCTGTTCGCCTTAGGTGGCTCAACTTATGGTATGGCAGAGGAAACTATGGCTTTCTATCCACTAATTGTACCAGTAATGATTGGCGTAGGGTTCGATGCGGTAGTAGGGGTGGCAATAGTTTTACTAGGTTCGCAAATAGGTTGCTTGGCATCAACCGTTAACCCATTCGCAACGGGAGTTGCTTCCCAAATTGCCGGGATTTCTCCGGGAGAGGGGATTTTATGGCGATTAGTATTTTTAGTGGTGACGTTAAGTATTGGGATATTCTTTGTTTATCGCTACGCGTCAAAAATTGAAGAAGACCCGACAAAATCACTATTGTATCATCAAAAAAATGAGAATAAATCAATGAAAATGACAGATAATGTTGCAGAATTAACAAAAAAACAACTACATGTTTTAGTTTTGTTTGGATTAACATTCTTCATGATGATTTTGTCATTAATTCCATGGGAAGAATTTGGAGTAATGCTCTTTGTTGATTTCAACAATTGGCTCACTAGTATTCCTATTTTAGGCGAAATAATTGGTACCGCTACCATGCCTTTAGGAGAGTGGTATTTCCAAGAAATCACGATGCTATTCTTGGTCATGTCTATTGTTGTTGGTGTCGTTTTCCGTATGGGAGAGGCAAGATTTATTTCAGCCTTTTTAAAAGGATGTGGAGAATTATTATCAGTAGCTTTAATCGTAGCTGTTGCTAGGGGAATTCAGGTTGTTATGAACAGTGGCTCGATAACCGCTACCATACTTCATTATGGTGAAACAGGTCTAGGGGGGGTATCTGCTGGCATGTTTGCTATTTTGACATATATATTTTATATTCCAATGAGCTTTTTAATCCCTTCAACGTCCGGCTTAGCAGGAGCCACAATGGGTATTATGGCTCCTTTAGGAGAGTTTAATGGGGTTCAAACTCATATTGTTATTACAGCCTATCAAGCTGCAAATGGCTTGGTTAATCTAATTAGTCCAACATCTGCAGTCGTTATGGGTGCTATGGCATTATCTGGTGTTAATATCGCAACTTGGTGGCGCTATACCGCAAAAATTATTGTGGTTATCTTTATCGCATCACTAGCTATACTATGGTTAGCTGCTTTGTTAAGTTAAAGGTTAGTTGATTGGAGAATTTTGAATTACTCTAAAACGAAGTTACTTATTAAGATTACAACGGCTTAAAAAGTAAAGGTAAAATTAAATAATGTAAAAATGACTCATAATAAAGACAATCGTATCTTACTATCTAACCGAAAAGGCGGGTAATAATATGGGAAAAAGACTTGTCGTCGCACTAGGGGGCAATGCCATTTTGGATAAGGATCCTACTGCAACTGGTCAGCAATTAGCTATTAAGAAAACAGTTGATTTTCTGGTGGCACTAATTAAGGAGGGATATCAGGTAGTCGTGACTCATGGTAATGGGCCACAAGTTGGGAATTTAGTTCTTCAAATGGAAGCAGCCGTATCTGATAAAAATCCGGTGTTACCTCTTGATTCTGCTGTTGCTATGACACAAGGGAGTATTGGTTATTGGTTACAACAAAGTTTTCATAATACACTAAAGGACTTGGGATTGACACAAAAGGTTGTCTCAGTTGTTACCCAAGTTGTTGTATCGAAAGATGACGAGGCCTTCACAAATCCTACAAAACCAATCGGACCCTTTCTCAGTGAGGAGGCGGCAAAGGCAGCACAGCTAGCCGGGAAGGGAACCTTTAAAGCAGACGCAAATAGAGGGTTTCGCAAAGTTGTTGCCAGTCCTAAACCAACTGATATTGTAGAAATTGAGAGTATCAAAGAGCTAGTCGCAAGTAATCGGGTAGTTATTGCAGCGGGCGGAGGAGGCATACCTGTTATTAAGAGTAATCATCACCTTCAAGGTGTGGAGGCAGTTATTGATAAAGATTTTGCTTCAGAACTTCTTGCCTATCAAATTGAAGCAGATCAATTTATCATCCTAACAGCTGTTGATCATGTCAGTATCAATTACGGGACGGCTAATCAAGAAAATTTGGGTAGAATATCTAAAGCTGAACTGAACCGGTACAAAGATGAAGGACAGTTCGCCCCGGGAAGCATGTTACCAAAGGTGGAAGCAGTGATTGAATTTCTGACTCACAGGCCCGAGGCTACTGCAATTATCACATCATTGGATAATGTTTCAAATGCTATAAAAGGAATAAGTGGTACTATTGTGTCAGATGAGGGCTAGAGGTCTTCTAGTTTATCTTTACTTTTTTTGTGAAAATTGGTAGGATATGCCTATATTGAAGCCGATATGAAAAAAATTAAATAATGGTTTGAGATAGATAGAAGAGAGTACAAATACTTACAATGTAGAAGCGATCTGGGATGGTGAAAGCCGGAGTTGTAACATTTAGAACCGCACTTCTTGCTCATTATAGCAATGTTGCTATGACGGAGAAAAACTTCGTTAAAAAGAGAGAGGGTATTTAAAGTCATTTTATGTTTAGTACACAAGCTTTATTCTGCAAGATAATGAACCCACGTCATGGTGTATTTCAACTAAGATAGGGTAGTTTGACGTAGGAGACTAAACTGGTGAATATATCCTAAAGTAGAGTGGTACCGTGCAAAGACTGAATGTTTTAGCGCCTCTACAGTGATGTTGTATTCGCTGTAGAGGCGCTTTTTATTTTTAAAATTAGTCGAGAAACTTTTCAAAATAAGGAATATCCTCAAATGTAAATAATTTTTGACGATATGATAATTTGCCCTCTTTTTTTAACTGGGCAACAACTCGGCTAGCCGTTTCACGTGTTGTACCACTCATTCGTGCCAACTCAATAATAGTTAACGGATAGTCAATACCCCTTTTATCCTGGTCTTGAGTCACACCAAGATCTCTACACCAAATGGCCAAAGACTGCATCACACGGTCAGTTGCGCTAGAGGTTGTTGTATGTCTCACCCGTAATTCGTGGTAGTAGAGAACATCGGAAAGATGAATATACATATCAATTAAAAAGTTCTGATTATCTTTTACAAATGATTCAAAAAAAGTAGTTGGGATATAAATCACTTCGATTGGTGTTAAAGCCTCTGCACCATAACGGTAAGACTTATCCTTAAATAGGCCACCGTAAGGAAAAAATTGTCGACCACTGATGTAATCAATATAAGTAAACTCTGCTTGTTGGTCATCACTTTCTATTCTAATTAAACCGGAGCATAGAAAATAGATACGATCGCGAGCGTCTCCGTTATCAAATAGAATTTGTCCTTTGGCGTAAGTTCGATAATAGGAGTGCTCTCTAAGTTTCTCTTTTTCTAGTGGGGATAGGTGATTTAATAAGGGATCATCCAAGAATGAGGAGATTGCTGTTGTCGATCGCAAAAGTCTTGTCATAGTGGTTCCTCTCCAAACGTTAATAGTTAGTTATAAGAGATATCTTTTTATGCCTCAATTATACCAAAAATAACTATAATAATTGAGGCAGGATTAAACAACTTATTGTCAATAAAACCCGATACAATATAAGACACAAGGAGGAGTCCAATGAAACCAATTATTTCAGAAGAAACAAGGTCGGATTGCACAGAGCTGATTGCTAATCTAGTCAAATTTCCATCTGTAAATCAAGAAGCTCTAGATAATGCCCCATTTGGGAAGACAATTGATGATGCGCTCACATATATTTTGGCTTTTTGTGAAGAAATAGGAATGAAGACTTACAAGGATCATATGGGCTATTATGGATTTGCTGAATATGGTCGAGGGGAAGATCTTTTTGTTGTGTTATGCCATCTGGATGTTGTTCCGGCGGATGACGAGAAAAAATGGACATTCCCACCGTTTAAAGCGGTTATTAGAGATGGGAATATATATGGTCGAGGTACTGCAGATGATAAAGGGCCTAGCTGTATTGCACTCTATGCCTTAAAGACCCTAATCGATCAAGGCTATACCTTTACGAAACGTGTTCGCTTTGTTTTTGGAACCGATGAAGAAAGCCTATGGCGTGATATGAAACGTTATGTTGAAATAGAAGAACCAGCCACAATGGGTATTGTCCCCGATTCCTCATTCCCTTTGACTTATGCAGAAAAGAAACTGCTAAATGTCATCATTAAAGGTCCTGGATCTGACCAATTAGCACTTGATTGTGGTGGTGCTTTTAATGTTGTGCCTGGAGAAGTTACTAGCTCTCTAACTCAGGCAGAAGAGGTGTATCAAGCTTTACTATCGCAAGGCATTACTGCAGATAAATCGGGAAATGAGATTACAGTATATGGAAAGTCGGTCCATAGTGCTAAGGCAGATAAAGGGGATAATGCGGTCATGAATCTTCTGGCTGGCATTGATAAGGTTTACGACCATCCATTAGTACACTATTTAGTAGAAAATATTGGACATGATCCGTTAGCAGCAGCAATTTTCAAAGGGCAAATGAAGGATGATGTTACCGGGAATCTGACACTTAATGTGGCGAAGGTAATTATAAACGAGTATTACAGTGAAGCCCATCTTGATTTACGAATGCCCGTTAAATTAACAAAAGACTTCTTAGTGAAACCTCTCTATGATAGTATAGAGCGAGCGGGACTTGTTGGGGAAGAATATGATTATCTTGATTCAATCTATATCGATAAGGATTCTGACTTCATTCAAAAGCTATTAGATGTTTACCGAAATCATACAGGGGACATAAGCGAGCCAGTCACCAGTGGGGGAGCGACCTTTGCTAGAACAATGCCTAATTGTGTTGCATATGGTGCCAAGCTACCAGATTTACCGAGTACAGAACATCAAATTGATGAACACATGTCACTTTCAAATATAAACCTAGCACTTGATATTTATACAGAAGCGTTATATCGGTTAACTACAGTTGAAGGAATCGATTAAATAGCAAATTGGAATTAAGTTGTTGGGAGAACAACAAACATAAAAATAAGGATATAAGTAAGGAGATATTAGAGTGGAATACCGTAAAGTAATCATAGATCAGTTATATCAAGCATTAGAGGAAACATTAACGACAGATGAGATAGCAGGCCTATTAGAGATTCCAAAGAATTCTGATCATGGCGATGTGGCTTTTCCATGTTTCGTCCTAGCTAAGCAATTTAGACAAGCCCCTCAGAAAATTGCTGAGGAACTGGCTTCAAAAATTAAAGATCCATCTATTGATGCAGTCAAAGCAATTGGGCCATATGTTAACTTTTCCTTGAATCGTGATATTTTTGCCGAATTAGTGTTTTTAGAAATGCTCGAAAAGGGTCATGCTTATGGTGATTGGGAGATTGGTGAAGGGCGTCATGTGCCAATTGACATGTCTTCTCCAAATATTGCTAAACCGATGTCAATGGGACATTTACGCTCGACAGTGATTGGAAATGCCATCGCGAATTTGATGGCCAAAACAGGCTATGCCCCTGTAAAAATCAATCACCTGGGAGACTGGGGCACACAATTTGGGAAACTGATTGTGGCCTATAAAAAATGGGGTTCTGAAGAAGCAGTCAAGGCCGATCCTATTAGCGAGTTATTAAGGCTTTATGTCAAATTCCATGAAGAAGCTGAAACTAATGAAGAATTAGACGAAGAAGGTCGTCATTGGTTCAAAGAGTTAGAAGATGGAAATCAAGAAGCTCATGATTTATGGGAATGGTTCAAAAATGAATCATTAAAAGAGTTTAATCGTATCTATCACTTACTAGGAATTGAATTTGACTCTTATCATGGCGAAGCTTTTTATAATGATAAGATGTCCGAAGTTGTAGATTTGTTAGAAGAAAAGGGTCTACTGACCAATAATCGTGGGGCTGATATTGTAGATTTAGAAAAGTATGGTTTGAATCCAGCGCTAATCCGGAAAAGTGATGGTGCAACACTGTATATCACTCGTGATTTGGCTGCAGCTATTTATCGGAAAAGAACATATGATTTCGCCCAATCTTTATATGTTGTTGGTAATGAACAGGCAAATCACTTTAGGCAATTAAAAGCTGTCTTAAAGGAAATGGGTTATGACTGGTCAGATGATATGCACCATATTCCATTTGGTTTAATTACCCTAAACGGTAAGAAATTGTCTACTCGTAAAGGAAAAGTCGTTTTACTTGAAAAGGTATTAGGTGAGGCAGTGTCTTTAGCAAAAGACCAAATCGAAGCCAAAAATCCGGATTTAGCCAATAAAGAAGAAGTAGCAAGTGCTGTGGGAATCGGTGCAGTTGTATTCCATGATTTAAAGAATGATCGCCTAAATAACTTTGACTTCTCATTAGCAGAGGTCGTTCAATTTGAAGGTGAAACTGGTCCATATGTGCAATATACCCATGCTAGAGCAAAGAGTATCTTGAGAAAAGCTGAAAAACTGACAGTTGGTAGTAAAGATATCGTTTTAAACGATGACTACAGTTGGGCAGTAGTTCGCCTGTTAGAAAAATATCCCGAAACGGTTAAGTTGGCGTCTGAAAAATTTGAGCCTTCAGTCATTGCAAAATATACAATTGCCTTAGCTCAAGCTTTCAATAAATATTATGCTAACAGTCGTATCCTTGAAGAAGATGACGCACTATATGCCCGTTTGCAACTTGTTCAACATACAGCTAGTGTTTTAAAAGATGGCCTAAAATTACTAGGTGTTAAAGCACCGAATGAGATGTAAAGGTTAGATCAATTTATAGCATTTTTCCAAACATAGAGTTCGCAGAAGCTATTTAGAAGAACTAACATGACATTTACTAAGAAAGTAGAGTTTAGACAATCTACTTTCTTTTTTACAGTAAATTTAAGCTTTTAGGCTACATTTCAGTACTTGGACTGATGTATAGTGGAAATATCACAGGTAAACTAACGAGTAGTTGGAAAAGAATTGAAGTAGTTCGAAAAAATTGGAGAATACTTTTAGAGGAGTAGACAATGGACTTTAATGCCGTTAAAAACAAAATATGGGGTGGCATCGTCACTGCTTGGCGTTTTATTGCCAAGTACTGGAGTCGCTATCATGTGTGGAAGTTACTGATTTTTATCGGTCTTCAAGTGACGTTAATTGCAAGTATGTATTTGGTGTACTTAGCCAAAACGAGTGATGTGTCTACCTTAAAAGCTGGACTTGCCACCGAAACGGTTTTTTATGACCGCGATGGTCAAGAGGCTGGCAGTGTTAGTCGTGCAAAGGGAACTTTTGTATCATTAGACCAAATTGCACCAGTCATGCAACAGTCTTTGATTGCAACTGAAGACAAACGTTTTTACCAACATAAAGGTGTGGACCCCATGGGTATTGCTCGTGCAGCGGTTGGCTATGTGACACATTTCGGTAAGATAACTGGTGGGGGAAGTACGCTAACGCAACAGTTGGCAAAGAATGCCTATTTGACGTTGGATCAGACATTGATTCGTAAAGCGAAAGAATTGTTTTTAGCGCTAGAGATTGAGAGACAATACTCTAAGGACGAAATTCTTGAGATGTATTTAAATCATGCCTATTTTGGCAATGGTGTCTATGGGGTAGAGGATGCTAGCAAACGCTATTTCGGCAAGTCAGCAATTGATTTATCCTTGAGTGAAGCAGCGACTTTAACCGGCATGCTCAAGGGACCATCCATCTATAATCCAATCGACCATTACGAGAATGCGATTGCCAGAAGAAATGTTGTGCTAGATGTAATGGCAACTAATGGTGTCATTTCATCCGATGATGCACAAGCTGCTAAGGGAACTGAGTTAGCACTTGAAAATACCTATGTTCCTGATAGTGACTATACATATCCCTATTATTTCGATGCGGTGATTGATGAAGCTATTGCAAAATATGGCTTGTCTGAAGAAGCCATTATGGAGAGAGGCTACCGTATTTATACAACCATGGATCAAGCAACTCAACAACAAATGACACAAACGTATTCCAATAGTTATTTGTTTCCAGATGCCAGTGATGGCACCAAAGTTCAAAGTGCCTCTGTAGCAATGGACCCAACTACTGGTGGCGTCCTTGCCTTGATGGGCGGACGAGATGAGGGAGATGAGCACGTCTTTAGAGGATTCAACCGAGCTACTCAAATGCGAGTACAGCCAGGTTCAACTCTAAAACCATTGTCTGTTTATACGGCTGCTCTTGAAAACGGCTATGATGCGGACTCTATGTTACAAGATGAAAAAACGTCTTATGGCTCAGATAACTACACTCCTGAGAACTGGAATTATCAATATCAGGGTGAAGTAACGATGAGCGAAGCACTAGCGATGAGTTGGAATGCGCCAGCCGTTTGGCTACTCGATAAAATCGGAATCGACAAGGGATTAGACAAACTGAAACAATTTGGTATCCCAATAACGGATGATGATCGTTATCTTGGAATTGCCTTAGGTGGGATGACCAAAGGGGTATCTCCTATGATGATGGCCAGTGCCTATACGACCTTTGCAAACCAAGGAATCAGAAGTGAAGGCTATTTGATTCAACAAATCGTTGATGCAAATGGTAATGTCGTTGTGTCTAACCGACGCCCAACAACTTATAAAGTTACCACTCCAAAAGTAGCTGAGGAAATGACTAGCATGCTCCTTAACGTCTATACAAATAGCGGGACAGGGGCCAATGCTCAATCGGGTTATCAAATGGCAGGTAAAACAGGAACAACAGAAACTGTCCATGGTGAAGGCTCAAAGGACCAATGGATGATCGCTTATACCCCAGATATCGTGGTAACGACCTGGTTAGGCTTTGATGAAACAAATGAACAACATCATTTAGAAGGAACGAGTGAGAATGGCATCGCGCCACTCTTTAGAACAGAAATGGCCAGCGTATTACCGACCACCTCCTTGACCGCATTTGGCGTCGAACCAAGCGATAATGGTGACAATGGCTCATTCAACCTGCCGGATGGTATTAATGATACGGTCAAAGACTTTGGGGATAAGCTGTATGACTATGGTAAAAAAGCAAAAGACAAAATTATGGAATGGTTCAACTAACATAATCACCGACCCGGTTTGGTTGAGGTTAGGATGTTTATTAGGTATAATCGACTAAGTAAGTTAATTATAAAAGTAACAAACTATTTATTAGAGGAGTGTCCAACACTATATGGCAAACAATATCTATGATACAGCCAACCAATTAGAAAAAGACTTGAGAGACTTAGATGCTTACAAATCACTTGAACAAGCATTTACAGCGATTCAAGCAGATCCAGATGCGAAAGCATTGTTTGACAAATTCCGTAATGTTCAAGTCGAATTGCAAACCAAACAAATGGGTGGGCAAGAAATCAGCGAAGAAGATATCAAGAATGCTCAAGAAACAGCTAAATTAGCTGGAGAACATGACTTGATTAAAGCCTTGATGGCGAGTGAACAAGAATTGAGCGTTGTGTTAGAAGACATTAACCGTGTGATCACAAAACCAATCCAAGAAGTTTATGGAAAAGGCGAACCAACAGCTGAAGAACCACATCATCACGAAGGTTAATTGTTATTTTTAGTTAGATGTGATGACAAGGTATTGAAGGAGTGGATAAATCCACTCCTTTTTGTGTATTTCAGTCTATTAATTGTATCAAATTACCATAAATGGGTGATTTAATCATGAATGGGTTTGTTTTTAGGTATAATATGAGAGTGAGAAATAAGAGATAGCTGACATAGAGAGCAATAACAACATAAGTGGAGTCATTTAATGAGAGAGATTCAAAACAAGTTAAAAAGGGGGATTATATGATTACTTTTATTCATACGGCCGATTGTCATTTAGGGAGTCCGTATGCCAGTTTGCAACAGACGAGTCCGGAGTTGTCTCAGATGATGCAAACGGCGACGAATGATTCTTTTGTCCGTATTATCGATACGGCTATTGAAAAGAAAGTCGATTTTGTCGTGATTGCGGGAGATTTATATGATAGTGAGGTGCAATCGGTCAAAACGATTATTTGGGTCTCCCAACAGTTTGAACGTTTGAGAGAACATGGCATTCTGGTTTATCTTAGTTATGGCAATCATGATTTTCAACCTGACATCTCATTAATTGATTGGCCTGACAATGTCCATGTTTTTGGTCCTGAAGTAGAGACAATGATCTACCATAATGACCAGCATGAATCAGTGGCCATCTCCGGATTTAGTTACGCAACACGCTGGCAAAAGAACCCAATGGTGGGGCTTTTTCCTGAACGAAATCAAGCGACTACTTACCACATAGGAATGTATCATGGCTTCTTTGACCAACTAAATTCCGAACATGCACATTATGCGCCTTTCAACCTCCAGGAAATGATGCAATTGAAATATGACTATTGGGCACTGGGACATATCCATAAGAGAGAAGTTTTATCGACAAATCCACCGATTATTTATGTTGGCAATATTCAAGGTAGGCACCGAAATGATAGTGGTGAAAAAGGGTGTTATTATGTTGAGTTAGGGGAAAAGATTACCTATTCCTTCATTCCAACGCAGTCCTATATTTGGCAGAAAGTCAGCTTGGATTTAAAGAAAGCTAGCGATAAGGAAACACTTGTTGAGTTATTAAATGAAGGCCTTGAAGCGCTAAAAAGTCAGCCAATTATTATCGATTTAACGCTTGAGGTATCCGCTCATTTTCCGCGCCAACTGATTGAACGCTATCGCTCTCCGGTTTATTTATCGGCTTTGATTGATGACGTGCATCTAGCCCATCTTGACTGGCTAATTGTTCAAAAACCAGATAAAGTTTTATTATCGACGAGTCTGTTAGAACACTTATCCACTCAAAAAAACAAGCTTCAACAGCCCGTTAAAACAGAAGAAATATTGAAAGAACTTTGGCAAAATGACATTGTTTCCAGTTTGTTTCCTGACTTGATGGATGATCAAGAGTTTCTAAAGAGTAGTTGGACCTTAGCAGAACAAGAGATGGATGAGCAGTTGTATTATGAGGGGGTTAGTGATGATCAAGAAAATTGAAATCTACCATTTTGGCAAATGGCAGGAGCAAACCTTTGATTTAACAGACTCCTTCTCGATATTCTTTGGAAATAATGAGGCAGGGAAAACGACCTTACAAGCATTTATCGAGGGAATCCTTTTTGACTTCTTAGATGGAAGGTCCAAAAAAGCTACCTATCAAGAAAAGAAAAACGAAAAAATTGGCGGCCGATTATTGATCGATTTTCCGACAATTTCGGATGTTTGGGTCGAACGAGTCAAGACGTCGGGACCTTCTGAACTCAAGATAAGTGATCAGTTGGGGAATCCCTTACCCGAGCGGTTATTAACTGATTTTTTAAAGGGCATGAGTCGGGAAGATTATCAACAGATTTTTGGGTTTAACCAGGAGCAGTTGCATAATGCTACGTTAGCAGCTGCCAAGGATTTGAACCGTTTCTTTGTCAGTCTTGGTGAGAGTGGTAGCGAGAAGCTACTTCAAATAGCCGAAAACGCTGAAAAGCAAGCAAAAGCAAATTACTCCGCCCGCTCTAAGAAGCGTCCGTTAAGCAATATGTTGCTACAATTGAATGATGCTAAAGAGAGATTGGATCAAGCAAAAGCAGATCAGTTAGACTATTTCGAGTTGAAGAAGTCTGAGAAAAAGTTTGAAGAAAAGCGTGACAAGCTAAGAGAAACTGTCATGACCAAGCAAGCTAAACTACGGTCGCTCCAAACCCTATTGGATAAGGTAGCGGCCTATCAATCACTCAAGAAAATAGAACAAGAGATCAAAGAGCTTCCACATCCTTTTGAGGAAGAAGATATGGCGAAGATTGCACAATATCGGAACGATTATGAGCTCATCAGCTCTCGGTTAGCGGATTATCAAAAAGAGTATGACTCTAATTGCTTATCTGAGAAAGAGGAAGCTAGTCTCAAGACCTTTGAAGCCCATCATTCAGATGTTGAGACATTCCTCCATGATAAAGACGCTGTTAGAGAGAGCCTAGTAACAGTAGAACATCTCAAAAAAGAAAAAGTAACAGTTTTAAAAGAGTTAGAACGATATAGTGGCCAGTACCAGCTAGATGAAGTAGCTAGTGTGCCACAACCGTTGACACCGACGGAGCAGACTAGTCTAAAAGCGGACTACGACCAAGAGCGGGAACTTCGAAACGAAGTGAAAAATTTAGCGAGTAAAAAAGATAGTTTTATTGCTGAACGTCTACTACTAGATAAACAAGAAGAAGAGTTGCAACAAAAAATGGCAACAATGACGGATGAGGCTACTAAGAAGGTCGCTGATCAAGCAGCTTCTTCGCAAGGCGAGAAACTGAGTGGTAAGAGTGGTAGAGGCAATAGCAATCAGAAATCTGGCGCTAACTTTGGGATAGTGGTCATGGCTGGTTTGCTCTTGACCGCGATACTAGCCTTCTTAAATGGGCCAACTGACCTAATGACGATAGTAGCATTAATCGGGACGATTGTTGCTGGAGTGGCTATATTCGTTAGCTCGCAACGTTCTAGTCAGTCGCCTGACGCAAAGAGCGATGTGCCTGTCAATGATGGGATATCTGTAACCCCATCGCCATTAGAAAAAGAACAATCAGAATTATCAAGTCAAGTGTCATATAACAAGAAAAGGCTTGAAGAGATCACGACTGAGTTAGAACGAGTCCGGGAAGCATTAGCGGCATTAGTTACTGAAAGGGAAACGTGGGTGAAAGAAAGCCGATTTCATACCTTGACTAATGATTGGCATGTTGTTTATGACACCCTTGGCTTTAAGCAAGCTTCAGTTTTATCAGAACAATTGGCTGTTATTGAAGAAAAACTAGAAGACCATCAAGAGCGACTGGCAGATTTTACTAACAAAGGGGTCGCAATCAAGAAGGCAGTCTTGTTAACAAAAAATGATTCTGGTCTTACAAGTCTCATCAACCAGTTAGAGCAATGGTTATTGCAAGGAGAACGACTCGTTGAAGTGGCAGCTGAAAAAGCACTCAAGGCGAAAAATGCGCAAGATAAAGTGCATTCTTTAAAGGCTCAGCTACATACATTAGAAGAGCAACTAGAGCAATGGTTGGCACAAGCAGAAGTGGCAAACTACGAAGAGTTGCTTGAGGTAACCGAAAAAGAAGCCTATCGTGCGACTCGTCTAGAAGTGAGGGATCAATTACGAAAGACTCTAGGCGAGAGTTATGAGCTGTTAGAAAAAACGAAGGACTTGCAAGGAATGACTGAAACAGTCGAAGTATTGAAGGCGGAAGAAGCAACAGAAAGCCTAGAACTTGAGACTGTGGGTCAAGACCTGGCTACGGTTAAAGCCCACCTGAGCCGACTGATGAGCGAAGAAACTTACGAGAAGGAACTAGCAGCCTTTACAAAGCAAAAACAAGACGTGTTACAAGAGATGATTTCTTGGTCTAAAGATAAGCTTATAGCAGCATGGTTGAACCACACACTGGAAGATACCTTAGCTGGTTCATTGGATTATGTCATTGAAAGAGCTGGCGAGTATTTCAAACAGTTAACGGCAGGACGATATACTAAGATTACGCTTTCTGGCAATAACATCACCTGTAAAAGGAAAGATGATCAACTCATCAAGTTAGTCGATCTATCAACTGGGACACTGGAACAACTTTACCTAGCCGTGCGTTTGGCTTTTGTGGTGCAAACCAAAAATATGATACAATTACCGATATTGATTGATGATGCTATGGTTCATTTTGACCCAAATAGAAGATTGATTGCTTATCAATTGCTAGCATCAATCGCTAAAGAAACGCAATGTTTACTGTTCACTTTTGACCCATTAATATACAAGCTAAACCAAGATGACCTAACGATTTATGAATTGGAGGCAGATGGAATAGAATGACGAAGTTATATGAGTATCAACTAGATGAGGACATGGATCTGAATGTGCTTGTTAAGCAAGCAGATGTCAGGACTGCGAAAAATGGCAAACCTTTTATTGCCTTTACGTTCCAAGATAAAAGCGGGGCTATGGATGGGAAGTACTGGGGAGCCACTGACGAGGATATTACCCATTTCCAAGCGGGACGTGTCGTCCACTTAAGTGGTAAGCGTGAGGTATACAAAGGCCAACCACAAGTCCGCATCAATCGATTGGTAGTTGTTAAGGAAGAAGAACAAAAACCAGCGCTCTACATGGAGAGCGCACCGATGACGACAGATGACATGAAGAGTGCCATCCAAAGTTATTTGTTCAAGATCACAAATGCACCGATTAATCGCATCGTTCGTCATATTCTAACTGAACATGCAGATACCTTTTTCTCATTTCCAGCAGCGAAAAAACATCATCATGCCTTTCCAGGTGGTTTAGGCTTCCACACCATCTCAATTTTACGTTTAGCAGATAAAGTAGCCGAACTCTATCCAGACGTTGACCCATCATTATTATTTGGCGGTGCTATATTACATGACATCGGTAAAACGATTGAATTAACAGGGGCAATTGGGACAGAATATACGGTAAAAGGCAACTTATTAGGACATATTGTTATTATCGACGAAGAAATCACAAGAGCTTGTTTAGCGCTTAAAATATCAGAAGACAGTGAAGCAGTAGTTCTCTTAAAACATATGATTTTAAGCCATCATGGGTTATTAGAATACGGCTCTCCAGTTAGACCACACCTGCTAGAAGCTGAAATTTTACATGAACTGGATATGATTGATGCTAGTATCAATATGATTACAACATCCCTCGCTAAAACCCCAGCAGGTCACTTTGGAGAACGAATCTTTGGATTAGACGGCCGGAGTTTCTACAAGCCATTGCTAGAAAAATAGAAGTTTCTAGCTAAATATTAAGAACGCCTTATGGCTCAAAGCAAACCGCGTCATGCACAACCTCCTTTTTGGGGCAGATTATTTGAGCTATGTTCTTATTCATGTGACAATGGGTTTGTAAGGTCATTGGACACAAAACAAGGAGGAAATATTAATGAGTAAAAAAGTTGCCGTATTAGTAACAGACTTATTCGAAGATTCCGAATTTACAGAACCTGTTAAAGCGTTAGAAGAGGCAGGGCATGAGATTACAACTATTGATGTAGAGGGTGGCAAGACTGTCAAAGGGAAGAAGGAAGGTACACCTGTAAAAATCGATAAGGGTATCGATGAGGTGGATCCGACTGACTTTGATGCGTTATTGATTCCAGGTGGTTATTCACCAGACAAACTGAGAAAAGACGAGCGTATTTTGGATTTTGTTCGTTACTTCTCTAATGAAGAATTACCAATATTTACGATTTGCCATGGACCACAACTATTGATCAATGCAGAGGTTCTAAAAGGAAAGAAGATCACATCGGTATCACAAGTTGCAATTGATCTTAAAAATGCTGGAGCATTGTGGGAAGATAGCGAGTTAGTGATCGATGATAGTGGATTGATCTCAAGTCGTACTCCCGAAGACTTACCAGTATTCGACCAAGCCATTGTTGAGGCTTTAAAATAAGACATATCGTGTTTAAAACATATCGCGTTAATTGAGCAAAACTGTTTCATGTAATGAATGAGACTATTTCATCCAAGATGAAAAAAATAGACTCGAGGTTTTAACCTCGGGTCTATTTTTACGACGATTTTCTAATGTTTAACCTAGCAATTGGCTAATGTCATAAATAGTTAGCCAAATATAATTGAGTTTCAACTAGGTTGATTATTCTTACTGATCACTATTTTCATCAGAGTTTGTGTCACTGTCAGAGTTTGAATCACTTTCAGTGTTCTTGTCACTATCTGAATCATCAGAATTTGTGTTTGCATCGTCTGTTGTTGCATCACCAGAATTAGTATCTGAATCTTCTTGTTGTTCTTCAGATGTCTTAAAGTTATCTAGGACAGATTCAAGATCAGAGTCTTTAATCTTCACATCAGAATCCTTAACTAACTGAGCAATTGTATCTTGTACAAAGGCTGTATCATTCAATTTTTCGTTCTTCATATCTTTTTCTAGTTCGTCACGGACATCGTCAAGAGCGCCTTTTTCAGGTTTATCAACGAGTTTAATGACGTGGTAACCGTACGACGATTGAACTGGTTCTGGTGTGATATCGCCAACTTTTTCAAGTCCATAAGCAGCTTCTTCAAAACCAGCATCCATTTCACCCTTACCAAATGGTCCAATTTCGCCACCATTATCCTTAGTGGCTGTATCTGTTGAATACTTAGAAGCTAGTTCAGCAAAATCGGCACCATCATCTAATTGTTTGATGATATCTTTTGCAGTGTCTTCATCATCGACTAAGATATGGTCAACGGTGATATCTGGTTGCCAATCTTTATAGTAAGCTTCAACCGCTTTGTCGGATAAATCGACTTTTGATTCAACGACTTCAGAAACTAAATTGTTGAGATAGACTGATTTTTCATAGGCATCTTTATTAGCATAACCAGATTGAGCCAAGAGGCTATTGAAGCTATCCTCGCCACCGTATTGTTCAATTTGACCCGCAACATCTGCTTTTGCTTTTTCTTTCAAGTCATCTTTATCTTTAACTTGACCTTCTAGGACTGTCGTCAAGATCAATTGTTGTAAGGCAGTTGTTCCTGCAGTTTCTTTCATTTGGTCATATAACTGTGATTCTGTTATATTTCCTTCCGAGGTTGTTGCCACTGCTTTATCGCTTTCCGCCTTGTCGCCGCTTGAGCAGCCGACTAATGTGATGGCAGATAATGTCAGTAGACCTGCAAACCATCTTTTCTTCATTTATAAGTCACATCCTAATCTTCTTTTTGTTCACGTGTCTTAATATAGCATATTTTCAGTGAGATTCATATGATACAAGCAAACTGTAAGCTATTATTAATCTCTGTGAATATTTTGTGAAGTTATGTTGAGACGTTATTTTGTGATGCTATTGAGATGTTATTGTGAGGTTAGAACGGCTATTTTCACGCCTAACATGTTGTATAAGTTTGAGTAGGAAAGGATGTTTTCTGGACAGTATTTGAAAGATCAGCATCATTCGTTAAGTAGTAGTGATATAATGGGGCGTATGGGTAATTTTTGAGAGTTTTTTTTGGTATAATCAATCTAGGTAAGTTTGGTTTAAAACGTTAAAACAAACTGAAGAATGGAATCAAAATATTAGAGATAGAGGAGTGTCAGCATGAGAGTTTTAGTGACCGGTGGGGCAGGATATATTGGGAGTCACACAGTATTAGCGTTACTAGCTAATGATATCGATGTTTTAGTGTTAGACAATTTTTCAAATAGTCATCCTCAGGTATTGAAACGTTTAGAGCATCTCTCAGAAAAGAAGGTGCCGTATGTAGAGGGAGACATTTTAGATGTTCCTTTCTTAGAAAAAGTTTTTGCTGAGCATGAGATCGATGCAGTCATCCATTTTGCAGGCTTCAAGGCAGTTGGTGAGTCTGTGGAGAAACCTTTGAAATACTATAACAACAATATTACAGGAACGATCAATCTATTAGAAGTTATGGCGAAAGCTAACGTTAAGAACATCGTGTTCTCCTCTTCTGCAACGGTTTATGGGATGACAAATCCTGTACCATTTAAAGAAGAAATGCCAACTAGTGCGACTAATCCTTATGGCTATACCAAAGTTGTGATTGAACGGATTATCAACGATGTGGCAGCTAGTGATCCAGAATGGACGGTTACTAACTTACGCTACTTCAATCCAATAGGTGCTGACAAATCAGGCGATATTGGTGAACTTCCTTCAGGTATTCCTAATAACTTAATGCCTTATATTACGCAAGTTGCCATCAAGAAACGTGATCATCTATCGGTCTTTGGAGACGACTACGATACCCCCGATGGGACAGGCGTCAGAGACTATATCCATGTTGTCGACCTGGCTAATGGCCATGTACAAGCTCTTGAGAAAAATATGGCTGAAAAAGGTAGCAAAACTTATAATCTTGGAACAGGTAAAGGGGTTAGCGTCCTAGATCTCGTTCATACTTTTGAAGACGTAAACGGCGTCAAGATTCCTTATGAAATTGTTGACAGACGTCCTGGAGACATCGCAACGTGCTACGCTGATGTGACAAAAGCAAAAGAAGAACTAGGCTGGGAAGCTGAATTATCACTTGAAGATATGGTCAGAGACTCTTGGAATTGGCAACAAAAGAATCCAAATGGTTATGAAGACAGTAGTGATGGTAGCTCAAATTAATAGTATTGACTACAATCAATACCCTCCTATAACAGGGTTATTGTTATAAAAGTATTGCTAGAAATAGTTGAAATAGATGTAAAAGATAGATATAGAAAGAGGATATAGTTATAAATGATCACATTAAAATCAAATCGTGAAATCGATGCAATGGACAAATCTGGAGCTTTATTAGCTAGTATTCATGTAGCCTTGAGAGATTTTGTTAAGGCTGGTGTTTCAACACATGATATTGATAAGTTTGTGCAAAATAAAATAGAAGCAGCAGGTGGATCTGCACCTCAAATCGGTTATGAAGGGTACAAGTACGCTACATGTACAAGTGTTAATGATGAAATTTGTCATGGCTTTCCTTCTAAAAAAGTTATCTTAAAAAATGGCGACTTAATCAAAGTGGATTTCTGTGTGGATCTTGACGGGGCGCTATCAGATTCTTGTTGGAGTTATATTGTGGGGCAGGGTAGCGACGAAGTAAAGCGTTTGTATGATGTGACTAAAAAGGCACTCTATGTAGGGATTGCTCAAGCAACAGTTGGTAATCGTATCGGCGACATCGGCCATGCTATTCAAACATATGTTGAAGGAGAAGGTTTCTCGGTCGTTCGTGAATTCATCGGACATGGCATTGGACCAACAATCCACGAAGCACCTTCCGTCCCTCATTACGGAGAAGCTGGACAAGGCGTTCGTCTCAGAAAAGGAATGGTCATCACAGTTGAACCAATGGTTAATACTGGGACGTGGAAAGCTAAGGTTGATAGTAACGGTTGGACTGGGCGGACAGAAGATGGTGGGTTAAGTTGTCAATTTGAGCATACTTTTGCAATCACCGATGAAGGTCCAAGAATTTTAACATTACAACCAGGCGAACCGAAATCTCTAGCCGATTTTAACTACTGATTCGAAAGAAAACTGTAATAATGGTAAACAACTAATCAAAAGTACCAGTCACTAACAGCAAGTTATAAGGAGGCAGTTCAGATGAAACTAGGAATAATAGGAACTAGCACAATCACGACTCAATTTTTAGAAGCCTGTCAACTAGTTGGTGGCATTGACTTACATAGTGTCTATAGCCGGCGACTTGAAAAGGCCGAGCAATTTGGAAATCAATATGGCGCTAAAAAGTACTTCGACGATTTAGAAGCATTCTTTTCTGATGAAGAGTTAGAAGCTGTTTATATAGCTTCGCCTAACTCTTTACATTATGAACAAGCCAAACAAGCTTTAGAACATGATGTGAATGTCTTTTTAGAAAAACCTGTAACATCAACGCTAAAAGAATGGCAGGATCTTGTTCAGACTGCTTTTGATCATGAGGTTTATCTGATGGAAGCAGCTAGGCATCTATATGAACCAAATTTTCAAAAAGTCACCGAATTGGTTCTTTCCTTTGATAAGATCGATGGAGCGACTTTGTCTTATGGAAAATATTCCTCTAAAATGCCAGCTTATTTAGCAGGGGAGAATCCTAATATTTTCAACCCAGCATTTTCTGGTGGGGCGATCATGGACTTGGGTGTTTATGTTATTCATGCAGCCATTGCTTGGTTCGGTGCGCCTAATGAGGCAATGTATGTTCCCAAGATGAGCCAAACAGGAGTTGATCTAAGTGGGACTGGAGTCCTACGTTATGGTGACTTCAATGTGACGATTTTATGTAGTAAAGATATGAATTTATACTTGGAATCTGAGATTTATAGTGGTCAAAAAACAATTAGACTCCCAGAACTGACTGCTATTTCTAAGATCGTATTAAGTGATGGCGATAAAGATGAGACTGTTGCAGCAGAACCAGCAAAACAAGCAATGAATGATGAAGTAGCACGCTTTAAAGCTCTTGTCGCTGGGGAAGTAAGTGAAGAGGACTACCATGATCAGTTGAATCATTCGGCAATGGTCATTAATGTGATTGAAAAAATGCGACAATCAGCACACATCTTTTTCCCAGCTGATAAATTGCAAAATGAGGATGTTTAAGTGAGCGTTATAGCAGATAAAGTTTTAAATCAATTATTAACTGAACATGGGATTAGTACACTGACTCCAGTTCAAGAGAAACTCTATAAACCAGTTAGTGAAGGTTCTGATATTGTTGCTATATCACCAACAGGGACAGGAAAGACATTGGCTTATGTATTGCCTTTGCTCCCTAAAGTGGCAAGTAATCATCTCTGCCAACTGGTGTTTATTGCCCCAACAAATGAGCTAGTAATGCAATTGAGTACAGTTGTAAGAGACTATAGCAAGCCGTTTAACGTAACAGTCGGCGTATTACCAGGTAGTGGGAATATCAAACGACAAATCGACCGGTTGAAGAAAAAACCAGAGATAATTATTGGGACACCACATCGTTTGAAAGAATTGACCGATCAAAAGAAAATCAAGTGGCACCAAGTTAAAACAATCGTTTTAGACGAGGCAGACCAACTGTTGTCAGACCAACTGATGACACAGACTCGAGAATTAGTGGGACGGGCGATGAGTGATCGCCAAGTGATAGCTGTATCAGCAACAGCTAGTGATGCACTATTGGATTTCCACCATTACTTCAATGCTAATCCTATCGTGTTTGATCTATTGGATGAAGTCAAAGTTCCAGTGACGCATATTTATATTCCAGTAAAAAAAAGAGAACGAACAGAAACCTTGCGAAGATTGGCTCATGTAGAAGATGCTAGAGCCCTGGTATTCATTAACAGTCGTAATGAAGCAGATCTGGTAGTTGAAAAATTAAGGTTTAACCATTTGAAAGTCGGTCTTCTTCATAGTGACCAACCAAAAGAAGAACGAAAGAAAGTTTTGAAGGCTTTTAAAAATGGGGAATTCGTTTATTTAGTGGCAACTGGATTGGCAGCGCGTGGATTGGATATTCCAGAATTGGATACAGTGGTTCATTATGACCTTCCGCGTGAAGTAGAACAATTTCAACATCGATCAGGTCGTACTGGACGAATGGGGAGAGAAGGCCTTGTCATCACGCTGATTGATCCAGATAACCCAATTCTGTGGGAAGATTATCGTAAATGGGCACCTGAGACAAGAGAAGCAGTGATCAAGAATAATCAATTGTTTGTTGTATAGTTGAGTTGATTGATACAGTTTATTGCTAATGATAAGAGTTTTTAAGTGATAAGAGAATTAAAGGAATAACAGATTGAATTAAAGATAGAATTGGATTCCAATGGAATAGTGAGATAAACAAAAAGGTATCAATCAAACGATTGATACCTTTTTGGCGGTGTTCACTAAGCAACTTCTTTTAGCCTTTTGTATATCTTGCGAGGAAGGCTTTTGTGCGGGATTCTTTTGGATTTTCAATGACTTCTTTTGGTGTTCCTTGTTCAAGGATGGAGCCGTCATCCATAAAGCAAACTCTGGTAGAAACGTCTCTTGCAAAGCTCATTTCATGAGTGACGACGATCATCGTCAATCCTTCTTTAGCAAGTGTCGTCATCACTTCAAGGACTTCTCCGACCATTTCTGGATCTAGTGCACTGGTTGGTTCGTCAAAGAGGATGATTTCGGGATCCATCGATAAGGCTCGTGCAATAGCGACCCGTTGTTGTTGTCCACCTGATAGTTGTGCTGGTCTAGCATCTCTATAAGGAGTCATGCCGACTTTCTCCAGATTTGTGAGGGCTATTTTTTTGGCTTCTTCTTTTGACCGTTTCAAAACACTAGTTTGTCCGATCATACAATTCTCCAAAGCAGTTTCTTGTTTGAAGAGGTTGAATTGTTGGAAGACCATGCCAACTTTTGTGCGATACTTGGTTCGATGGAATTTTTTAGCTAAAATCGATTCGCCATGATAAAGGATATCTCCGCCAGTTGGTTCTTCAAGGAGGTTCATACATCTTAGTAGTGTTGATTTACCTGATCCTGAAGCACCAATGATGGTGACTACTTCACCGGCTAGGACTTTGAAATCGACATCTTTTAGGACTAAATGGTCCCCAAAACTTTTTTGTAAGTGACTGACTTCAATAATTGGTTCGCTCATTAGTTGTGACCTCCTATTGCTTTGTCTTCATATAATTCGTACGATTTTGTACCTGACATTCTGTTTTCGACGAGTTTCAGTAAACGAGTTGTCGCAAAGGTCAAGACGAAGTAAATAATGGAAGCAATCAAGAATGATTGGAACGTCAGGTAAGTTGAGCCGGCAGCGCTTGAGGTAACAAAGAAGAGTTCTGTTACTGCGATAACATTCAAAACGGATGTATCTTTGATGTTGATGACAAACTCATTCCCAATAGCTGGTAAGGTTGATCGTATAGCTTGAGGTAACACGATTTTGATCATTGTTTGTAGATGTGTCATCCCAATAGCTTTAGCTGCTTCTTCTTGTCCAGGGTCAACACCAGTAATACCACCACGAACGACTTCTGCCAAGTAGGCTCCTGTATTGATTGAAACAATCAAGAATGCGGCTGTCAGTGAAGTCATGTCGATATTGAAGAATAATTTACTCCCATAGAAAATTAGCATGGCTTGTACCATCATTGGAGTGCCTCTAAATATTTCGATATAGACTGTCAGCAAGAAACTGACGACTTTTTGTGTCCAATAAGCAAGCGGATTCTTGCGTTTAGCCACATCAATCGTTCTGATAATAGCGATGATTAACCCGATGATGAAACCAATGATTGTAGAGACAATTGCAATCAATAAGGTCATCCAAGCCCCTCTGATGAATTGGGATCCGTAAGTTTTCCAGACACGGCCAACTTGTTGCCAAAATCCTGTTTCAGTATCAGCGGTATTGAGAGCGACCATCTTCGACATCAAGTCACTTCGTTTGTTATCACTATAGCCTGCTAGGACTTGGTTGATTGGATCAACCAGAGGACTTCCTTTTCTCAACCCAACAGAGACTGCTGAGTCATCAGGGTTATAATCAAAACCCTTTCCTTCATCGAAGGTGACATAGGTGAGGTCAGGATTTGAAGCAACTGCTGCCATTGCACCAGGTTCTTCAGAAATATAGCCATCAATCTTACCACTTGATAAAGAAGTAATCATCGTTGGGAAGTCTTTCATTGCCGTTTGTTTATCGACACCATTGATTTGATCGATCAAATCATAATGCAGTGTATTCAATTGTGCGGTGATGCGAGCACCTTTAAAGTCACTGATCGATGTTGCATCGGGCCATTTAGAGTCTTTTTGAACGACAATCACAAAATTGGAAGCATAATAGTAGTTTGAAAAATCGATTTGTTGTCGACGATCTGGATTTGGAGACATCCCAGCGATGATGGCATCGATTTTTCCTGATTCGAGTGCGGGCGGTAGGCCATCCCATTCGAGTTTAACAATCTCTAGTTTAAGACCTAGAGTATCAGCAATATACTTCGCGATTTGTGCGTCGTAGCCGTTTGCATATTCACCTGAAGAATTTGCGATTGGAAAGGCACCGTTGTCGTCAGTAGCTTGAGACCAGTTGAATGGGGCATAGTTAGCCTCCATACCAACTCTCAAAACTCCGTCCTTTTCTAATCCTTCATTCAGTTCATCACTATTGAACTGACTTGTTGCAGCGTTTGCGACAGAGGGAATAAACCCACTTATCAGTAGTGAAAACAAGAAGATGGTTCCGAGTCGCTTTAAGATTTTCTGTCCCATGTTGCTCCTTCTTTCTTGATTATTTTATGACAGCTGTGCGATACAAATCACCAGATCTACCACCCCACTTATTTGTTCCATAAGTCTAGTCTTATATAAACGTTATATAAGCTTGGTCTATATATAAAAAAACCACATCAAAAATGATGTGGTGATTGCTTCTTTAACAACAATTCAGACTGTTTATTAAAGAATAGCGCACCACACGTTGTGTGACAGTACTAGACTTCTTAAATCTAGTCCCAAGTAGTAAAGCTTGTGGCTCTACAACTTTCGGCACCGTTTCCTTTCGCTAGTGATCATAGCTACCGCTACACTAAGTACTGATAAACAATGCGCCTCTATCTTTTTATATTGGCAATTTTCTCTTTGGTGATTTAATCCATTATCTAGGATACTTGAAACGACATGAAGACGCAACTTATTGTACAAGTTTGAACTAGTTTTTTTCACGTAAGCGGAGTAACAAGGCCTTTGCAACGACCTGGTTAGCAATCTTTTCTTTCTTTAATTGTCGGGAGATGATGTCAATTTCTTGACCGACAGCGCCAACACTATGAGCAAGGCTTTTATATTGTAAAGCCATATGACCGGCTTGTATACCGGTGGTCACTAGTGCTCGTAAGGCAGATAGATTTTGCGCCAATCCTACAGCTGCCATTATGCCGGCAAGATCTTTGGCACTTGGCTGTTGTAAGAGGTCAAGCGATAGTTTAGCTAGGGGATTGACACGACTGGTGCCACCAACTGACCCAATAGGGAGGGGGGCACTGAGTTGGCCTTTTAAGTTACCTTCTGGGGTCATTTCCCATTGAGTGATGCTTTGATAGTGACCGTCTTTGCTAGCATAGCTGTGAACAGCTGCTTCAACTGCACGCCAATCATTTCCGGTTGCGATGACGACAGGATCGATGCCATTCATGACACCTTTATTATGAGTGGTGGCTCGATAAGGGTCGACATTGGCATAGTCAGTGGCTAAAGCGATTCGCTCTGCCACCAGTGTCCCTGACATCTTACTGGTTTTGATGGTTTCAGGTAATAAGGTACACTGAGCGGTTGCAATTGATTCAGTCGGTAGGTTTGAGAGAATGGCCATCAATGGTTGTTGATGAGCTAATTCTGCTAATGGTTCTTTAAGGGCTTCTAACATGGTGTTGATCATATTGGCACCCATCGCTTCTTTTGTATCGACTGTTAAATAAACACTGGTAAAGTTAGGAAATAGCTTGACGAAGAGGTCTATTGGACCACCGCCTCTTGATACAATGCTAGGGTGAGCACTTGCTGCTAGTTGGAGCAAGTCGGCTTTATGTTGTGAGACTTGTTCACTAAAAGTTTCGGGATCACTCAATTGATAAAATGTAATATGACCTAGCATGATTCTTTCGGTATGCGATATATGAAAACCACCAGATCGTGCTACTCTTTTAGCACCATTACTTGCTGCTGCAATGACTGATGGCTCTTCAACGACCATTGGTATCCATAAAGAGTGGTCATTGATCGTAAAATGTTGTGCGAGACCGAATGGTAAGCCAAAGATACCAATCGCATTTTCAATCATTGTATCCACGGCAGATAAGGGCAACGTTTTTCCTGCTAAAAGGCAATCTGCCTGCTCTTTCGTTAGCAAATGACGGTCTAGCAATTGTTCTAATCTTTTTTCTCGCGATAGACGATAAAATGCTTGGTTGGGTGTCATGTCAGAACTCCTTTATTTAATTTGACCCTTTTGGCAGCGCTTAGTATAATTTATACATCAAGCGGGAGGCGAATTTATGTTAGTACTCTTAGTGACCAGTGAACTATTAGCTTTTCTAGTGACAATTGTTTTATTTTTGATCGATAGAAGACAAATGAGCGTAGGTGTATTTGGGTTGCTCACCCTATTATTAGTTTATTGGCATACGATGCTTTTATTAGGGAAACCCATAGATCAAATCATCACGATTGCTTTAACTGTGGCAACCGGTTTGATCTTATTATTCAGTGCCTATATTGTAGCATATTATGGCCTAAGAGACGGGCGACAGCTAAAGCAATTTGTGACAACAACTGTCTTGTTCAAACAGTTTTCTTGGCAGCAACTAAAGGTACTGATACGGTTTGTATTAGCGATAATTTCCTTTATTGTTGTCGTCTCCTTTACAATCATTTCTATTAACAGGGGCGAAGGAGAACCTGTTACCTTATTTATGGCAATCATGATCGCCATGATTGCTTATAGCAGTTTCATGTTATTGAGTTGGGGACTCTCTTATTTGGCCATTAGGTCGTTACCCACCAAAAAAGTACCAGCCTATTTAGCTACTGATTTAGGATCATTATATCCGAAAGAGCTACAATGCAATCACTATCAACTCGTTGAGGAAAAATTAAATCTACTACTGGATTTCTATGCTACTGACGAGATAGGTGAACAAGAGATAGAAGTTGACGAGGATAAGCCTGATATTTTTATTCTCGGATCTGTTGATGTCTTATCAACTGCCATGACATTCCTAAAAAGTGAAGGCGTGTCTGAGAGTTTAATCCATGTTGTAGCCACCTTAACTGGCAAATCGGATGAGATGAGTATTTTAAAGCAGAAGACGCTTGATGAGCACTTGTTTGACACTCAAGGCTTATGGGTCACAACTCCGACTAAACTGCCAGTAGAGGCTATGACGAGTTGTCACCGCAACTTGACTCTCGAATTTTCTCTTGCTGTCTTACCTCATGTGAAATGGCACAAGCGTCTTTTCTATTGGGCTGAAGCTGTATCTTCCTTGATTTATCACTTTCGATACTATCATTTGGCTGTTTTTGCAGTCATTATTGTCATTATTAATCTTCTGTTTTAAGGAAAAAAGTTTGTTCAATTAAATTCACAAACAAAATGTTAGTGGCTTTTAGCCCCTTTTGTTATGATGATCATAGTACCTCTTGTGTCAGGTGTCATCTAGGTTGTTTCTAAATAGTTAGTGCTATCAGAATAGTTAGTGCTATCAGAATCACTATGAATATAGGTATACAAGGGTACACTAAAGAGAGGAAGTTGATCATGGGTACAACGGCTTTTGTCATTATTATTTTGCTTGTCTTTGCCGCACTATTATACGGGTTTTATTGGCTCCAAAAAAAACATTATAAGTTTTCAACCAGAGTCTTTTCAGCTCTAGCTGTAGGGATCATGTTCGGAGGGGTCTTACAATTAATCTTTAGCGCTGACAGTGATGTCTTAGCTGAAGCAACCAGTTGGATGGGCATCGTCGGAAATGGTTATGTGTCACTCCTTCAAATGTTAGTAATGCCACTCGTATTCATTTCAATCGTTGGGGCATTTACACGGTTAAAAATTTCCGAAAAACTTGGAAAAATCGCCTTTAATGTCTTGGCGACCTTATTAGGTACGACAGCTATTGCTGCGGCGATTGGTATTGGTAGTGTTCTGTTATTTGGTTTAGCAGGAACTACGTTTACGGAAGGTGCAGCAGAAACTGCTCGGATTGCCGAGCTTGCTAATCGGCAAGAGGCTATTGCAGACTTAACGATTCCTGAGCAGATTGTTTCGTTTATTCCTAACAATATCTTTTCGGATTTGGCAGGAAATAGAGCTACTAGTACAATTGCAGTTGTGATATTTGCAGCTTTTGTTGGCGTTGCTTATCTTGGGGTTCGGCGGAAAAAGGAAGAGGATGGTGACTTTTTTGCGAAAATTATCAACAGCCTCCAATCCATCATCCTACGCATTGTGACCCTAGTCTTAAGATTAACGCCATACGGAATCTTAGCATTGATGACGGCCACAGTTGCGACGAGTGACTTTAATGCTATCTTAGATTTAGGAACATTTGTTTTAGCTTCTTACGCGGCCTTGATAACAGTATTCTTGATCCATATGATTATCTTGATGCTATTTCAAGTTAGCCCCATTAGATATCTCAAGAAGACTTTCACTGTACTTAGCTTTGCTTTCACGTCACGGTCAAGTGCAGGAGCTTTACCTTTGAATATAGAAACGCAAACGAAAGCATTAGGAGTAGATGATGCGACTGCTAACTTTGCCGCTAGTTTTGGCTTATCAATCGGACAAAATGGCTGTGCTGGGGTCTATCCTGCGATGCTAGCAATCATGGTAGCTCCAACTACGGGACAAACCATTGATCTTGCTTATATCTTGCTCGTTATTGCAGTTGTTGTGATTTCAAGCTTTGGTGTTGCTGGTGTTGGTGGAGGAGCAACCTTTGCTTCGTTAATCGTATTGAGTGCTTTGAACCTCCCCGTTGCAATCGTTGGCTTAGTCATTTCAGTTGAACCACTGATTGATATGGCAAGAACAGCGCTAAACGTAAATGATAGCATGTTAGCAGGGGTTATTACGAGTAAGCAAATTGGTGATTTCAACGATCAACTCTTTAACGACGAAAATGCAGTTGTTAGCTCTGATTGATCTACCTGATTGATCTAATTGATTACAGGTGCAGTCTGAAAATTTAAAAGAGAAACAAGGAAAGATCGAGCGGGTTAGTACGACGCTCGATTTTTTTTGGTTTATGTTACGACTGATCTTGATAAACGTCATCAATAATCAAATTGGTTTAATCAGCTATGAAAAATAGATCTAGTCGCGTTACTAACGATGTTACTATTTGTGTTAGCGCTTTAAAGTGCTAAAATAGAGAGGGAGAGTGTATTGAATAGACTTGAGTTTATGTTTTGAGTCTAAGTCTTGAGCTGATGTATTTATTTTATGTATTTATTGATAGAATAGGAATTTACTTATACAAATAGAAATAGAGATAGAAATAGAAATAGAAGTAGAATAACTTAAAGAAGAACGTTTCAACGGGGAACATGAAGAGGTGATTATAATCATGAATCAATCAAACTGGAAAAATTTTATATCTACGGGCTTAGTTGATAATAGTGCTATTCCTGATTTTGTGTCGAATTCTTGGCAATTATGTCGGCGCAAGCAAGTAGATCCTTTCCAAATCAAGCCAGGGAAGATATTGACGGCTAATGAGTTGAGAGAAAGGAAAAAGACGAATAAGGACTTGATCGATAATGTGACGCGAGATATTTCGCAATTATCGACGGCTTTGAATTTAGATCAACCGGTCTTTATATTGACAGATTCCTATGGCAATATCATCTGGCGTTCGGGGAATTATCAAGCTTTAAGTGAGGCTAATGATATTTACTTTTCTGAAGGTAGTGCGTGGGATGAGATGAATGCAGGGACAAATGCGATTGCTCTTGCAATGAGCGAGAAACAAGCTATCACAGTTAGTCGTTATGAACACTATGTCGTGGCGTCTCAAAGTTGGAGCTGTGTCGCTGCACCAATTCTTGACGAGAATAATGAGGTTGTCGGGGTCTTGGATGTGTCGACTTATAACAATGAATCAGCACTGAATTGCCAACTGTTTATTGGATTGATCGCCCAAAAGATATCTAATGATATTATCAAGGATCGTATTAGAGCTCAACAAGAGTTGTTACAATCAGCTGTCAATAATTTGGACAATCGCATTCTGTGCGACATGAATGGTCGGATGGTCTGCATTCCAGAGCAAGTGCAACATAAGTATGACCTGAGGATCGGAGATTTTATCACTGATGCTTTGGAAAAACATCGGTTGACTTGCACGAAGACGCCAATTTCGACCCAACAATCACAAGTGGGGTATGCCTACTTGATCGAAAAGAGCGAAGCCTTTCATGAAGACTTTTACTACCCAGGTGCGCATAGTGAGAATAAGCAATATAACCAATTCTTAAAGCGTGTTGTTCAAGTTGCAGATAGTAATCTACCAATCCATATCCATGGAGAGTCTGGTAGTGGTAAAGAAATTATTGCTGAAACAATCCACTATAACTCTGGCTATCGTAATGGTCCACTTGTTGCGGTGAACTGTAGTGCAGTGAGTGAAAACTTATTGGAGAGTGAATTATTCGGTTATGCCCCAGGTGCTTTTACGGGTGCTAAATCAACCGGGAACAAAGGAAAAATCGAATTAGCTAATCATGGGACGCTATTTCTTGATGAAGTAGACAGCATGACTCCTAAGATGCAAGCAGCTTTACTGCGGGTTATCGAACACAAAGTTGTTACTCCTATTGGTAGTGATAAACCTAGACTGGTTGATTTTCGGTTAGTAACAGCTACCAATCAGGATTTAAAAGAAGCTGTCCAAAAAGAGAAATTTCGTGCCGATCTCTTCTATAGATTATATGTCTGTCCTTTAGAGATCCCACCACTGAGAGATCGGATAGAAGATATCGTGCCATTGATCAGCCGCTTCTGCATGAGACGAAATTGGTATATCAATTGGCAAGATAAAATTTTCAAAGTCGCCAAAGATTTTGAGTGGAAAGGCAATATCCGAGAATTCAATAATTTTTTGGAACGGGTTTATGTGTTCTACCGCCACAACGAGCCTACGACGGCAGAATTACAACGTACTCTGGTAGTTGGGACTTTGAAAGAGAATTCTCCTCTAACCACTGATGTTTGGGATGATGATGGCCACCGAGATTTCAATAATAGTAAAGCAACCATTGGGAGGTCGCAAAGACCAGCTGGTTATCCGAAATATAATGGAGATTATAGTGGTAATCATAGAAATGATTCTAATAGTAACTATAGAAATGATTCTGTTAGCAATCATGGTGTTCCTGTGGGAAGAGAAGCTGAAGTGCTGAAAGATCATGATGAGATGCGTAGTGTCGCTGACATTACGTCACTTGATTCTTCTACTGTTGAAAGAGAACATATTATCAGAGCTTTAGAACAACATAAATACCATATGACCAATACCGCAGAAGCATTGGGTATATCGCGGTCAACACTATATCGTAAGCTAAAAAAATATGAGTTGGATCACAAGTAATGAGTTTCTAAAGATATTGTGAATAAAAGAACACTAATTCACAAAAAGTGCATCAATTTGTTTCAAAAGAGCGACAAAAAGACCGGTCATGGCACATCGTGACCGGTCTCTTTGTGTCTATATATATGAAAACGCTATCAATAAAGCGTTTTTAAAGTTGGCATGGTATTTGCTTATAGTAAGTGTAAGGTTTAAGAAAGGAGAAGTCTAGGCACAAACCTTCTTGCAAATCAGGAAAAAATAATAAGGATGGTGAATAATAGAGTGTTTGACTTAATCGTAATAGGCTCAGGTCCTGGAGGTTATGTTGCTGCAATAAAAGCAGCTCAACTGGGACAAAAAGTAGCAGTAGTTGAGAGAAAAGACATTGGGGGGACATGTTTAAATGTTGGTTGTATCCCATCCAAAAGTTATATCCAACATGCCCATTGGGTGTTATCAGCACAAGCAGCTAACAAATTTGGGATTCATACAACAGTTGGTGACATTGATTTTGAGAAACTTGTTGAACGGAAGAATGGTGTGGTAAAGACACTACAAGGTGGTGTTGGTCATCTGTTCAAGAGTAACAAAATCGAATATATCGAAGGATCAGCCTCTGTCACTAAAAATAAAGAAGTTATCGTTGACGGGAAAACCTATCACGCTAAAAATATCTTGCTAGCGACCGGGAGTAGACCTTTCGTTCCGCCAATCAATGGTGTGAAAGATGTAGACTACCTAACGACCGATACTTTCTTCAGCATGACAGAGCTTCCTAAGAAATTTGTAGTTATCGGCGGTGGAATAATCGCAGTCGAATTGGCCTTTGCCATGAAACCGCTCGGAGTCGACGTGACATTGTTGGAAGTGGCTCCTGATGTTTTACTAACAGAAGATGAAGCTGCAAGAGAAGTCATCAAGAAGAAGTTAAAGAAATTAGGAATTGCTGTTCATGTTGGTGTGCATATCAACGAAGTCACAAAATCGGTAGTCAAAGTCGAAGGTCTAGAAGATGTATCCTATGACAAATTACTAGTGGCAACGGGTAGAAGAGCAGATTTGACGATTGCCAATGCACTTGGTTTGGAGTTGGATGACAGTAAACGGTTTGTTAAAGTCGACCACCATTATCAAACAAGTCTCAGTAACGTTTTTGCCATTGGTGATCTCATTCCTGGCTTAATGCTTGCCCATGTTGCAAGTGCAGAGGGTATCAGAATTGCGGAGCATCTAGCTGGTCAACCAATAACACCTGTAAACAAGGATCTCGTTCCAAAATGTCTATATACTGATCCAGAAATCGCAAGTTTTGGTTTAAACGAAAAAGAAGCGAAAGAACAAGGATATGACGTCGTGGTCAAACAAATGGCATTTGGAGGAAATGGTAGAGCTATCGCTAGTGTGGAAACGGATGGTTTCGTTAAGATCATAAGCGAAAAGAAATATCATCAGATTCTTGGAGCAGTGATTGTCGGAAGCCATGCTACTGAAATGATCCACACGATTTTAGCTGTCAGAGAAGCTGAAGGTACAGTTGATGAATTGGCACATACGATTTTTGCGCATCCAACCTTATCTGAAGTCGTGGGTGAAACAGCAAATGCCGTTTTGTTCCGACCTATCCATGGTTAAGTGTTAGAACAATTGATTGTCAACAGAATTAAAAATGTTAAGAAGTGCAAAACGAGGAGGAAATGTAATGGAAAAATTATCAAAAGAAAAAGCGCAATGGATCTATAAAAAAATGAATGATATCAGAAATTTTGAAGATGAAGTTCATACATTCTTTGCAAATGGTGACATCCCAGGGTTCGTGCATTTATATGCGGGCGAGGAAGCAATCGCAACTGGTGTTTGTGCGCATTTAACAGACGACGACCAAATCACAAGTACTCACCGTGGCCATGGACACTGTATCGCTAAAGGGTGTGACCTTGATGGCATGATGGCAGAAATCTACGGTCGTGAAACTGGTTTGTGTAAAGGTAAAGGCGGTTCAATGCATATCGCTGACATCGATAAAGGAATGCTAGGAGCTAACGGTATGGTTGGTGGTGGCTTCCCAATCGCTGTCGGAGCAGGCTTACGTAACAAATACTTGAAGACTGACGATGTAGCAGTTTGCTTCTTTGGTGATGGCGCTGCGAATGAAGGAACATTCCATGAAGGCATCAACATGGCAGCTATTTGGGATCTTCCAGTTGTGTTTGTCAACGAAAACAACGGCTTTGGTGAATCAACACCTCAAAGTTATGCATCTGGTTCTAAAACAATTGCTGAACGTGCAGCTGCTTATGGCATCCCTGGTGTTCGTGTAGATGGGAAAGATGTTGCAGCAGTTTATGAGGCAGCTGGTGAAGCTATTGATCGTGCTCGTAAAGGTGAAGGTCCTTCAATCGTTGAATGTGTGACTTACCGTAACTACGGTCACTTCGAAGGTGATGAACAAACATATAAAGCAAGAGATGGCGAAGAATTATTACTAGCAGGACGTGACCCAATCGATGAGTTCCGTGAATATGCAATCAAACATAGACTATTGACAAAAAAAGAAGCAGATGAGATCGAAGCAACATCTAAGAAAGATATTGAACATGCCATCGAATTTGCTGAAAATAGCCCATTACCAAGTCCAGAACTTCTTTATCAAGATGTTTTTGCTGACTAAAGATTTGGTCATTGTTGGTTCATTAAACGAACGGATCATTAACACACATCAAATATGAGATAGGAGAGAATATCATGGCAAGAAGAGTAACTTTTATGGGCGCTATTAATGAAGCGCTAGAACAAGCAATGGAAAAAGATGATCGCGTTATCTTACTAGGTGAAGATATTGCTGGGGGCGCGACTGTTAAACATTTGGAAGACGAAAACCAAGATTCATGGGGTGGCTGTTTTGGTGTCACACGTGGCTTGATGCCTAAGTTTGGCCGTGAACGTGTTATTGACACACCAATTTCTGAAATGGGGTATATGGGAGCGGCTGTCGGTGCAGCAGCAACTGGTTTACGGCCTGTACCAGAGTTAATGTTCAATGACTTTATTGGTTTCTGTTTGGACACCATCTTGGCACAAGGTTCCAAAATGCGCTATATGTTTGGTGGGAAAGCTAAAATCCCTATGACTGTTAGAACAACTCATGGTGCAGGTGCAAGTGCTGCCGCACAACACTCGGGCGCTTATTACGGTATGTTGGGATCGATTCCAGCTGTAAAAGTCGTTGTTCCATCAAATCCATATGATGCAAAAGGATTACTATTATCAGCAATTGAAGATGACAATATTGTCATTTTCTCAGAAGATAAAACCTTGTATGGTCAAAAAGGCGAAGTGCCTGAAGAATACTATACGGTTGAGATTGGTAAAGCTAAAGTAAAACGTGAAGGTAAAGACCTAACAATCGTTACCATCGGGAAAATGCTTTATGTCGCATTGGAAGTAGCAGACCGTTTGAAAGAAGATAACATTGATGTTGAAGTCATCGACTTGATTACTGTTGCTCCTTGGGACCAAGAAACAATCATCAACTCGGTTAAAAAGACTGGTCGTTTGATCGTCATCGATGAAGCTAACCCACATAACAATACAGCAACGGATATTGCGTCTGTTGTAAGTGATAAAGCATTCGACTACTTAGATGGACCTGTTAAACGCGTAACAGCTCCTAATACACCAGTTCCTTTCGCAACAAACTTGGAACAATTATACTTACCAAACGCTGATCGTGTAATTGAAGAATCTAAAGAAATTATCGAAGACTTAAAAAAATAGTTAGAGGGTGGTGATAAGATATGGCAAAAGCAATTTTAATGCCTAAACTAGGATTAACAATGACTGAAGGAACGATTGATACATGGGAAGTCAAAGTTGGAGATTCAGTTAAAAAAGGTGATGCAGTATGTAGCATCAGTTCAGAAAAATTAACAGCAGATGTTGAAGCACCAGAAGATGGTGTAATCCTTGAAATCGTAGCTGAAGAAGGCGCGGATGTGCCTTGTAAAGAACCAATCGCTTATGTCGGTGATGAAGGCGAAACGGTTGATAGTGGTAAAGGTGGCGCAACAGAAGACGTGCCAGAACCTAGTGAAGAACCAGTGGAAGAACAACCAGTAGCAGTAGAATCTCCGGCAGCAACTGGGGTTGCTCCTGTTAGATCAGAATCTGCAGCACCAGCAAGACGTGAAGGCGAACGGATATTCATTACACCACTTGCACGTAAATTAGCAGCAGAAAAAGGGATTGACTATGCTGAAATTAATGGGACAGGGGGCAACGGCAGAATCACTCGTCGTGATGTCTTGAGTTATGTACCTGCCGCTAAACCAGTTCAATCCGTACCAACTGGAGTAGAAGTTGGGGCCGGACTTAAAGGTATGCGTAAGATGATTGCAGCTCGTATGATCTCGAGCCTGCAAAATACAGCGCAAGTAACAATTCATCAAAAAGCTGATATCACTAAATTAATGGCCTTCAGAAAAGAAACAAAAGCTAAAGCAGGTTATCCATTAACAGATGGCCAATTGAGTATTACGACCTTGTTGACACGTGCAGTTGTCTTAGCCTTGAAAGAAACGCCTGAAATCAATTCTTGGTATCAAAATGGCACATTAGAACATGTTGAGGATATCAACATTGGTATCGCAGTAGCAGTAGACGATGGTCTGGTAGTTCCAGTTGTGAAACATGCTGATCAATTAACGTTGACTGGGCTAGGTCAATCGATCAACTCAGTTATCTCTGACACAAGAGCCGGCACTTTAGCTGGAGACTTGTACTCAGGATCGACCTTCACTATCTCTAACTTAGGGCATACAGGGGTAGAATACTTTACTCCTATTATCAACACGCCTGAAATTGGAATCTTAGGTGTAGGATCGTTAACGAAAGAGCTAGCATTCGATGAAGCACATGAAGTGGTTGAATTACAAAAATTACCATTGAGTTTGACTTTTGATCATCAAATCGTTGATGGCTCTCCAGCTGCCGACTTCTTGAAATTGATCATCGAAAACTTGCAAAATCCATATAAACTAGTATTGTGATCTGATTTTATGGTCGAGATAAATATAGAGATCTAGACATAGAATTAGACACAGATTGAGTTAGAGGATAACGTAGAGTTAAAAGAAAAGAAACATACAAATAAAGGAAATACACGATGCTTTTCAGCTCCAGCTGTTTTAATGGCTTTGGAGTGGTTTGTTAAAAATAACTAGGAGCTGGTGGGCATCAAGAAAGAATAACTAGAGTGGTGTAGTGATTTACTATAGGTTATTTTAAGATCGACAAGTGATTTGAGTGGTTCAAACTGAAAAGGTCGATCTACCAACAATGCTAATCGAAAAAGAGTGTTCAAACCGTCTGGTTAACGGATCGAACACTCTTTTTGTCATGTTTTTGTAAAGCTTTTTATGATACTTTTATGATATTTTTGTGATACTTGTTTTAAACGATTAATCAAGATCCTTGATGAGGGTGTTCCCTAGTGAATTCTGTGCTATAGAGTCCTAAGACATAAGTTGTCATAAAGCCGACGACTAAAAACAACAGAGCAGACATTACGAGGACAACACTGATCGAGCCTTGGAGATTTGCCAGAGCTTTGGTGCAGACAATGATGGCTAATGGTGCGGCTAATAACACTCCAAATGCAGAAGCAAAAGTCAGTTGACCATAGTTGATAACGACTGCCATGACAAAGTGGGAGAAGATAATAAAACCAATAATAAAGCCACTAATAAAAGTGATAACAAAAAAGAATGAATTCCAGTCGATATAAAGGGAGTTAGTCAAAACATCATGCATAAATCCCATCAAACGTGTGGTTAATAGAGCGTAAAAGCCGAGTAGCATGATCAATAAGGATCCACTGAACCCCGGAATCAAGAAAGCAACACTTGACAATACACCTAGGCTAAAGAGTGCCCAAAGAGTGGGAAAAGTCATGGATAATCCAGATAATGGACTATTGAGTTGAATCAAAGCTAAGATCAAAGCGACGCAAAAGCTGATTACCAGAATCAGTAACTGAAGAGGTCGGTCGAGTTGTTTTCGTCCCGCAGTAGCTAGCCAATACTGTTTTAATAGGAGAGGAATACTTCCCGCTAAAAGACCGATGAATAACATGGCGGTGGGAAATGGGAAAGTCGTCAATCCATAGGCTACCAAACGGACGGCTAACCCGATACCTATGGCAACTCCAGTCCAAAAGGGTAAGAGAAAATCAAGACTCGATTGCCAATGCTTAGTAAAATTCTTGGTTGAGTCAATTAGACGGCGGTAGATGCCGAGAGCAACCGCTACAGTCATCCCGCTAACTCCTGGAATCAGCGAAACAATACCAATGGCTAATCCTTGTAAGAAAAAAGCTATCATTTAAATAACTCCTTGATGATCACAACATACAGTCACTAAAGTACAATCAATAAATGAAAAATAGTAGATCATAATCGATAGAGTGTATGGTGACAAGTTTAATATATAGGTGACAATGTTATTGAACTACCATAGCATAGCACAATCACGGGCATTTTTACTAGTGTACCAACGTTTTAGGCCGTAGTGGTCAGGTAAATCAGTGATATAGAGAGAGCAAAGTGTTATTTTTAGTACAATCTTTTGAAAATCATATAAGACATGTGTACAATAATATTAGCAACTGTGCGGAGGTTATTAGGTTATGGTTTCAACATATGAAGCAAGTTATCGTGTTAGTGAATACGATTGTAATAGTTTAGGAGAGTTAACACCTTTTAAAGCAATCCAATGGATGATGATGACATCGGAAAAGCATCAGGCTCATCTGGGGGCAGAGAGTATTATCAATTCTCATCACCTAGTGTGGTTTGTGATTGAGCAAACTCTTGAAGTAAACAGATGGCCAAAGGTTAATGATACAGTAGTGGTAAAGACTATTCCGCATTCATTCAATCAATTTTTCGCTTATCGGAATTTTGAAATGTATGATGAGGAAGGGGAACTTATTGTAACGAATAAGGCGACTTTTGGGGTGGTCAATCCAGATAGTCGTCAAATCGTGCGGATTGCGCCAGATATGATGAAGAGTTATGAGTCTGAGTTTCTGAGAAAGCCTCCTAAGAGAACACGGTATCCTGCTGTAATAGAACCGTACGTTCATTATGATTACCAAGTGAGATATAGTGATATCGATCGCAATCAACATGTTAACAATGCTGTTTATTTCAGGTTGGTAGATAATGTGATGAAGTACGATCAACATCAAGAATATCAATTGAAATCATTGAAATTACGCTATGATAAAGAAACACCTCCTGATTACTTGGTTAGAATCAAGACAAATTGGTTGAGTGGCCCTGACGGAGGATTAATTGGGCAACATGCGTTATCGGCTGATGATGTCCTTAGAGCGCGTGCTGTGACGACTTGGGCACCAAGGCTGAATGAGAGTGACGGGAACTGATTATAACTTGCTGATGATGCATTAGTCATTAGTGATATGAATAAAACAGATATAGATAAAACAGAAGTTCTCCAGGAGATAAGTCTCTCGAGAACTTCTGTTTTTTGATGAGATAAATATAAGATTTACGGCAAAAATCACAGCGAAAACGGCAATATAAATTACAGGAATAATGGTAGTAAAGATTACATTAAAGATTACAGTATAAACTGATCACGGTCATTGAAAAAGCTCGTGTAGGCCAAGAATGAGGCGATATAAGAAGCTAAGCTAGTTGTTGCGACAAGCATGAAGGTGACCATGATTTGGTACATGATAGCAGTTGTTGGGACAACTCCAGCGAAGATTAATCCTGACATCATACCAGGTAGTGAAACGATTCCTATAGTTTTTGCATTGTCTAAGGTTGGTTGCATACCAGATTTGATAGCTTCTCTTAGAATCGTATGTGAGGCTTGGCTAGGTGTCGCACCTAATGATAGTTTTTCTAAGACTTGTTGCCGTTGGTCTCTAAAGAGTGTATTGAGATTACGGTAGCAAAGGCCAATTGTGGTCATGGCATTTCCTGCGATCATGCCAGAGATTGGAACAACTTGGGATGGGGTGAAGAGAATTGATCCTGAAAAAATCAAAATGATTAAGGTCAACGCTAAGGTTGTGAAGACGGCAATCATAGAAATCTGCAGGCTTTTTGCCATACCTTGGCTTCTTTTATGGGCGTTATAGGCAGCATTAAACCCGATGACTGCAACCATACCAATAGTGACTATGGGATTATTGAAGCCAAATAAAAAAGTTAAAATGTAACCAACGATGACGAGTTGGATAATTGCTCTTGAAATACTATATATGATTTCTTTTGCTGTTCCTAGACGCTCTCTTTGGGCAATAACAATCCCTACGATCACGAGCAAGAAACTTAGGAGTAATGTAGTGGGACTAACTTGTAGATTCATCAAAAACCCCTTCTTTCTGTGATTTTACCATTCTTTATTTCAATAGAATGAGGAGCTAGTTGAGCTTCTTCTTGATTGTGGGAGACCATCAAAATAGTCAAGTCACCAGCATCATAGATTGAATGTAGCCACTTCCAAATAATCTTACGATTATCTTCATCTAGGGCACTGGTAACTTCATCCAATAGCAAAACTTTCGGGGTGAAAATGATATTTCTGATCAATGCGACCCGTTGTTTCTCCCCACCGGAGAGTTCTGTTATTTTTTTGTCTAGGTATATTGGTTCGAGTCCAACAGAAGCTAACATTTTTTCAGCACGATCTTTGTCGAAATCGACATTTCTAATTTTGAAGGGGAAAGATAGATTGTCTGAAACAGTTTCGCCAAATAAGACAGGTGATTGAAAGCAATAAGACACAGCTTTTCTGTAGGTGACTGGATCAATCTCTTCGATAGCTTTGCCTTCAAAATAAAACGAGCCACTAGATTTGGATAACAAGGATGCAACGATTTTTAACAGCGTACTCTTACCACTCCCAGAAGGACCTGTAATGCTCAAAAAATCTCCCTTTGATACGTTAAGATCGATATAACTTAAGATGACTTTATCCGATGCCTTGTAGGATAAACCATCTAATTCAATTATAGTTGACAAGTAATCCGCTTCTTTCTCTTAAAATTTTTTTAATAATCAAACTATTACGATCAATGCAATTCCTATAATGCACTAGCTAAATGCACTAGCTATAATACAATATCTATAAAGCCATACATGGCATGCCTATATAAGTATAGGAGCACAGGTATAAGTACAGGAGTATTGATCTTTTATATACTCTCACAAGAGTGTTACGTTTTAGGAATTTCGTTAAAGTTTGTGATTTATAATCTCATGACACTATTGTAGTGGTTATAGGTCGTGTTTTCCAGTGGTAAAGGCTAATTTAATTAAAATGATTACAATTAAATAGCTAGACATTCTCAATTGCTGCGACTGAAAAAGCAATTGCTTCCCATATTATACAGTGAAAAAGCTCACTTTATCAGGAATTTAGGTCTAATAAAAAAGTTTTCAGTAAAAGAGCCCTCTTGGTTGCGTCTTAAAATTAGAATGATTATAATATATGCATAAGTGTTACAGGTAAATTGTAGCACAAAAATATTAAGGAGGAATTTTGAAATGGCTTATGATTATAGTGACCGCGGTAAAAAACCGGTTGTAGAAGATATTGAAGGTATGACATTAGAAAATGATAACTATCGGACAACGATTTGGACTGGTAGCAATCTTCAAGTAACAGTGATGACAATCCAACCTGGTGACGATATTGGACTAGAAATCCACCATGGTATTGAACAATTTCTCCGTATTGAACAAGGTGAAGGTATCTGTAAAATGGGTCCTACAGAAGACAACTTGAATTTTGAAGCACCTGTTAAAGATGATGATGCTATTTTTGTTCCTGCTGATACTTGGCATGATGTCATCAATACAGGAGACAAACCATTAAAACTATACACCATCTATGCAGGTCCTGACCATGTTGCTGGAACTGTCCATCCAACACATCAAGATGCAATTGACGATCCAAACGAACAAGACTAATCGTTTGATTTTATAAATTAATCTAATAAATTGATCTGATAATTTGATCTGATAGTTTGACTATGAATTTCAATAAAAAAACGCCCTGGTTTTCAAATAGTTGAAAACCAGGGTGTTTTTCCATTTTCCTTTTATCTACATTTGCGACGGAAGGGAATCAATATAATTTTTCGACTTTTGCCGTGATATCTTTATCCCGAATGTAATCATCGTATGTGGTACCAACTCGGTCAACCATACCCTTAGGTCCAATTTCAATGATGCGATTAGCAATCGTATTGATAAATTCTCGGTCATGTGAAGTAAAGAGGATTGCTCCTGAGTAATTAATCAAGCCATCATTTAACGCGGTAATTGATTCCAAATCTAAGTGGTTTGTAGGGTCATCAAGTACCAAAACGTTTGCTTTGCTCAACATCATTCTCGATAGGTAGCACCTGACTTTTTCGCCACCAGATAAAACGCCCACTTTTTTCATGACTTCTTCGCCACTGAAAAGCATTCTTCCTAAGAATTGACGTAAGAAAGTATTATCTTGTTCTTCTGGTGATGCATATTGCCGTAACCAATCAAGAATCGTCAAGTCTTTATCAGGGAAAGCAACGCTCACGTCTTTAGGGAAGTAGCTGACAGTCGTTGTCACACCCCATTTATAGCTTCCAGCACTTGCTTCTTCTTGACCGTTCAAAATCTCAAAGAGAGCAGAGATGGTCGGCTCGTAACGACTCAAAAAGGCTACTTTATCTTGTTTTTGCAACTGGAAGTACAAGTCTTTAAATAAAACCTTTCCTTCATCTGTTGTTTTCGAGAGGTGGTCGACTAACAAGAGATCATTGCCGATTTCCCTTTCAGGTTTAAAACCAACGAATGGGTAGCGTCTGCTTGAAGGTTGGATATCATCCAAGGTGATCTTGTCTAGTAATTTCTTTCGGCTCGTTGCCTGTTTCGACTTTGAGGCATTGGCAGAGAAACGAGCGATAAAAGCTTGGAGTTCTTTTACTTTTTCCTCTTTTTTGGCATTTTGGTCTGCTGCTAATTTAGAAGCTAGTTGACTACTTTTTAGCCAGAAATCATAGTTGCCGACATAGAGCTTTATTTTGCCAAAGTCGACGTCACACATATGAGTACAGACATTATTCAAAAAGTGACGGTCATGGCTGACAACGATAACCGTATTCGGAAAGTCAATCAGAAAATCTTCTAACCATTGGATTGAGTGGGCGTCTAACCCATTGGTTGGTTCATCTAGTAACAAGACGTCCGGATTGCCAAATAGAGCTTGTGCTAGTAGCACTTTGACTTTTTGTGGTTCACTTAACTCACTCATCAACTGATAATGTAAATCGTCGTTGATTCCAAGGCCACGCAGCAAGTCACTAGCTTCACTTTCTGCTTCCCAGCCATTCAGTTCGGCAAATTTAGCTTCAAGTTCTGCGGCTTTTAAGCCATCCTCTTCTGTAAAATCTTCTTTTTGGTAGATAGCATCCTTTTCTTCTCTTATGGCAAACAACTCTTGGTGTCCCATCATGACAGTGTCTAAGACGGTATGATCGTCAAAGACATAGTGATCTTGTTTTAGGACTGCAAGACGTTCATGGGCATCAAGGGACACACTACCAGTTGATGGTTCGATGTCACCTGCTAGAATTTTTAAAAAAGTAGATTTCCCAGCACCATTTGCGCCGATGACGCCATAACAGTTTTCAGGGGTAAATGTCAGGTTGACCTCATCAAATAATTTACGATCAGAAAATTGTAAACTGACATTGTTGACGTTTAACATGTAATCTAATTCCTCCTTGAACGGTATTCGATTCATTGTAGCATATAATAAACTGTTAGAGAATTTTTTTGACAGTAACAAATGAATTTGTCTCTTCATCAGTTTGTTTTACAAGGGCTGCTGATTAAATGTAACCATAAAAAAGAGAAAACTGTAGTATTTAGTTTTCTCTCTATACGATTTATATGGTTTGTAAACGTTCAGTGTCAGTTAACAAAAAAGAAAAGTATGAGAAATTTTTACAAAAGCACCAACAATAATGGTGTAGTTAAAAATTTTATCTGTACTTACTGCATAATAAGATTATATGCTTCTGTTGTCATTTTCATAAAACCAGATGTTGGACCATATCCCGAATCTGATCTATAGGAGTTAATTCCTATAACTTGATTATTTGCGTTAAGTAGTGGACCGCCACTCATACCAAAAGCACTGACAACTGAATTATTATGAGCCTCATAAGTTTGATGAAGATAAGCTAAAGGTCCAGTAACAACGTTTCCAGAACTTGTATTAAAGGCCTTTTGATCTACCCAGCCGGGGTACCCAAAGTTTTTAACATTGTTAGCAGTAGAAGGAGGATTCTTATAAAGAGATAGATTTGATGGAGCGGTTCCCACATCAAGACGAATATCTAAAGCTCCAAAATCACTTCTAAAATTTCCTGTGTTTACCCAATCATTATTAGTTCTAACACCAGTTGCTGTGTAAGCAGCATTAAATTCCCATCCCACTGGAGTATCTTTTAATCCAAAAAATATCGATGCTGTGCTGTATCAGCCCAACCATTTAGATCATGACTATATACATCATGTCCAGCAGTGCCTACCGTAGTACCATTTACTTTAAATGCTGACGCGCTTAATTGATCTATCGTCCCATCTGAATGATAATAAACAAAAATTGTTTTTCCGACAGAACCATTGGGAAATCCTGTAGAGGATGCAGAGTAAAGAGAATACGGGATAATACTATGGTTACCCTTATTATCAATATCTTTGCTAGAGCCAACAGAAATATTTGTTTTTAAATATTGTTCCATTGTGACATCATTAATTGTAATTTCACCGTTGTAATCAGGATACTTTTCTTTATATTTTTTTTGTAATAAATTTTCCCAATCTTCATGTGATATAAAGTCTGTTACCTTGGAGTCTTTATTAAGATTAACCTTTTTGATAGAAGTTAAATCTAGTGTTTCGTATTCGTGAGTTACAGTTTGGTTAGATATTATTTTTTCATCTGAGACTGCAAAAATAGTTGGGCTACAAATAAACATCAAAATATAGACTGAACAAAGAATTAAAATTTTTTATATTTCATAAATAGCTCCTTTGAGTATTTCTTTATACCTAGGGAAGAGTATGTAAAACATTAATGGTTATATTTTCTCATATGTATAACATTAATTTTTGCTGGGAATGTAGTTCCCACAGCTTCTTTTTTTAAGGTGATTTCGACTATATCTCCAACAGAAAAATCGTTTATAGATGAATATGAAAAGTAATAATTAGTATCACTACTAGTGATAGGTTGGTCAACCTTTTCGGAAACATAGACAAGGTTTTGCTCATGGTTAATTTTCTGTATAGTGACAGTTTTTCTTTGAAAAATAGTAGTAAAATATAAATAAGATACACTAATAACAACAATTGTAATGATTATTCCAAGCGCTAACCTTTTTTTACTTTACCATCTAAATTGACATTGCTCGGCATCGATTATGAACTCCCCTCCTTTTATTGTTTGACTACTTTTACTATATCAAAAAATAACATTTTGAGTACAGTAATTATAGTGAACAAGTTTAGCTTATTAGTTTTTTGGATAATACTGGAGAGTTTAAAATGTTTTGAAGTATATAAAAAGAGTTATAATATGCTTTCCTGAATACCTATGACATTGCCAGAAGAAATGGACTCCAGTGAGAAATCGGAGCCTTTTACTTTCGTTGAACAGTTACCATTTCTATTTTTAATGAAACGCTGTGGTTTAATTTGACACTTGGTCAAAAAAAGACGATACAGCTGCAGAACAGTTGAATCAAGTCATTATCGACTATCCAGGAACAGTTATCGACATTGAACATCATCTTAGTGACATTATTGCCAAATAATGTACTAAGACCCTTGTGTTAAGTAAAAATGTCTGACTATCGCTAATAAAAATCGTTTTTTAGGCATTATGTTGCAATAAATTTTGACAATAAAATAGCGTATCAGTATAATGAACCTAATTATACAGTGCATTAGAGGATTTCTTGAAAAGTTAACTTGTTGACAGAGAATCGGTGAGTGGTGAAAGCCGATAACATTTTTTTCAAGGGTATCACCTTTTTATGGCAATTCTTCTGAAAACGATAGTGTTTCGATTAAATGATAGTGTTTGGGTTAGTGGCTAGTTAGTTAATTATTTTTCAATCAATAATTAGTCAATCAATCGTTTCATATCAGAATAGGGAGAATCGGGTAGCCACGTTAGAGGCGTAAAGTGTTACACCGTGTTTAGAGTCTTAGCAAAGTCTAGGTTCTAAACGAGGTGTAAAATTTGGGTGGTACCACGATTAACTCGTCCCTTGCGGAGGAGTTTTTTTGTTGTTATAAAGCACTGTGACTAATTAGAAAAGATAATAAGGTAAATCAGAGGAGTGGATCAGTAGATGAAGTTGAAAGAAACGTTACAACTTGGAAAAACAAAGTTTCCAATGCGGGGTAATCTACCAGTTAAAGAAGTAGAACGGCAAGTGGAATGGGAAAAAGCTGATGTTTATCATCAACGGTTAAAACTAAACAAGGGGCATAAAAGTTTTATTTTACATGACGGACCGCCATATGCCAATGGAGCGGTACACATGGGTCATGCCCTAAATAAGATCTCAAAGGACATTATTATTCGTTCTAAAGCTATGCAAGGGTATTATTCACCTTATGTTCCTGGGTGGGATACGCATGGTCTACCCATCGAACAGGCGTTGAAAAATAGTAAGGGTGTTGACCGGAAGAAAATGACGGTCGCTGAGTTCCGTAAGCGTTGTGAGGAGTATGCTAAAGAGCAAGTGGAGTCCCAACGTAAGACATTCAAACGCTTAGGCGTTCAAGGTGAGTGGGATGATCCTTATCTGACCTTTAAACCTGAGTACGAAGCGGCTCAAATTAGAGTATTTGGTCAAATGGCTGAAAAGGGTTATATCTATAAAGGAAAGAAACCAATTTACTGGTCTCCTTCAAGCGAATCATCTTTAGCTGAAGCAGAGATTGAATATAAAGATGTTAAGAGTCCTTCCATCTATGTGTCATTTCCTGTTCATGATGGCAAGGGTGTTGTGCCTGAGGATGCAGAATTCATTATTTGGACTACCACACCATGGACATTACCATCTAACTTAGCGATTGCTGTTCATCCAGACTATGATTATGTTGTCGTATCAGTTGATGAACATCATTATATAGTTGCTAAGGAATTAGTAGAGCAACTTGCTAATGAGTTTGGCTGGAAAGATTATAGTATTGACAAAGAATTCAAGGGAAGCGCATTGGAAAGAGCGACGGCTCACCATCCGTTTTACGATCGCGACTCATTAGTGATTCTTGGGGAACATGTCACTCTAGATGCCGGTACTGGTCTCGTTCATACGGCACCAGGGCATGGGGACGATGACTTTATTGTCGGCCAAAAATATGGTCTAGAGATTCTATCTCCAATCGATGATCAAGGACGTTTTACGAATGAAGCACCTGGATTTGAAGGTGTCTTTTATGATGACGCTAATAAACAAATCACGGAGTTACTAAAAGAAAAAGGTCGTCTGCTGAAACTAGAGTTCTTTACCCATAGCTATCCACATGATTGGCGGACGAAAAAGCCAGTTATTTTCCGAGCAACACCACAATGGTTTGCTTCTATTGCCAGCTTCCGTCAAGAGATATTGGATATTATCGACCATGACGTCAAATGGTTGCACCCATCTGGAAAGAAGAGAATTTACAATATGGTCCGTGATCGTGGCGATTGGGTGATTTCTCGTCAACGTGTTTGGGGTGTGCCATTACCGATTTTCTATGCTGAAAACGGCGAGGCAATCATCACTCACGAAACGACAGAACATGTGGCAGACTTGTTTGAAAAACATGGGTCAAATATCTGGTTTGAATGGGAGACCAAAGATCTCTTGCCAGAAGGATTCACTCATCCTGCTAGCCCTAATGATCAGTTTACTCAAGAATATGACATCATGGATGTGTGGTTTGACTCTGGTACAAGTTATGCTGGTGTATTGAAAACAAGGCCATATCTCTCATTCCCTGCTGATATGTATCTAGAAGGATCTGACCAATACCGTGGGTGGTTTAATTCTTCATTAACAACAAGTGTGGCAGTTAATGGCTGTGCACCATACCGTGAAGTATTATCTCAGGGGTTTGTTAATGATGCCTTTGGTAAGAAAATGAGCAAGTCTCTAGGTAATGTCATCTCACCTGATAAAGAAATGAAATCAAAAGGTGCTGATATCATTCGGTTGTGGACGGCCAGTGTCGACTATGTTTCAGATGTTCGTGTCAGTGATGACATTTTAAATCAAGTATCTGAAGTTTACCGCAAGATTCGGAATACCATGAGATTCATGTTAGCCAATACATCAGATTTTGATCCAGAAACTGACCGTGTTCCTTATGAAGAACTTCGTAGTGTCGATCAATACATTGAAGTTAGACGTAACGACGTCATGAAGACAATCATTGATGCTTATAATCATTATGATTTCGTCAAAGTGTATAAAACTGTCATTAATTTCGTGACAGTCGATCTCTCACAATTCTATCTTGATTTTGCCAAAGATGTCCTTTACATCGAAGCAAAAAATAACCATAGTCGTTTAGCAATGCAAACGGTCATCTATGATAGTTTAGTGTCGTTGACGAAAGTATTGACACCAATTTTAGTTCATACGTCAGAAGAAGTGTGGGAATACTTAAAAGAACCGGAAGATTATGTGCAATTGAGTAATTTCCCTGAAGTTGTGACCTATGCAAATGAAGCTGAACTAAAAGAAGAATGGGAAGCCTTTATGACCGTCAGAGATGATATCATGAAAGCTCTTGAAACTGCCCGTAATGAAAAATTGATTGGGAAGTCTTTTGAAGCTATGGTGACTGTATATCCAACGGCTGAAGTGAAGAAAATCTATAATCAATTGTCAGAGTCAGTTGATCTAGCACAAATCTTGATCGTCTCAAAATTTGTTGTCAGTGATGAAAAAGCTCCTCAAGAAGCTACACCATTCCAAACACAAGCAGTCTTAGTCGGAAAAGCTCCTGGTCGTGTCTGCGAACGGTGTCGGGCAACCAAAGAAGATGTTGGTACAATCCCTGAAGCTCCAGAACTCTGTCGTAGATGTTACGATATCGTGAAGGAAAATTATCCTCAATACTTTACAGAAAAAGAGGATTAAATAGCAGCATTTTTATTAATTAAAAATGAATTAGAAAACACTTGACACTTTTTAACCGGCTCATTATAATATGAGCATACTACTTAAGAAATGGATGATTTAATATGTTGACAGTGAACTGTTCCCACGTAACCGGCTATTACGGCTACTATTATACAGAGTGAGCTTGCGTTTAAGGTATAGATGCAAGCGTTGATCGTTTGTATCTATGGGAGCCAGTTTTCTGATGCCTCACATAGGTCGTATCTAGTGAGGTTGATGTTATACATCTATTATTCTTGCCCTGATGTATGTGATGGGGTGGAAGGCCAGCTAGGTATGCCTAGCTGGCCTTTTTCAAATGTATTTTAAACGTATTTAAACATATTTAAACGTGTTTTTGTCTGTATTTTTGACTGTATGTTGAACAGATAGGGATTGACGATTGACCATCAGAGTTAAACCATAAGTAGAAAATAAGTAAAAAATAGAGATGGAGGAAGTTAGATGACTAAGAAAAAGGGTATGAGTAAGGGTATAAATAAGACAATTGGCAAGTTGACAGGAAAGGATAGGTCCTTTTTCTCGAAAGTAATTACAGCTGTGGGATTTTTGCTAGTAACACTGATGATTGTCGGATGTGGCAATAGTTCAGGTCAGAGTGAGGGTAAGACAGATGAACCAATCAAAGTTGGTATTTTGCAGTTTTCGCAGGTAGAGGCTTTGGATAGTGCGACAGAAGGGGTCAAGGAAGCTTTAGAGGCTTCAGGATTGAGTGTTACATTCGATGTCCAAAATGCCCAAGGAGATACGTCCAATCTACAATCAATCAGTCAAAAATTAGTCCGTGATAATGACATTTTGGTTGGGGTCGCAACGCCTGCTGCCCAAGCGTTAGCTACGGCAGAAAAAGAGAAGCCGATATTCTTCACAGCTGTGACAGATGCTGAAAGTGCTGGTTTAGTGGCCTCTAATGATGAACCAGGTGGAAATGTGACAGGGACAAGTGATATGAGTCCGTTAAAAGAACAAGTCGCTCTGTTAAAATCCATTTTTCCTGACGCAAAAACAGTGGGAATTTTATACAATTCGAGTGAAGCCAACTCTAAATTCTTGGTCGATAATGCCACACCATTACTTGAGGATGCAGGATTAACGGTTGAAACAGGGACAATTACCTCAACCAATGATATTCAACAGGTTTTATCGTCATTACTTAATAAAAGTGATGTTTTATTTGGAATCACGGATAATACCGTTGATAGCGCGATGACTTTGGTCGGAAATTTAGCTAAGGAACAACAAAAGGGATTTGTTGGTAGTGCTGTACCGGCTGTTGAGGCTAATGGATTGGCAACATTTGGGATGAGCTACTTAGAACTTGGCAAACAAACAGGACGGATGATCATTCGTCATCTTGAGGATGATGAGGCAGTTAGTTCAATGCCAGTTGAAAGCAGTGAGAATCTAGAGCTTGTGGTTAATGATGATTACGCTAAAGAAATCGGGATTGATCCTGAGTCTATCAAAGCACCAGAATAACTCATTAATGATACTTGTGACACTTGTAGTTGTTTTATAACCGAATAGGTTTTATAGTAAGATAAAAGTCAGTATCTAAAAATTGCCACTGGTCAGGGGTTGATGAGGTGCTGACCAAAACAAAATATTATGATGACTTATGATGTGTTAATGCTAGGAAGCGTAGTTGCTTTGAGCCACACATCAAAAGGAATCATAGAGGAGTCGTATACATGTTATTTATTGGTTCAAGTATTGCACAGGGAATATTATGGGCAATCATGGCATTGGGAGTTTATGTTACTTTCAGGTTGTTAGATATTGCCGATCTTTCTTGTGAAGGCGTCTTTCCTCTTGGAGCAGCTGTTTGTGCCCGATTGATTGCAAATGGGGTTGATCCATGGATTGCAACCTTTGTAGCCTTAGTGTCTGGAATGGCTGCTGGTTGGATTGCTGGATTTTTGAATACAGTCATGAAGATACCGCCATTGTTGACTGGTATTCTCGTATTGACAGGGATGTATTCTATTAATCTCCATATCATGAGTCAGCCAAATATCGCCTTATTAGGAAAGAAGACATTGATGTCGCTGCCACTGTTGTCTTCATTATCTACTAGTATGAAAACAGCAGTCGTTGGGTCTATCGTGTTTGTCCTAGTAGTATTACTGATGTCGTGGTTTTTACATACGGAAGTGGGACTAGGATTTAGAGCTATTGGTGATAATGTGATCATGAGTAAAGCAAATGGAATCAATAGTAATCGTATGGTCGTTTTAGGCTATATTTTGGGCAATGGCCTAATTGCATTGGCAGGCGCACTGATTGCTCAAAAAGATGGCTTTGCGGATATCAATATGGGGATCGGAACGATTGTTATCGGTCTTTCAGCTGTCATGATTTCTGAAGTTGTCGTCCCTAATCTGACGATTGGGAAACGACTTGCTTCTATTGTTATCGGGAGTATTATCTATCGAGTGATCATCGATACGATTTTGAATCAACCGTTTATAGCAATTGCACCGACAGACTTGCGGTTATACTCGGCTATTTTACTAGCACTAGTTCTTTGGTTTCCGAAATGGAGGGAGCAACGTAAATGAGTCAAAGTACAATCCAATTGAAAGGAATCAATCAATCATTTTTTCTAGGAAAACCACAACAAAAGGATGTCTTGCATGATATTGATCTTAAGATCAATCCAGAAGATTTTATCGTAATCGTTGGCGGTAATGGCGCTGGTAAATCGACCTTACAACAAATCATTTCGGGGAGTTTACAACCTACAAGTGGTCAGATCTTAAAAGACGACAAAGTAGTGACCAAAGAATCTGTGCAAAAGCGGGCGGAATGGATTGGACGGGTATTTCAAGATCCAAAAGAAGGGACTGCGGGCCGGTTGACGATCGCAGAAAATTTAGCTTTAGCTGCTAAACGAGGCCAAAAACGCCATTTAACAAAGGCTAATACAAAAGAAAAGGACTTTGTCAGATTATTAAAAACGCTAGACCTAGGATTAGAACAGCGCTTGACAACGGATGTTAATTTCTTGTCAGGAGGTCAACGTCAAGCTCTGACTTTACTAATGGCAACACTCGTAAAGCCTGAGTTATTACTGCTAGATGAACATACTGCTGCACTTGACCCAAAAACAAGTGAGATGGTGTTGGCAATTACTGATAAGATTATTAAGGAAAACCGCTTGACGGCTTTGATGATCACTCATAATCTGACAGATGCTCTCAAATATGGTAATCGGTTAGTGATGCTTCAATCTGGGAGAATTACCTTAGACCTTGACCGCAATGAAAAAGAAAAATTGACGGTTACAGATTTAATGGCACAGTTCAACGAGCCAGTGGTTGTGTAAAAAAACATCCCAGTTTTAATAGTAAATCTTATTAAAAGCAATCTATATCATGGTACTATTTCTATAAGGGTAGGTTTAACCCGATAGCAATAGCATCAGGGATAGATTGCTTTTTACTTTCGGTAGTTTTAAAAGACTTATTTGGGTGTTTAAAAAAGAGAGTTATTTTGAGTCTATTAAAAAAAGTTATTTTGAGTCTAATAAAAAGAGTTATTTTGAGGCTATTATAAAGTTGTTGGTCTATTACAAAGGTCTATTACAAAGGTTTATTAAAAAGGCTAGGTTAGATAATGTCGTTACTGGCTTTTAAAGGCTATTTTTGTAAGCAAAGGGGAAAAGAATGATCAATTGGGGAATTATAGGTGCTGGCACGATTGCACATCGTTTTGCAGATAGTTTGAAGCATATCAAGGAGGCACATCTATATGCTGTGAGTAACCGGACACGTGAAAAGGCAGAGCGTTTTAAAGCTCTACATCCGTGTGATAAAGTATTCGACGATTATGATGCCTTGTTGAAAGATACGGCGATCGATGCGGTTTATATCGCACTCCCTCATCTCTATCATTATGAATGGGTCGTAAAAGCACTCAAACTGCATCTCCCTGTTTTATGCGAAAAGCCGGCTACAATGTCGGTAGAAGAGATGGAACAGATCAAACAATTAGCTCAAAAAGAAGGGGTCTTCTTTATGGAGGCCATGAAGAGTCGTTTTGAACCGGCTTATGAAGAAGCTAAACGTCTTGTTAAAGAAGGGTTGATTGGAGACATTACCGCTATTTCTACATCCTTGTGCCGAGTGATGCCAGAGGGTAATAGTAGTTACCACTATACAGCCCAACAAGGAGGCGTTTTATATGATATGGGAATCTATAATGTGAGTGCCATTTTGGATTTTTCTAAACTTTCCTTTAAGGCTGCTTCTTCTCAACAGACTAATGATGATATGACAGTGTTGCAGCTTGAGTCCTTAAGCAGTCGCTCATCAGATAATGATGGTCAAGATGGAAATTCAACAGTTGAAACTTACGTTGATGCCTTGTTAGAGGTTAATGGGGTGACATGTCGGTTGAAAGCTGCTTTTGATCGGTTTGAACCGGCTTGCCTAGAGATTAAGGGGACAGCAGGGAAAATCACGGTCATGGACTTTCATCGCCCAACTTCTTTTCGTATTGAAAAAGATGAGCAGGTCGAGGTACGAGAACTTCCGTATGTTAATGATGATTTTAATGGCGAAATCACACATATGATGAAGTGCCTGAAAGACGGTCTCATAGAAAGCCCTGTGATGACCTTTGAAGACTCGATCCAAGCAGCTCGACTCATTGCGCTCATCAGAGAAAAATTGTGAAAAAAAGTGATAAAGAATAGAGTGACAGGGTATAAAGTAATGAGAAATAGAGTAAGGAGAAATATAGTAACGAGAAAAAAGTAATAAGAAATGGAGTTATTTAGTAGCACTATTAAACGAGGAGGAAATTGCAATGACATTTAAGATTAACTCTGTCGAAATCGACCATATTGGAGTTCTTGACCAAGCTAGTTTTGATTTTTCAGAAGACCCATCAGGTGTGGTTTCAATTTATGGATCAAATCGAACAGGGAAGACGAGTTTTATTACAGCGATTCAAGCCGTTGTCAGACATTTTAAAGGTGAAAAGCTTGATGATCTAACCCCCTTGTTATCTGAAGGGGTAGAGAATGGAAGTGTCGTGCTATCGGGCTCTTATGAAGGTCAGGACTGGAGAGTTTCCGTCACCATCGAAAAGGTCGACTACGGGATAACGAGTCATCAAGAGGTATCCCTATCTGACGGTCTTTCAATGGAACAGCTTGTGCAGTTAGTGACCCAACGGATTATTGTATTACCACATATCTCGACTGATGTCCTTCATCTTTCTCCACTGTCAGAGACATTTAGTCGGTTACTCAATCAGACTTCTGATAATACCTTGGCAATCGAAATGATAGGCTCGACGTTGATTTTTCCCAATAACTTTCTAGCCATTTTGACGGAGTTCGAGAATTTGGCCAATGACTTGTTAGAAGAGCTTATTCCTGATATGTCTATCCAGTTGGTCTACGGTCATCGTGGGATGCAATTGGTGGTGAACACAATTGGTCCATTGGGAGAAAGTAGCCAACTTTACGATGCTGAGTCAACTGGTACGAAATACTTAGTCAATTTATTGAGTACCCTAGCTACCATCAAAACAGAAGGACGAATTGTTTTCATTGATGATCTTGGGTCACGACTTGGTCCAGACTGGTTAGATAAGATCATCGATTACTTTAGCGAGGACAAGAGAGGTCAATTGATTTTTACGAGCTATCGTCCAATAGAGAGCCCTATAGTGAGCCCTACAGAGAACCCTACATCAGGGGGATTATTGCAACTATCTTTGGAATAAAGTAGAACTTTCGAGCGCCATTTAAGTTAAATGTTCGTGAAAATATCTGTTTTAAGTTATGAATGTTGCGTTTCGTTAACAATTGATTAAAGTGTCGACTAAATAATGGTAACGGCTTTATTTTATGCTTATAATTATTGGTAATAAAAGTTTACTGAACGATAATAGCTTTACTAAACGGTAATAGCTTTACTAAACGGTAATAGCTTTACTAAACGATAATAGCTTAAGCTAAAGAATTTAGCCCATAAATGTTTAAACGCAAACACACTAAAACTCAAGACCATGTCATATCAACGAGGAGGGGAAGTTGTGAAGCCTATGAATGACGATACGAAAAAGAATGAGAAAAGTACAAAAGAAACTAAGAAAAAGATGAAGACATCGACGAAATGGACGATTCTCGGGATTATAGGACTTGTTTGTGGCGTTGTTTTTTACTTTGGCCAGCAAATTCTCTCCAATGTTGATGAAGTCTACGAACCTGTAGAGGTCGATTCGATTCGAAACAAGGAGTTAAAAATTACCAACCAGGAGCCGTTTTCAATTTTATTATTGGGTATCGATAATGGGGACAAGGGGCGTTCGCTAGAGGATGGCGGTCGTTCGGACACAATGATTTTAGCAACCGTCAATCCCAAGGAAAAAACGACAACTTTAGTGAGCATTCCAAGAGATTCTTATGCCGAGATAGTTGGGTATGGTATGAAGGATAAAGTTAACCATGCTTATGCTTTTGGTGGCGCTGAGATGGCAGTTGCTACGGTTCAACAACTGATGCAAGTCCCAATTGATTATTATGCAGAGGTTAACTTTAAGGGAATCGAGGACTTGGTTGATGCTATCGAGGGTATTGAAGTAGTTCCTAATCTCACCTTTACTTATGACAACCACTCGTTCACTGAAGGTGTTTCTCAAAAAATGGATGGCCAAACGGCACTAGCCTATGCCAGAATGCGCTATGACGATCCAGAAGGGGACTATGGTCGCCAAGAACGGCAACGGCAAATCATAGAAGCCAGTATCAACAAAGCATTGACGTTCGACTCGATCATGCGATTTAAGCCAATTCTTGAAGCATTGGGCGATAATGTCCGAACCAATATGAGTTTCAGTGATATGGTCGAGATTCAAGCCGGGTATCGTGAGGGCATCACGAATTTTGAGTCACATACGTTAAAGGGTCGCGATTTAGTAGTAAACGGTGTGTACTATATGTATATCGAACCTGAAACAATCTTAGAAATGACCAATAAACTCCGCGTCTCATTAGAACTCGATGAAATATCATTGTCCGCTTTACTGGGTGAGGATACAAAACCTCCAGCTGCAGAAAATGATACAACGACTGAACAACCAAAACAGACTGAAACCAATCAATCACAACCGGGTGGGGAGTGGACACGACCCAATCAAAATAATGGTGGTAGTGGTAATTCCAGCCCTCCAGCTAGTCAAAGTGATTCTGGTGGTAGCAATTCTGGTAATAATGGCAATACGGGCAATAATGGCGGTAACGGTAATAACAGTAATAACGGTAATACCGATGATACCGGCACTGGTAGCGATAATGGGAATGACAGTAATCCAGATGATTCCGGTGGACCAAATGGTAGTAGCAATCCTGGGGATACTGATAATCCTGATGATACAGGAAATCAAGATGGTGGCGGATCAGACGGATCAGGTGGATCAGAAGAACCTGGTGATAATGATAACCCGGATGAACAGGAGCCACCTGAAGAGCCAGAGCAACCAGTAGAACCTGAAGAACCAGCTGAACCTGAGAATCCTTCTGACAAACCAAATTCGGAGGATAAACCAGTAGACAAGCCAGTTGATGAGCCGAAAGATGACCCAGAGAATGATGCTACAAGTGGGAACTGAAATTAGTTTTTGCGATTTGGGCATTGATTTATGGGGTTTTCTTATGGTCTAATGAATTAATACTATCTGCACAGTGATGCAGCGATTTAGAAAAGAGGCGCATTTTTCTCAATGAATCCAGAGCAACCAAATAAGGGTGGTAGTCAAGAACATCGTGAGGCTGGTAGGGATGTTTCCCCAGCTCAGAGATCCGGAAAAAAACAGGCGAATCAGTCAAAGAAAAAGCGAAAGCATGGTTGTTTGACTGGATTGCTGATTGTAGGGGCAGTGCTTGCAATTGTCTTGGCAGTAGTCCTCAAAGTGTTTGGTGATGTCGATGTTGCTTATGATGATATTTACCAGACAGTCAATAAAAATAAAGTTCGGGATGAGGATGTCGATCTTAGCCAAGTGAAGCCTATTTCTATTTTGCTGATGGGGGTTGATTATGGTGAGGAAGAAAATCGCCCTAAATCATCTGGAGGTCGTGCGGATTCTTTAATGATTCTAACGCTTGATCCTAAGAATGGAAATTCGACATTGACCAGTATCCCAAGAGATGTTTTGACAGAGATAGTTGGTCATGGCACGCTTGAAAAAATCAACCATTCCTATGCCTACGGGGAGTCTGAGATGACAATCAATACCGTACAGCATCTCTTCGATATTCCAATCGACTACTATGTTGAAGTCAGTATGGATGGAATGAAAGGCATCGTGGATGCTATCGGTGGTGTTGAGATCACCAGTCCATTAACCTTTGATTTTGAAGGGCATCATTTCAATGAAGGTGAAAAGAGAACTCTAAATGGCGATGATGCCTTGGCATTTTCTAGGATGCGTTATACGGATCCAGAAGGGGACTATGGGCGTCAAAAACGACAACAGATGGTGATTAAAGCCATGATGAAGAAAGCTGTTAGTATGGATTCTATCGCTAATTATCAATCTGTTTTGGATACTCTTTCTGAAAACATGCGGACTAATTTATCATTTGATGATCTTGTTGATCTTCAAACTAAGTATCGTAAAGCAGCTGATCATATCGAACGTAATAATGTCTATGCTCATGGGATGAACACTGATGGGCAAGATTCGATCTATGTTTCTAAACAGGAGATCTACCGAGTGAGCAACTATATCAGAAAACACTTGGGAATAGATGAAGTGAGTTATGATGATATTACGAGCAATATCTATGCCCCAGGTTTATCGGAGCAATTTGATCCTTTAGATGCTGATGAAACGGCTGAGGCAGGTTATCCGATGTATCAAATCGATGAAAATTCTAATCTGATTTTGATAGGCTATCAATAGAAATTGATATCTGAATAAACTGATATCTGGCCAAGCGCCAGATATTTTTTTGATCACTATCGTTTACAATTGTAGATTTAACTGTTACAATGAAATTGAAGATGTGAGGAGTTGATATAGATGGCTATAAAGGAAAAAGAAGCTAGTGTTTCTTCTGCAGAATGGCAGGTTTTACGGGTCGTCTGGGCAAATCCTGAGACGACTAGTCAAGGGGTGTATGAGTCCTTAAAGGATGAATATGGCTGGAAATTAAGCACAGTAAAGACACTATTACATCGTTTGAGGGACAAAGGCGTGATCGCGGTAACACATGTTGGACGTGTGTTTCATTATGTCGCAACAGTTGATGAGCTGGCCTTCAATGAAGAGCAGATCAGAGTCTTACTGTTAAAGAGTTGTCTACGAAAAAATGGCGCTATTTTAAAGCGTTTGATTTCTGATGAGCGTATTGCCCTATCTAAACCCGATATTGAAGATCTTATCGAGACCTTGAAAGCTCAATTACCGGATGCTCCAGATGAGTTGGGATGTAACTGTATTCCTGGACAATGTACTTGTGGACTTCATCATCATAGAGAGGTGAGCTGAGATGACAGTGAGAACTTATACGGTGCATGGGATGAGTTGTGCCAATTGCGCGCAGACGATTGAAACAGCGGTCAAAAAATTACCTGAGGTTAAGTCCGCTCGTGTCAATTTAGTGATGGAGACGATGACAGTCGTGCCAGAGGATCTTAGGGAGGATGCCACTACGTTTTCAAAGGCCGTTGAACAAGCTGTTACTAACGCTGGTTATGAGGCTTATCCAAAACTAGAAGAGCGGTCATCGTACGAAAAGGAGCAAGATAAAAAGCAACAGGAGATGACTAGTTGGAAGCGGCAAGTGATTTTAGCAGTTGTGATTACGATTCCTTTGTTAGTCCTAACGATGGGGCATATGTTTGGGATGCCACTGCCAATGGTGATCGATAGTCATCATAATCCACTCAATTTTACACTGTTTCAACTGCTGCTAACGTTACCTGTCATGTGGATTGGGCGTGATTTTTATACGCATGGTTTCCGTAATCTGCTTAAAGGTCATCCAAATATGGATAGTCTGATAGCCGTCGGAACGGGTGCAGCTTTTATCTATGGAATCGTGGCTCTTTTTCTGATCGCTAATGGCCAAGAGCATTACAGTCATGAACTTTATTTTGAGTCAGTCGCGACAATTATCACCTTGATCAAGTTGGGCAAGTATCTTGAGGCATATGCCAAAAATAAAACCAGTAATGCAATCAAGTCGTTGATCGACTTATCGCCTAACGAGGCCACACTGGTCACAACAGATAATGAGACACAGCTTGTAAATGTAGATGACTTACAGCTTGGCGATATTGTGCTAGTCCGTCCAGGAGAGAAAATTCCAATCGATGGAACAGTGGTTACAGGAGAATCTTCTGTTGATGAATCTATGTTGACGGGGGAGAGTATGCCGGTTACTAAGAAGGTTGGTGATCGTGTGACGGGTGCCACCATCAACAAGTTTGGGACATTGCGGTGCAAAGTTGAACGGATTGGACAAGACACTACCTTGGCTCAAATCATCAAATTGGTAGAAAATGCGCAATCTGACCGAGCACCAATTGCCAACTTAGCTGATCAAGTTTCACGCTATTTTGTTCCGATAGTCATCATATTAGCTATTATATCCAGTCTACTGTGGTATTTGGTCGGTCATGAAAGTGTCGCCTTTTCGCTAACTATTTTTGTATCTGTTTTGATCATTGCCTGTCCCTGTGCCTTGGGTCTTGCGACGCCAACGGCCATCTTGGTAGGAACTGGTAAAGGAGCCGAAAACGGCATTTTGATCAAATCAGGAATTGCATTAGAAGTCACCCAAGCGATTCAAACGGTAGTGTTAGATAAAACGGGAACAATTACAGAAGGGCAACCAATCGTCACTGAGATTGTTCCAAGCTCGACCAAAAATCAAGAAGAGATTATCAGAATGGCGGCTATTGCCGAATTAGGCAGTGAGCACCCCCTGGCAACAGCTATCGTAACTAAAGCCAAAACACTAGGTCTGACGTTATCAGAATCTGCTGATACCCAAACGATTCCGGGAAAAGGAATCATGGTAACTCTAGCAGATGGTGATCTAGTAGTAGGGAATCCACAATTACTGGAAAGCCAAGGTATAGAGTTGTCGGAAACAAAAAAAGTTGCAGAGCAACTTGCCAGTAGTGGGAAAACAGTGATATATGTTGCTTTGAACGCAGAAGTTATTGGCTTAATAGCAGTTGCTGATACCATCAAACCAACCAGTCAGAAAGCTGTTGAGGAACTACAAAGACTAGGAATCAAAGTGATAATGATGACTGGAGATAATGCGCAAACAGGCCAGGCTATCGCAAAAGAAGCTGGTATTACACACGTTTTAAGTAATGTTCTACCAGAAGACAAGCAAAAAGAGATAGAGAAGCTTCAAAAAGCGGGTCATAAAGTCGCAATGGTCGGTGATGGCATCAATGATGCTCCAGCATTGATCCAAGCAGATATTGGAATGGCGATTGGGTCTGGGACTGATGTTGCGATCGATTCTGCTGATATCGTGTTGATGCATAGTGATCTTCTTGATGTCCCTGCTGCGATTCGTTTAAGCCAGGCTACCATTAAAAATATCAAGCAAAATTTATTTTGGGCATTTATCTACAACACCTTAGGCATCCCAATTGCTATGGGGGTTCTCCACTTATTTGGCGGTCCACTCCTTGATCCAATGCTGGCGGGATTAGCCATGAGCCTGAGTTCTGTTTCAGTTGTTCTGAATGCCTTGCGTTTGAAACAACTCAAACTTGTCTCAGCAACACAAGAGAATTAAGAGAAATGGGGAATGAAAATGGAAACTGTAAAGCAAACTGTCACGGTAAACGGTATGTCATGTAATGGCTGTGCTAATCATGTTCAGAGGGCTTTTGAAACTATTCCGGCTGTGCAATCTGTCGATGTGTCATTAGACGAGAAAAAAGTAAACGTAGTGGCCAATCAAACCGTGAAGTTGAAGGAGTTTCAAGAGGCGTTAGCTGGCACAAACTATAGCGCAGTAACGATTCTGTAAGCTTATCAAGCAAATAGAGCCAGATCAGCGAGAAATGGTTGATCTGGTTTTTTTGCTATTTTTATAGCATGTCGGTTAAACTGTAGGAGAATGACTAGGGGGGATCTAGATGACAGAGAATAGGTGTATCATGCAGTATTTTGAGTGGTATGTTCCAGCAGATGGAAAGCACTGGGAACGGTTAGAAAAGGATGCTGAGCATTTGAAATCGCTTGGAATTGACCGGGTGTGGTTACCACCAATGTACAAAGGAACGAGTGATCAAGATGTTGGTTATGGTGTCTATGATCTCTATGATCTTGGCGAATTTGACCAAAAAGGAACCATTCGTACAAAGTATGGGACAAAAGAACAACTTCTAAGTGCTATCAAAGCATTGAAGTCTGTCGGTATTGATGCGATTGCAGATGTTGTATTGAACCACAAAGCAGGTGCTGATGAAACAGAGTCGTTTCTAGCTGTTGAGGTAGATACCACGAATCGCCAAAAAACGCTTGGTGATCCTCACCAAATCACTGCTTGGACAAAATTCACTTTTCCAGGGCGACACGACCAATATAGTCCATTCAAATGGAATTTTCACCACTTTTCAGGGGTTGATTTTGATGCTGAAACAGGCCATAAGGGGATTTATATGATCCAAAATGACCAATCAGGATGGACGGCTAATGAGGATGTTGATACGGAAAACGGTAATTACGACTATTTAATGTTTGCTGATATCAAATATCAAAATCAAGAAGTGGTTGACGAGACCAAAAAATGGGTGGCTTGGGTCATCAACGAAACGGGTGTCAATGGTTTTCGCTTGGATGCCATCAAACATATTAGTTTTGATTTTATTGCAGATCTGGTAAAAGAGATTGAAGAGAAACAAGGGTCAGATTTCTATATATTTGGTGAATACTGGCGTGGCGATTACCACACTAACGAAGAATACTTAGAAGAGACAAATTTTGAATTCGACTTGGTGGATGTCAAGTTACACTTGAACTTTCATCAAGCTAGTCAACAAGGCGCAAGCTATGATCTTAGACAGATTTTAAATGATAGCTTGATGCAGAAAAATCCGACTCACGCGGTCACTTTTGTCGATAACCATGATTCTCAGCCACACCAAGCCCTAGAATCTTATGTAGAACCTTGGTTTAAACCCTTGGCCTATGCCTTGATTTTACTTCGCAGTGAAGGCTACCCTTGCTTGTTTTATGGCGATTATTATGGCATCAGTGGGGATGAGCCGATTGAAGGAAACGAAGCCATTCTAGACCGTTTATTAAAAGCACGACTCAAGTGGGCTTATGGTGAACAAAACGATTATGCCCTTAATGAACATACGATTGGCTTTACACGATTAGGAGACGACGCTCACCAACATGGTCTAGTCGTGGTGATGAGTAATCAAGATGAAGGGGACTTGGAGGTTGATCTAGGAGAACTGAATAAACAGACCACTTATTATGATTGGACGACAGATCAAGAACCAGTGACGACTGATGATGAAGGCAGAGCCGCTTTTCATTTCCTTCCAGGAAAAGTCAGTGTGTATGCTCCAGAAGCCTATAGCTCATGATTAATTTTTTTATGGGAAAATAATTTTCTTCTGTCCTCTATCAAAATAATTGAGCTCTTTCTATTTCCTTATCCCTGTTTGTAGTGTAATATAGGAAAAGACCACACTATATTGTGTAAATAAAGATTGTGAAACACTATATAATGTGTTTGGCGCAATTGTTTTAGCAAGGAGAGTGACAAATGTGTTAGTGGTATATATCTCTTTGACCGGCCAGACAAGACGTTTTGTCCATAAGTTAGGAATGCCTCTTCTAGAGATTACTCCAGAGAATGCTTTCCAAACTGTTTCTGAACCGTTCATTGTGATTGCTCCAACATACGATATCGAAGCGACAGAGATTTTGAATGATTTTATTGAGACAGGACATAATCGCTATTACTTCAAAGGGGTCTGTGGGAGTGGCAATCGCAACTTCAACACCTTATTTTGTTTTACAGCTAAAGATCTATCTCATGATTATGAGGTTCCATTATTACATTGTTTTGAATTTCAAGGCAGTGAGAACGACGTATCAACAGTGAAAGAGAAGGTGGCACAACTTGGACAATCCGAAATTAGTCAGTAAAACAACTGATATCACTTATTTTGAGCTTAATAACGAATTGAATCGCCCAGTCGACAACAAGATTCCATTGGAAAAAGATCGTGAAGCAGTTAGAGCGTTCTTTTTAGAGCATGTGAATCCGAATACGGTGTTTTTCTACACCCTAGATGAAAAACTGGACTATCTAGTGGAACATGACTACATCGAATCTGAATTTTTGGAAAAGTACGATCGCTCCTTCATCAAAGATTTGATGCAAAAGACTTATAAAACGAAGTTTAGATTTCGCTCGTTTATGGCGGCGTTCAAGTTTTATCGCCAATATGCCTTAAAAACAAATGATGGCAAGCGCTATCTAGAGCGTTATGAAGACCGTATTGTTTTTAATGCTCTGTTTTTAGCAAATGGTGATCCTGAACTTGCAACCACGTTAGCAGACGAGATGATCCATCAACGTTACCAACCAGCAACACCAACTTTTTTGAATGCTGGCCGTAAAAGACGTGGGGAGCTTGTCTCTTGTTTCTTGATTCAAGTGACGGATGATATGAACAGTATTGGGAGAACAATCAATTCGGCGTTACAACTTTCACGGATTGGTGGCGGAGTTGGTGTTAGCTTAACCAATGTGAGAGCTGCAGGGGATCCCATCAAAAAAATCGAGAACGCCTCAAGTGGTGTGGTTCCGATCATGAAATTATTGGAAGATAGCTTTAGTTATTCGAACCAATTAGGACAACGGAATGGTGCAGGTGCCGTTTACTTAAACATTTTCCATCCGGATATCGTGTCATTCTTATCGACAAAAAAAGAAAATGCTGATGAAAAGATTCGTGTGAAGACACTATCCCTTGGCGTTGTTGTGCCAGATAAATTTTATGAGCTCGTCAAACATGATGATGTGATGTATCTCTTTAGTCCATACGATGTTGAACGAATTTATGGTAAACCATTTGCTTATGTCGACATTACTAAAGAATACGATAATATGGTCAATAATCCTGAAATCAGGAAATCTAAGATTTTTGCACGGGATCTTGAAAACGAGATTTCTAAGTTACAACAAGAATCTGGTTATCCTTATATCATCAATATCGATACAGCTAATCGCTCTAATCCGATTGATGGCACCATTATCATGAGTAACTTGTGTTCAGAGATTTTACAGATCCAAAAACCATCAGTTATCAGCAACTCTCAACAGTATGAGGTGTTAGGAACAGATATCAGTTGTAACCTAGGCTCAACTAATATTCCGAATTTGATGAAGTCACCTCATTTTGGTAAATCAGTCGAAGCAATGGTGAGAGCCTTAACTTATGTTACTGATCACTCATCGATAGATGCCGTTCCAACGGTTAAAAATGGGAATGAACAAGCACATACAATCGGTCTTGGTGGGATGGGGCTACATACCTTCTTTGCCATCCATCATATGCATTATGGGTCACCAGAATCAATCGAGTTTACCGATCTTTACTTCATGTTGCTGAATTATTACACCTTGAAAGCTAGCAACAAAATCGCGAAGGAACGTCAAAAATCATTTGTGGGATTTGAAAAGTCTAAATACGCAGATGGCTCTTATTTTGAGGCGTATGTCGCACAAGAACGGGTTATTAACTCTGAGAAAGTCGCACATATCTTTGAAGAAGCAAACATCGCGATTCCAACCGTAGCGGACTGGGAGCAATTAAGAGATGATATCAAGGAACATGGCTTATACCACCAAAATCGCTTAGCTGTTGCACCAACCGGCTCGATTTCTTATGTGAATGAGACTAGTGCAAGCTTACAACCTATCACACGCTTGATTGAAGAACGACAAGAGAAAAAGACTGGGAAGACTTATTATCCAGCACCATTCTTGTCTAATGATACCTTGCCATATTATGTCTCGGCTTATGATATGGACATGCGGAAAGTAATCGATATTTATGCAGCTGCGCAAAAGCATATTGATCAAGGTATGAGTCTAACCTTGTTTATGCGCTCAACGATCCCTGAAGGATTGTATGAATGGAAAGATGGCAGAACCGATAAGATGACGACACGTGATCTAAATATTCTACGGTATTACGCTTGGAAGAAAGGAATCAAGTCGATCTACTACATTCGGACATTTACTGAAAATAGTGATGAGATCGGGAGTAATGCGTGCGAAAGTTGTACGATTTAAAGGAGACGGCAATGACAGATAATAATTATATTGCGATAAATTGGAACAGTATCGAGGATACCATCGATAAATTGACCTGGGAGAAGTTAACGGAGCAATTTTGGTTGGATACTCGGATACCGTTATCAAATGATTTAGATGATTGGCGGACACTCAGCCCAATTGAAAGAGATATGATTGGTAAGGTGTTCGGTGGCTTAACGCTACTAGATACACTCCAATCACAAGACGGGGTAGATGCGATTCGGATGGATATTCGGACTCAGCATGAAGAGGCTGTGTTGAACAATATCCAATTTATGGAGGCGGTTCATGCGAAGAGTTATTCGTCAATCTTCAGTACGTTAAATACGAAGAAGGAGATTGAAGATATCTTCCAGTGGACGAATTCAAATGAAGTGTTGCAATACAAAGCGAAACGGATTAATGATATCTACCAAAATGGCTCACCATTACAAAAGAAAGCCTCTAGTGTTTTACTTGAAACGTTCTTGTTTTACTCAGGATTTTATGCACCTCTTTGGTATTTAGGAAATAACAAATTGGCGAATGTGGCTGAGATCATCAAGTTGATTTTGAGAGATGAATCAGTTCACGGGACCTATATTGGTTATAAATTCCAATTGGGCTATCAAGAATTGTCTGAAAAAGAGCAAGAAGAGTTGAAAAATTGGGTTTATACAACTGCTTATGAGTTGTACTCGAATGAAACGAAATACACTCAAATGATTTATGATACATTGGGCTGGAGTGAACGTGTCAAAGTGTTTATCCGTTACAATGCGAATAAGGCATTGCAAAATCTGGGATTTGATCCGTTATTTCCTGATACTGCGGAAGATGTGGATCCTATCGTGATGAATGGGATTTCGACAGGGACGAGTAACCATGATTTCTTCTCGCAAGTTGGGAATGGGTATTTGCTAGGTCAAGTAGAAGCTATGTCTGATGATGATTACGATAAGTGGATTTAAGATTATTTTCTAAAACATCTAATAGTTCTCTATTTGGTGATAACAAAACAAATGGCTGATAACAATAAATAGCTGATAGCAATTGATAGCTGATAACGATTGATAGCTGATAACGATTGATAGCTATTGATAGCTGGCAACAATAATAGCTGATAACGACAAATAATAAGGTAAAAAGTGCTACGACTGGTGTCGTGGCACTTTTTTTATAACTTATAAAGTGCCAAAATACTAATGGAGATGTGGAGATAAGTATTTTCCTTAAGTGGAGAGATAAGGTATTCTATGAGTGTGAGCTTTTATGGAGTAGTATTAGGGCGAAGTATGAAAATAGATAAGTCATGAAAATAGATAATTCATGAAAATAATTAACGAATGAAAAAGCAAGAAATGAAAATAATGAAGGAGTGTTGGTATGGCAATCGTATCTCGTTCGAGTAAAAGAAAGGTACTCGTCGTTTTTGGAACTCGTCCGGAAGCAATCAAGATGGCACCTGTTATTTTAGCGTTAAGGAAGAGAGAAAGTGTTGAGACAATTGTTTGTGTTACGGGGCAACACCACAAAATGTTACAACAGGTGTTGGATGTGTTTGGGATAAGTCCAGATTACAACTTGAATATCATGAAGCAAGGTCAGACGTTATTTGATATTACGAGTCTTATCTTAGAGAAGTTAAAGCCAGTTTTAGAAGAAGTGGCACCTGATATGGTATTAGTTCATGGAGACACGACAACGACGTTTGCTGCGGCACTGAGTGCCTTTTATTTACAAATTCCAGTAGGACATGTTGAGGCTGGTTTGAGAACCTATAATTTAGACTCTCCTTTTCCAGAGGAGTTTAATCGAGAAGCTGTGAGTATTGTGAGTCAGTTCAACTTTGCACCAACGGAGCTAGCAAAGCAGAATTTACTGAAGGAGCATCGCGACCCCAACACGATTTTTGTAACGGGTAATACAGCTATCGATGCTTTAAAGACAACTGTTCAAAAACACTTTACCCATCAGGAATTAGAGTGGGTAAAGGGATCTCGTTTGATTTTAATCACAGCTCATCGGCGAGAAAATCTAGGGACACCAATGCGCCATATGTTTAGAGCTATCAGAAGGGTGATGGATGAGCATCCTGATGTTAAGGTGATTTACCCAATCCATTTGAACCCTCTAGTGAGAGAGACTGCTCAAGAAGTTTTTAAGGGATCATCTAGGATCCACCTTATCGAACCGCTTGATGTGGTGGCGTTTCACAACTTCATGGCACAGTCTTATTTGATTCTGACTGATAGTGGTGGAATTCAAGAAGAAGCGCCTAGTTTAGGTAAACCAGTGTTAGTCATGAGAGATACGACTGAAAGGCCGGAAGGGATCAAAGCAAAGACAGTAAAATTAATTGGAACAACAGAGGAAACCATTTATAAAGCGTTTAGTGAGTTGTTAACTGATCAAGAAAAATACAACGAGATGAGTCATGCTAGTAATCCTTACGGTGATGGACAAGCTGCTATGCGTATCGCTAGGATAATAGAAACGAAACTGAATGCGAAAAAATAGGCTAAAAAAGAGTGATAAAAATATAGCTGATGCTAGAAGGAGATAAAATAATAGTACAGTTGGATAAAAGTGTTATATCATACAAAAAGAAAGAATATATGAAAATGCTTAAATTGTTTTCATTTCAATGTTTATGGTGTTTTTTTTAGGTGAATAAGTGTATGATGTTAATAGTTAAAATAATGGAGGGATAGTTTTGGAACTATTTGAAGAGCTAAGAGGAAAAATCAAGGGTAAAGATATTCGGATCGTATTCCCAGAAGGAACAGAACCTCGTATTCTTGGAGCCGTGACCCGTTTAAAAGCTGAGCAACTTGTAAAACCGATTTTGATTGGTAACGTTGATGAAGTTTCTAATGTCGCCAAAGGGTTAGGATATAACCTAGAAGGGGTTGATATCATCGATCCTGAAACTTATGACGCTTTTGATGAATTAGTAGATGCATTTGTTGAACGTCGGAAGGGTAAAGCAACCCGCGAACAAGCTTTGAAAGCTGTCCGTGATGCGACTTACTTTGCTACAATGCTAGTTTATACTGATAAAGCTGATGGATTAGTTTCTGGTGCAGTACACTCAACAGGTGACACCGTCCGTCCTGCCTTACAATTGATCAAGACTAAACCAGGTGTTAGCCGTACGAGTGGTGCTTTCATTATGTTACGTAATGAAGGTCGCGAAAAATACTTGTTCAGTGATTGCGCCATCAACATTAATCCTAATGCGCAAGAATTAGCTGAAATAGCAGTTGAATCGGCTAAAACAGCTAAAATGTTTGGCATCAAACCGGATGTTGCTTTATTGAGCTTCTCTACTAAAGGATCAGCTAAAAGTGATGAAGTCACTAAAGTAGCTGAAGCAACTAAAATTGCGAAAGAATTAGCACCAGAATTCAACTTTGATGGTGAATTACAATTTGATGCAGCATTTGTACCAAGTGTTGGAAAACAAAAAGCACCTGGTTCTACTGTAGCTGGTAAAGCTAAAGTCTTCGTATTCCCAGAAATCCAATCAGGTAATATTGGCTATAAAATTGCCCAACGTTTTGGCGGATTTGAAGCTATTGGACCAATCCTACAAGGGTTGAATCGCCCTATCTCAGATTTGTCCCGTGGTTGTAATGAAGAAGACGTTTATAAATTGACCATTGTTACTGCTAACCAAGCATTAGAAAACTAAGATAAGTTTTAGAAAAATAAAGTATTAAGGTAAAGGAGCTGTGACAGTACTGTCACAGCTCCTTTGACGTTAGTATGAAGAGCTACTTGAAGTTATAGTAAAGTGAATCAACTAAGTAAAAGGTTAACATAGTGTATTATAGTCTGAATTTATCTCGCTCATACATGGAGCTAATCGCGTCTTCGTGTTATAGTTAAATCAATGGTATATGAAGACTAATATTGATTTATTTTTTTGTGAAAAGAACACAATATAGAGTGCCAATAGAGTGCTAATAGAGTTCTAGTAGAGTATTAACAGAGTAGTGCTAGAGTACTAACGGAGTACTGATAGAGTACTGATGGAGTACTGGTGGAACACTAATAGAAGACTAGTCACTAGTTAATAGCGTCAGCTAAAGTGGAGGAAGTATGATGGTAGGTCAAGAGGGGAATAATAGCAATCGAGCGGTTTTCACTGTTTCTACAGAGGGGGAGTCGATTGCTTTTGGCAAGTTAGTTGGTCAAGCAGTTGTTCCGGGTACTGTTCTCTTATTGAACGGTGATCTTGGAGCTGGGAAGACGACTTTTACGAAAGGCATCGCAGGGGGTCTTGGGATTGATCGTGTGATCAAGAGCCCAACTTATACGTTGATCAGAGAATATCCTAATGGACGATTACCGTTATATCATATGGATATGTATCGAATCACTGAAGAAGAAGCGGTTGAGCTTGGGTTAGATGATTATTTCAATGGCTCTGGTCTTTGCGTCATTGAATGGCCAACCCAAATCAGTGACCTCTTACCAGCCGATACTGTGACCATCATGATCGAAAGAAAACCATCTGATCCATATGCCCGACGTTTTGTTTTAGAAGCCAGTGGTGCCAAATCAAGAGCTGTTGTTGAGGCTGTTATGAAAACTGCTAGTCATTTGAGTGATAGTTCAAAAGATAGTTCAAAAGATAGTTCACAAGATAGCTCTCAAAATACTTAAAAGAATTGTTCAAAAGATAGTTCAAAAGATAATTCAGAGAATAATTCACAGAATGGTTCTAATCAACTCACGAATAGCAAATAAAGTAAAAGTTTAGAGAATTATGTAAAAGAAATCTAAAGAAATCTAAAGAAATAAGCTTGTGATAGCAACGATTAGAGCAATCAAGTTAAGGGCTATTAGGCCATATTTGACACTAGCTTTGGGCACGATGAAACTAAAGATACTTCCTATCACAGGTATGACAATAATCAAGATATGTTGCCATGGTGATGTTTGTGGGAGGCTAGTGGCATAGGTGACATAAATGAGACTTAGTGCTGTCATCATGACAGCTTGTCGTGTTTTTGACTGTTTTTTCATGGTTATTGTTTGTTCCTTTCACTACTGTGTTAAACACCTTGTGTCTAAACGTGGTATGATAACCCATAAGCGTTTAAGACCACAGTAAATAATTTGTAAGAGCTAAAACTACAATTAGTAAAACAAGTATAACATATTAAATCGTAACGAAATAATACCTTGTCGTCTATTTCTGACAACTGGTATGGCATAGACAATAAGAATAAGACAGAAATAATAAGACAGAAATAGTAAGAAATAGTAGGGCAAAAATAAAAACCTGAAAATAAAGAAATAAAATAAAAAACCGAAATAATAGGACTGACCGGGGGAAATCATTTGATGAAAAAAGTGGCATTGATTGGCTTTAACAGCACGTTTAAAACATTATATTTACCGGCAATCCAAAATGTATCGGAACCGGTCAAATGGTATGTCTACGATGAGAATCCACAGGCATTGGCCGAGATGATGACAAATCTTAATCGGGCTATTCCGTGTCATACTATCGAAGATTTATTGAAATTTGAGCTCGATGGTGCTATTGTATTTAAGATTCCGAGTGGTTGGCGGGAATTGAAACGGGCGTTTGTCAATCAAGGTACGAGTATTTATTCTCACCCGCCTATTGAACAAGATTTGATTCGTTTGAATGAAGAGTTACAGACTATTAATAAACATAATGGTTTTATGATGCCCGGTTATGTTAATCGTTTTTCTGACATCGTTAATTTTATGCGCAATATTCCCGGAAAGAATCATTTAACACTCACACAATTGTTTATTGATTCAAGACGCTATGTGGATCAAGTGGTATGGAGCGATTTAGCTCAGTTATTGCACACTACGATCTATTTGATGGGAGAATATCCGACTCATGGCTCGTTTAGGATGCGGAAAACTGATCGTTATTTGGACGGCATTATTGTAGCCTTGAAAAACGATAAAATGTCTGCGGTCATCAGTATCAATGAGCAAGCTGGGACCCAATATCACAGTATGCAAATGGAGTCGACTTCAGGGACTTTTACACTGGATAACTGGCAACAACTCTTCATTCGTCAAGGTGGTGACTTGGTGGTAGAAACAAAGGATCCATGGGAGACTATGACACACCGTTATGGGATTGAGCAAGCTTTGAAAGCTTATATCGATCGTCTCGGAAAGCCTGTAAGTCCGATTAATCCAGCCGAAATGATGCTGATTTATCAAATCTGTGGTCGTATTACCTCTGCTATCTCGACAGAAGGATTCCTGAATTTTGATTATTCTCTCTAAACTAGAGGATATCACTCAGATTGTAATTTTAGAACTTTAGAATGGAAGATATTATGAAACAAACAATTATGACTGCTTTTCCGCACAGTAAGATAAAGGCGGATGAGTCGTTGAGTCATTACACGTATACAAAAACAGGGGGACCAGCTGATTGGTTGATTTTTCCTGAATCAATCACTGAGGTGGCTGCTATCATCAAATGGTTGAAAGAAGCTGGTGTACCAGTAACCTTCTTGGGGAATGCTTCTAATGTCATTATCAAAGATGGCGGTATCCGCGGAGCTGTTATTATGTTAACCTCTTTGAAACATGTTGAAGTCATTGGAAACTATATCACCGTTGACGCTGGTGCTAAGTTGATCGATGTCAGTCGGATTGCCTATGAGCAACAATTGTCAGGACTCGAATTTGCCTGTGGGATACCAGGTTCTGTAGGTGGAGCTGTGTATATGAATGCTGGCGCTTATGGAGGAGAAATCAGTGTCGTGATCGATGAGGTCACACTTGTCACTGCTAGTGGAGATATCCAAAAAGTAACACCAGACGACCTTGATTTCAGTTACCGGCATAGCGCAATCCAAGAGTCTGATTCGCTGGTTGTTCAAGCTACCTTTAAGTTGCAAAAAGGTGATCCATCTGTCATTCAAAAAAGAATGGCTAAATTGACTCATTTGAGAGAATCAAAACAACCCTTAGAATATCCTTCCTGTGGCAGTGTCTTCAAACGTCCCAAAGGACATTTTACCGGGCAATTGATCCAAGAAGCTGGTCTACAAGGTTACCAAATCGGTGGGGTGCAGGTTTCGCAAAAACATGCAGGTTTCATGGTCAATATTGCGAATGGAACGGCTACAGATTATATGAATCTTATTCATTATGTTCAAAAAGTGATCAAAGAAAAATTTGATGTCGACCTTGAGCCAGAAGTACGCATTATTGGCCAAGAAGTGACTGAAAAACAACAAAAGAACTAAGCTAAAGAATAGCAGAAAATAGAGCACAGAGATGAGCTCTATTTTTTTGCCTTATTTTTTGCCGATAACAGGAGAAAACTTCAAAAATACCTTGCTATTTGAAGATTCCATCGTATAATTAAACATGTTAGTAAACTTTATATTTACTATTAATAAACAAAACAAGTCGAATAAGGCAAGTAGAACAAAGCAGGCCGAATAAAGTAAGTAGAATAAAATAGGCAGAACAAAACAGTTAGAACAAAACTGGTCGAATAAAACACGGCAACAAAACGTGAGAAATAGAGCGTATAAACTAAAACAGAATACAAAAAGTAAAAGTCTTAAAGATTTAAAAGCACTAGAAGCATTAAAGCAATAAAACAATAAAGCATTAAAGCGTTAAAGCATTAAAATAGTGAAGCATTATAGGTAGTTGAAATATAAAAGCAGTCAAATCATTTGCTGGTTTGGGAGGGTGTCATGGAAATTGGTGAGGGGCTAAAGGCTTTACGTCTACAGAAGAATTTGACGCAAGAGGAGCTAGGAGAACGGACGGATCTGACAAAGGGGTATATTTCACAGTTAGAAAATGATCTTGGTTCTCCTAGTCTTGATACTTTTTTACAAATTTTGGATGTATTAGGGACTACTGCAAAGGATTTTTTTAAAGCCGAGACGGATGAGGTAATCGAAGTAATGGAGCCGACTGGCATGGTAGAGGCGTGTAATGAGGCTGATGGTTGGGCGACAAAATGGTTGGTGGCCCATTCTAATGATCATGAAATGGAACCAGTAACGATTCAACTAGCTTCTAAAGGCGAAACGAAACACTATGCCCCGTCTAAGGCTGAGACTTTTGGATATGTTCTAGCTGGTGAGGTCACGGTTTGCGTCGGAAATGTTGAGAAGTCAGTTCTTGAGGGGGCAACTTTTTATTATGTCGCTGATCGAGAGCATTATTTGAAAAATAAGACAGATTCACTGGCTAAAGTCTTGTTGGTGGTAACTCATTCTTATTTGTAAGCTAACTATAATCTGTAGCCCAAATCAGTGAAGTCAGTGATGTCTATCAAGAATTTAATGTATTTGAAGTAATTAATGTATTTGATGTATTGATGTTTATGAAGTATATGAAACATATGAAATTTATGAAGAACGACATAGAAAGTTAATATGGGGAGTGTGTAATGGTGACGGAAGCAATGATCAAGTTTGATAATGTTACAAAGGTATTTGATGAGTCTGTTGTATTAGATCAGTTGTCATTTGAAATCGAGAAGGGAAAGTTTTATACCTTGTTAGGTCCTTCTGGCTGTGGGAAGACGACGATTCTGCAATTAATCGCTGGTTTTTTGGAAAGTGATGGTGGAGTGATTACGTTAAACGGGGCAAATGTCACAGATTTACCGCCTGATAAGCGTAAGGTTAATACGGTTTTTCAAGATTACGCGCTATTCCCTCATATGACTGTGGCCGAAAATGTGGGTTTTGGTTTATCTATCAAAAAAGTAGCAAAGGGAGAGATCGCAAAACGGGTCAAGGAAGCATTGAAAATGGTGCGGCTAACGGGTTATGAGGACCGTCATATTCAAGAAATGTCGGGAGGGCAACGGCAACGGGTCGCGATTGCTAGAGCTATCATCAATGAACCAGAGGTCTTATTATTGGATGAGCCATTATCTGCGTTAGATTTGAAGCTACGGACGGAGATGCAATATGAATTACGTGAATTGCAACAACGTCTAGGGATCACTTTTGTTTTTGTCACTCATGATCAAGAAGAAGCCTTAGCGATGAGTGATGACATTTTTGTCATTTCTAACGGGAAAATCGTGCAACGTGGCACGCCTCTAGATATCTATGATGAACCTATCAACCATTTTGTAGCGGATTTTGTTGGTGAGAGCAATATCATGAAAGCAACAATGATCAAGGATTACCGTGTCTCATTTGCCGGACGAGAATTCGAGTGTTTCGATGCGGGGATACCTGCCAATGAGGAAGTTGAGATTGTCATTCGTCCAGAGGATATCGAAATCACATCAAAAGAACTCGGGCAGGTAGTTGTTAAAATTGATTCTCAACTATTCCGTGGGGTCCATTATGAAATTTCTTGTTACGACGAGAATCAGCAAGAGTGGATTATTCATTCAACGCAACAAGCACCTGTCGGAGAGCAAGTTGGACTGATCATTCCACCGCAAGCTATTCATGTGATGCGTTACAACGAAACAGAAGAAGCGTTCTATCACCGCTTGGATAAATATGCGAAGGAGGACGATAGTCGTGACGAAGACTTTTAGGCAGTTTGCTGCTATTCCCTATGTGTTATGGCTACTCTTATTTGTCATTGCACCTTTAGCACTGATTTTTTATCAATCTTTTTTCTCTATAGATGGTACAGCAACACTTGCAAACTACCTGACGTATTTTACAAACTGGACCTACTTAAAAATGACTTTCAACTCAATCGTATTTGCAACCATCATCACAGTAGTCACCATAGTGATTGCTTATCCTACAGCCTACTTTTTACAAAAAACAAAGCATAAGGAGTTGTGGTTGTTACTCTTGATCTTACCAACTTGGATCAATATTTTACTGAAGGCTTATGCGTTTATTGGCATCTTCAGTCATGATGGTTCCGTCAATCAATTTTTGACCTTCTTAGGTGTGGGGCCTCAACAAATTTTATTTACGAATACGAGTTTTATTCTGGTAGCAGCCTATATCGAATTACCGTTCATGATCTTGCCAGTCTACAATGCCATCGATGATATTAGTGACTCCTACATCGTAGCTAGTCGCGATCTCGGTGCTAGCAGGTGGCAAACCTTGACTAGAATAGTCATTCCATTATCGATGAGCGGTATCAAAAGCGGTGTGCAAGCTATCTTCATTCCCTCTTTATCCTTATTCATGTTAACGAGATTGATTGGTGGTAACCGTGTGATCACTCTAGGGACAGCTGTCGAACAACATTTCTTAGTGACGCAAAATTGGGGAATGGGGTCAACTATCGGTGTGGTCTTGATTATCATGATGATCATTTTGATGCGGTTGACCACGCAAAGAAAGGGGCGTCACTAATGACACGTAAAAACACTAAATTTGGCTCTTTTTATCTTGTCATCGTTTTTCTAGTCTTATATGCTCCCATTTTGTTTTTGATGGCCTATTCCTTTAATAGTGGTGAGACCATGAATCATTTTGAAGGAGTTACGCTTGATCATTATAGTGCTTTGTTCAGCGATAGTCGTTTACTTGGCATCATGATAGATACAGTGATCCTAGCTATCATTTCAGCCACGATTGCGACAATCATTGGTACCTTAGGTGCTTTAGTGATTTACTATTTAAAGAATGAACGGACGAGGCGAGTTGCCCTGAATCTGAACAACGTCTTGTTGGTGTCGCCTGATGTTATCATCGGGGCAAGTTTGTTGATCTTATTTACAATGGTTGGCTTTCAGCTGGGCTTTTTCTCAGTATTACTGTCGCATATCGCCTTTAATATTCCTATCGTTGTTTTGATGGTACTGCCACAATTAACGGAAATGAATCAGTCATTAATCGTTGCAGCAAGGGATTTAGGGGCTAATAGCCGACAGATCTTGAGTAGAATTATCTTACCGATCATTACGCCAGGCATTTTGAGCGGCTTTTTCATGGCCTTTACCTATTCCCTTGACGATTTTGCGGTGACGTTCTTTGTGACGGGTAATGGCTTTTCTACGCTATCTGTTGAGATTTTCTCCAGAGCCAGAAGAGGGGTATCGCTTGAAATCAATGCCTTAAGTACGCTCATTTTCTTCGTATCTTTGGCACTTGTATTAGGAAATTTCTTCCTTCAAAAGAAACGACATCATAAAGCCAATAGAATGATCGTTGGGGGGAGTTTGCAATGAAACAATTAGCTGGGTTATTTTCGGCGTTAGTCGCGCTAGTTTTCGTGTTGTTTGGCCTCAAATCGGTAATTGCTCAAAGCTCGCCATCAGCAGGTCAAGATAAAGTGATTATTTATAATTGGGGAGATTATATCGACCCCGAGTTGATCAAAGAGTTTGAAGCTGAGTACGGCTACCAAGTTGTTTATGAGACATTTGACTCCAATGAAGCAATGATTACCAAAATCAAACAAGGTGGAACGAATTATGATATTGCTATTCCATCTGAGTATAAAATCAGTGAAATGATCGATTCTGACCTATTGGTACCTTTGGACTATAGCAAGATAGAAGGATTTGACCATATCGATGATCGGTTCAAAAATCTGTCATTTGATCCAGGCAACACCTATTCGATTCCTTATTTCTGGGGGACGCTTGGCATGATCTATAACGATAAGATGGTCGATGGCGATAAGCTGACAAAATGGGACGATTTATGGCGACCAGAATACAAAGATAGTATCCTCTTGATTGATGGTGCCAGAGAAACACTTGGTATCGGACTACAACGTAACCACTATTCGTTAAATGAGACCAAGTCGTCTGTTTTGAGTCAAGTCACAGGGCAATTGGAACAACTGATGCCAAACGTCAAAGCAGTTATTGCAGATGAGATTAAGATGTACATGGTCCAAGAAGAAGCTGCGATCGCCGTGACCTTCTCCGGGGAGGCAGCAGAGATGATGGATCAAAATGAACACCTCCACTATGTGATTCCTGAAGAAGGGAGTAATCTCTGGTTTGATAACATGGTTATTCCTAAAACAGCTAAAAATGTAGATGGGGCTTATGACTTTATGAGCTTTATGCTAAGGCCTGATGTTGCAACTCGAAATGCTGAATATGTCGGTTATGCAACCCCTAATGCTGATGCCAAGAAACTATTACCAGAAGAGATAACGAGTCAAACAGAATTCTATCCTGACGATGAATTGCTAAAAAGGCTAGAAGTTTATGATAATATAGGAGTAGATAAAACAGGGGAATATAACGATTTATTCTTGGAAATCAAAATGTATTAATCATTTAGGGGGAACAGGAATGAACAGCAAGGAAGCTGTAGGTATCAAGGCAGCCGCTTATGTTGAAGACGGCATGACGGTTGGTTTAGGAACAGGGTCTACTGTATACTATTTCATTTTAGAGCTAGGAAGAAGAGTCAAGGAAGAGGGCCTTCAATTGGTAGGTGTTTCAACCTCTGATGCGACGACGACTCTTGCCGAACAGTTAGGGATTCCAGTGAAAATGATTGATGAGGTCGAAAAGATCGATCTGACAATCGACGGGGCCGATGAGATCAGCGCCGATTTTTGTGGAATCAAAGGTGGAGGAGCAGCACTGTTACGAGAAAAAATCGTAGCCATGCAATCAGATCGTATCATCTGGATCGTCGATAGCAGTAAGATGGTCGAGAAACTAGGGAAATTCCCGTTGCCAGTAGAGGTCATTCCTTATGGTTATTCTCATTTACTACGTCTTTTCAGAGAAAAAGGCTATGAACCTCATTTGAGAAATGTAGAGGGAGACCCTATTCTGACCGATAATGGTAACTATATTATCGATCTCGCACTCGGACGAATCGACGACCCGAGAGCATTAGCTGATGAGTTGGACCATATTACCGGGGTTGTAGAGCACGGATTATTCAATAATCTCGTTGACCTCGTCTTAGTAGGCGACGGCGATGACGTCTTAGTCGTCGAGGCTGACTGACAATGCAAAAGAAAATTTTGATGATCCATACTGGTGGGACAATTGCGATGAGTGAAGATAAGACCACTGGTAAAGTGGGACCTTTATCGAGCAATCCTCTGAACGAAACTGCCGGAATATTTAGTCAATTTGCTGACCTTACAATTGAGAACATCTTCCATCTGCCATCCCCTCATATGACAATCGATCATATGTTTTTATTGAGTCAATTCATCAATGACCATTATGAGGATTTTGATGGTATCGTCATCACCCATGGGACGGATACGTTAGAGGAGACAGCTTACTTTCTCGAGTTGACCTGTGATTTGCCGATTCCAATCGTTGTGACTGGTGCGATGCGATCAAGTGATGAGATCGGCTCAGATGGTCTGTCAAACTTGAGAAGTGCTCTTTTTGTGGCGATGAGTGATGAATCTGCTAAAGCAGGAGTCTTGGTCGTCATGAACGATGAGATCCATAGTGCCACCTATGTGACCAAAACCCATACGACTAATTTAGCAACATTTCAAACCCCAACCTTTGGGCCACTTGGTCTAGTTGTGAAGGACCAAGTGATCTATTTTCAAAAGCTCGTCCGCCAGGAACATTATGCTATTTTTACTGTCGAACCGAGAGTAGCACTCTTAAAAGCATATGCCGGAATGGATGATAGTTTGTTTGCTATTGTCGATCAAGTTGGTTATGATGGTTTAGTTATTGAAGGACTAGGTGCGGGTAATTTACCGCCGCAAACCGTTTCTGCAGTAGGTCGTTTAATCGCTAAGCACGTTCCGATTGTGATGGTTTCTAGAGCCTTCAATGGTGTTACTGAAGATGTTTATGATTATCCTGGGGGCGGAAAGCAACTCCATCAAATGGGTGTCATTTTTACCCAAGGTCTGACCGGTGTCAAAGCGCGAATCAAACTGATTGTGCTCTTGGCATCAGGCGTCCCAAAAGATGAATTAATCGACTATTTTCAACTGTAAGTTAGTAATAGAAATAAATAGAAATTAGATGAGGTAACATGACTGAATACGTTGCAATTGCTAAAGAAGCACTAGATGAACAACTGGATCCTTTATTAAAGCAAACCTTACCCTGTCGTCCAGAAACGATCAAACAAATCGTTGTCGCCAAAAATAAATCTCAAATTGGATACGGTGTCACTTGGGAGAATCGTTACCATCCTTACTGTGATGAGATTTTTATCTATGTCGTGCCCGATTTTAGAAGAGAACATATTGGTTCTGAGATTATCGATCGGCTAAAAAAAGAGGTGACTCAACCATTGATGCGGTCAGTGGATGCCGACAATAAAGCTGCTGTAGGATTTTTGAGAGCACATGGTTTTGCCTTGAAACGACGGTGTTGGGAGTATGATGTGACACCAGAACAAATCCCTGATCTTTCAGATGCTGACAAGTTACCGCTTGTTTCATGGTCTGACCTGTCACCTGATGAACTCGTGACGGTTAAGAATGCTCTACTAGAGCATTATCGTTCCACACATGAATCAGTGAGTCCGATGAATGCCGATATGACCAAAGAAGAATGGTTCAACGTGATGCTTGATCATTTAGACATGACATATTCTTATGTCTATAGTCATGACGACTTGACGACCTTTGTGACCACCTATGACACGACGGACAAGAAAAAGCTTGAGATAGGGTACGTCAATTTTAAAGAAGATGAAGAAGCTTTTGGTGTATTTGTGACAACTATTATGGGACATTTAAAAAACCGCTTTGAGTCTTTTGGATTAGAAATCGATAGTACGGATGCTGCAGCAATGGTGCTACTCGAACTATATCCGCCAGTAGATGTTGTCACATTTGATGCTTACGTCGCTGCTAAAAGTAGTCAATAAGAAACAAAAAATAAGTCGAAATATGCTGTAAGCAATAAGATATAATTAGTAAGAAATAAGCAGTAAGCAATAAGAAAAGAAGTAAGAAAAAAGTAAGAAAAAAAGGTAAGACGAGGTAAGAAGTAAGAAGAAGTAAGAAGAAGTAAGAAGTAAGAAGAAGTAAGAAGTAAGAAGAAGTAAAAAGATAGTAGTATAAATAGAAAGTAAGGTACACCAAAAATAGCAACCGTCTGATTTCAGATGGTTACTATTTTTGGTGTTTTTTCTTATCTTGTTTTCGTTTTTTTCGTTTAGCAATTTCTTTATCACGGAATGCTTTGTTTCCTCCGAATTTGAAGAGATACATGAGTGGCTGGAACTTATCGCCGGTTATCCCAATCAACTCGACGAAAATCTCGACTCCAATAAGTAACCCTATAGTTAAGAGGACAAGACCGACGCCATAAGCGTAACGATAGAGCAAGGCGATAAACGAAAAAATCATTGCTAGAGCATAAATCAACATGACCGCACCACGATGCGTGAAACCAAGAGATAACAGTCGGTGGTGAAGGTGCATTTTATCAGGAGATAAGATTGATTTATGATTGCTAGAACGACGGACGATTGCATAGATTGTATCAGTAATTGGGACTCCGAGGATCAGCAAAGGAGTGATCAAAGAGATAACAGTTGTATTTTTTAAGCCGTTTAAGGATAGGATAGCTAGCATAAATCCTAAAAAAAGAGCACCAGTATCCCCCAAATAAATCTTAGCTGGATAAAAATTGTAAGGAATAAAGCCTGCAGCACTGGCTACTAAGAGAAAAATGGCTATTTGAACGTAAGTACTGTCGGGCGGAAGAAAGAAGAAAGCTGTTATCCCAATAGTTGTCAGCGATATGATAGATAAACCCGTTGCAAGGCCGTCTAAACCGTCAATCAAGTTGATGGCGTTTGTAATGGCGAAAATCCAGAGTATGGTGAGTGGTATTGCCCACCATCCAAAATGGATGATCCCGATAAAAGGGACTTTGATAAAGGCTAGTCTCACTTCTGACCCTAAGGCAAAGATGATAGCTGCTAAAACAATCCCAATCGATTTTTGCCAAGGCTTTAATTCAAATATATCATCTATGATTCCTGTAAAAATGACGATAGCAGAAGACAAGGTCAAGGTCATTAAGTAAGCTGTTGGAATGGCTGGTCGAAAAAGAAACCACATGCCGATCATAAATGGGATGTAGATTGCAAGCCCTCCCATTGAAGGCATCGGATATTTATTGATTCGTCGGGCGTTCGGATTATCGACTGCACCAACTCTTAGGGCAATTGAACGAATAATAGGTGTCAAGATAGCTGCCATAATGAAACAACTAAATAGACGAATGATCGTGCCTAATGAGACCAAATGAGGCATCTCCTTTCTCGTGTTTACGTTATTTTATTATAACTGATAATAAACAGAATTTAAATCACTAATATAATCCCTCGGTAAAAGTTGCATCCTGTGAGTCAAGATGAGTGAGGCAAAAGAACGACTGCCATTTGGCTGCCATCTTTCTAATACTATAATATCTTGATTTTAGGCAGTGAAATGGAATTATGTTATAATAGTGAAAGCTTTAGAGTGGGGATAATTCTACCTAACAACGTTATTTAATGAGGTGAACAGAAAGTGGCAGAAGTAAAGCAATTGCCAAAAGTGAAGTTTGATTTAGTCACTAAAGAGTACGATCTTTATAAAAAGAAATCGGACAAAATAAAAGCATTGTTCAAGTTTAGCAGTCATCAGATCCCAAAGTTTTGGGCTTTAAAAGGAACTTCATTTGAAGTGTATGATGGGGAAACGATTGGTCTGATTGGAATCAATGGTTCTGGTAAATCGACATTATCAAACATTATCAGTGGCATCATTCCGGAAACGACTGGTTCAGTCGAGATTAATGGGGAAACATCAATTATTGCGATTGGTGCAGGTTTAAAGTATCAATTGACCGGGCTCGAAAATATTCGATTAAAGTGCTTGATGATGGGGATGACCAATAAGGAAGTCGATGACTTAACAGCTGATATTGTGTCGTTTGCTGACTTGGGTGATTTCATTGATCAACCAGTCAAATCCTATTCAAGTGGTATGAGATCAAGACTTGGTTTTGCTATTGCGGTCCATAATGATCCGGATATTCTGATCATCGATGAGGCACTATCAGTGGGTGATGAGACCTTCTATCAAAAGTGTGTCGATAAGATTTTAGAGTTTAAGGAAAAAGGAAAAACCATCTTCTTCGTCAGCCATAGTATTGGGCAAATCGAAACACTTTGTGATCGTGTAATCTGGATGAATTACGGCGAGATCAAAATGTTTGATGATATGGAACCGGTGGTGGCGGAATACAAGAAGTTTTTGGCTTGGTTCAAAAAATTGAGCAAAAAAGAGCAAAAGAAATACCAAGATGACCAAAAGGAAAAACAAAAAGCCTTCGAATTAGAAGACTTGAAAGCCGTTGCCATAAAAGAAGGTCATTCAGAAAAAGACTGGGCCGAACTTTCCAAGCGACATGTCGGTGAGAATATGGCTTGGGGAACGCGTATTCTATTACTAGCGATGACCGCGGTCCTAATTCTATTGATGGTCTTAACGGTACATGGCAAATCGTTGAAAGGGTTCTTGTTTGGAACACTATCTGAGCCAACGATCACTGAAACAGTGGTCAATGAAACAACGGCACAGCTACAACAGGAGTGGAGAATTGGTGAACGCTAGAATGACAGACTGGGCAAAAGGTGGCTATGAACAGCTGCTTAAGTTGATGGCCAAACAAAATAGGTGTAAATTGAATGAGACAAAAGTCAGACCATTAGTCGTTTATATAGAGACATTTCCGACTAATGATAGGGGATTTATTGACGAACTGGATTCAGCAATCACTGAACTGGCTGATTTTATCGTCATTTCAGACCGGAATATGGACTATCCATTGAAATTCTCTCCTCAGTTCTTGAATCATTCCTTCAAAGCACTAATCAACGCCGATATCGTCCTGTGCGATAATTATGTGCCATTTTTACAGAGACAATACCTAAATCCTCACGCTGTCGTCATAGAACTTTGGCATGCAACCGGTGCCATCAAATGCTTTGGTTATGGAGATCCTGAAACGGCCAAACGGACGTTAGCAGAGCAGGCCAGATTCCATCGCGTCTATGATACAATCGATTATTTCGTTGTTGGCTCAGACAAGATGGCTGAGATATTTGAAGAAAGCTATGAAGTGAGTACTAATCACTTCTTGAAAACCGGTTCACCACGAACAGATATCTTTTTCGATTACAAGCGTCTAACAATGACGACTGAAACGAAGAAAAAGTTGGGGTTAACCGATCGACCGTTGATTTTTTATACACCGACTTACCGTAAAACAGCAGTGACGACTTTTCCGTTAGATGTCCAAAAAATGAGAGAAAATTTTGGCGAGACACACCAATTAGTCGTTCAACTCCATCCACATGATGATGACTTATACCGTTTAGTTGAAGATCAGTTGTTAGAAGATGATGACTTTTTAGTAATCAATCATGAGCCAACGATTTTACCACAGTTATTGACACTCACGGAATGGTTAATCACTGATTACTCTTCAGTAGTGTTTGAATATGCACTTGCAAATCCAAATGGAAATGCACTGTTTTATTGGTATGATCAAGAGGCGTATGAAAAAAAAGTGGGGATTCAACCGGGATTTGATCAAGAATTACCTGGACCACTTGTTCATTCAACTAATGAGTTGTTACTAGCGATGACCTTGCATACAAGGACAGATTTCAAGGACTTCAACGCTGTGTGGAACCAATATAATGATGGTCATGCCTCAAAACGGTTGCTGACTAAAATCAAAGAATGGTTGAATGAGATAGATTAGTCAAGTCGGGTTAGTGAAATAGGGCTTATGGAGAGTCAGAAAGTAGGAGAGGGCAAAATGTCAACGGATCGAAAGACAGAAGTCATATTAGGATTACCTGTCGATCAGCTATCTTATGAAGAAATTCTTTCGGACCTTCCGATATACAAGACTGCTGGGAAACAGATGCGTTTGACAAGTGTCAATCCTCAGATTTTGTTGCATGCGTCAAAGTATCCCGAAGTTTGTGAATACGTTAAAAAGTCGACACATCGACTCCCAGATGGTATTGGCGTTGTGCTTGTTTCTAAATTGACGACGGGCACTATCACAGACCGTATCACTGGGTATGATTTGATGCTACAGTTGTTAGCCTATGCTGATCGTCATCATAATCGTATTTTTTTGTATGGAGCGCACCCAGATGTGTTAAAGAAGACAGTTGAACAGATTTCACGTGATTACCCTCATATCGAGATAGTTGGGCATATTGATGGCTATCATGAAGCGGGTGAAGCTGAAGTTGTGGGGCAGATTAATTTAGCCCATCCTGATTTTTTGTTTGTGGCGCTAGGTTTTCCAAAGCAAGAGTTGTTTTTGAGCCGTAACTGGGAGAAGTTGACGGTTCCAGTAATTGAGGATGTAGGCGGCAGTTTTGATGTGATCGGTGGTGCGGTTAAACGAGCACCAGATTTTTTTATTAAGTCTCATTTGGAATGGGCGTATCGGTCTTTTAGTAGTCCGAAGCGGTTTAAACGCGCATTTGAGTTGCCTGTGTTTTTGGTTAAGGCGTTATGGGTTCATTTTTTTAGATTTTTGAAGGATAAAGGAGCACGTGATAGTGAATAATGTCATTCTAGTGTTAAAAGAGCAGTTTCAGAATTTGGGTATCATTAGGCGGGTATCAAAATATGAAGATAAAGCAACCTATCAAAGCCATTAC